>ENA-ORFA01000327-ORFA01000327.1-marine-metagenome-genome-assembly--contig:-NODE-327-length-20750-cov-4.721666_pt1 | contig 20750 bp, 22 predicted proteins | sample MGYA00248621_ERZ508587 | MGnify/ENA primary metagenome ERZ508587 (study PRJEB26250, sample SAMN06266239) | marine metagenome | isolation source: Columbia River Estuary | place: USA:Columbia River Estuary... | reverse complement strand
GCAGTATGCACGGCGTTACCGAATGGGTCGAAGATCGCTCCGAGTTCGGCATCAACTGCTTCGGAATGCACCCACACATTGCTTGCAGGAATAACTACGTACTCGGCGAATGCACCGTCGCGGTTGACACCAATACCCAACGTGTTTTTGCACATGTGACGTCGACCTGCGCGACAGTTGCGACATGTTCCGCAGATGATGTGGCCCTCACCAGATACAAGTGCACCCAACTCGAGAGCCTTTACTTCGGAGCCCATTTCAACAATGCGGCCAGAAAATTCGTGACCAATGATGAGCGGCGCATTAACTGCAGAAGCAGCCCAAGCATCCCAAGACTCGATGTGCAAGTCGGTGCCACAGATACCTGTTTTTTCAACACGAATCTTGACGTCGTATGGACCAGGAGTTGGCTCGGCGCACTCGATCATCTCGAGGCCGGGTGCTGCAGACGGCTTGAATAATGCGCGCATAGTGCTTTTAATCGTACTGCGATGCGCAGTTTTTTGAATGATTACGACTTCGGATGGGATGCAAAAAAGTCGTAAATCTTGCTGGCAAATGTCGTGCTGAGGGCTGGAACATGTGCGCCCTGATCGACTGTCCAGAGCTCAACCTCGGTTCCGTTGCGACAATTATTCCATGACGTGATGGATGTTTCGCTACCTGCAATGGTGGTGACAAGATCAAGTTTGTCTGCGCGTGGCACGGCGTTGTTGGAGCACCGATCAAAGGTTGCCCATTGGGTGGCTGAAGCAGTTGCACTCGGGTACTGCCTGCCGAGGATTGAACCACCGTCGTAAAGAATTGTTGTGTCACTCGTGCCGTGAACTTGGAGCACGCTGACTGGGTCTTTGGCGGCACAGTCACTTGAGTTGAGGAATGTTGCACCCGCGAGACTGGCGATAGCGGCAATGCGGTCGGAGTGTTTGCAAGCCATGCGATACGACATGAAGCCGCCGTTTGAATGTCCAACAAAATAAATTCGTTTACGATCAATCGAGTATTTGGATTCCATGTCGTCCAACATCGAGATCAGATATGCATCATCATCAACATCCATGAAGAAATTGCAGCACACTTCAGTTGCATTCCAGAATTGCTTTCCAGTTGCATCAACTGTTCCATCGGGATAAGCCAAAATGAAACCCCGTTGCTCGGCAACAGCGGTGAAGTTCATATAAGTTTCTTGTTGTTTTCCAGTTGAGCCATAGCCATGTAAGAGCACGACAAGTGGTGCTGGAGATTTTGAAGAATACGACGAAGGCACAAATTCGCTGTACGGACGCAAGGCCACTTTGGTTGTGGTCGCCGGGGCCTGAGAGGCAACTGTCCACGAACTCGAACCCACCTTGTAACGCACGATTGAACTCGGCAATCCAAAGCCACCAGCATTTTTGGATTTTGCACTGATATTCACAGTTGCATTCTTCATCAATCCCCGAATTATGCAGGATTGCTTTCCAACATTCGAACTGCATGTTTTGCCCGAAGCCGAAACGAGAGTGGAAGTGAGAGATGCCTTACTTGTGCTGTTGCCGCTACTCGCGACGGAAAAATAGATCTGCAGGTCATACGTTGTTTTGCTTTTTTGAATTGAGTCAATGCGCGTGATTTGTGGTGGCGACGGAGGAACGATTTTTGCTGCAACAGAATGGGAGTGGCCAGCGAGAACGGAAACAACTATTGAGCACACAACTGAGAACGCCGCAACTAGCCAGTATCGAATGTGAGTCTGAGGTTTCACCATGGGTCTAGTTTACGGAAAGCGAAAAACGACTTAAAGGCCATCAAGTGCGCGATTTGCATCGTGAACAAAGTTTTCGACAATTGAAGTAGTGAGTACGATCACGCCACTCGTGATGGCAAAGCGACCCGTCTCGTCTTGAGTAAATACTGGTCGGGTGCGTGGGCCGCTGCCAAGTGTGCGCTCTGGGGTCTGCAGCCATTGACGCAGATTGAGTAGCGGTAAAGCAATACGCGTGAGATCGGAAGCGAGAGAACCGGATGCGATGCTCTCCATCACGTCGTATGCAGCCAAACAAATGCGGGCACCTGCACGCGCTGATTCGACCCATGGCGAGATGTCTGGGTCATTGCACGGCGGTAGTACCACTACTTGCTCAAACCATTGACGCGACGGTCGATCTCCAGGCCAATGTAGTTCGCCTGGATATGCAGTTGCTTCGGCAATAATTCTCCAATCATCTCGATCGACACACTGACTCCATGCGTCAATGGCATTCTCGCCGCGCCACCAGGCACAAGCCGATTCGATCATGGGAAGCGATGCACGCATAGAGATCATTGGATTGAGCAGCACTCCTGACACCACATCACGAAGTTTCGGATCACGACCCACATAAGGCCCAAGATGCAAGTGCGAACTCATCATTGCATCGTTCACGGGTACGTTGTCCCAAATCAGCGGTGCTCGTGAGCCCATCACGTGCGCGCGAGTATTGGCCTGAGCAACGCTGATCTCGTCGGTGACCACGCTATTACCTGTCCACATCACGGAGATTCGAGCGTCTAATCCATCGCAGAGGGCTTCGAGATATGGGGAAGATGTAGTGCCTGCGTAATGCGTGGGAACGAGCAGCACTTCAACGCCGAGTTGATCGCAAATGCCGTGCGACAATTCGCGATGTCGGCGACCTGCGTCGAGCACCGGAAGATCGTCAAAGCACAGTGTGATGATGCGACAACCAGCGTCAACAACCGGTTTCATCTTGATGATGATGTCGTCAATGGTTGCAGTGCTGCCGGGAGTGAGTCCGATTGAAACTGTGATTCGATCATCGTGATGAATCAATGTTGCAAAATTTGCGAGCTCTTCTGCGGTAAAGGGATCTTGCCAGGCATCGCGATGACGTGGTTCGGCTTTTGGCGCCCAAACATAGGTGTTTGCCCCCCACCCGGCGAGAGCATCAATACATGCAAGACGCTCAAGTTGTGACCAGGGGTCACCATAAAAACCCTCGATCACTCCAAAGAGTTGATGCTCCATCTGCTCAATGCTAGATGAGATCAGTGGTGCAATATTTTGCTACGGTCGGGCGATGACTTACAACGTTGCTGTAGTACGAGAAGTTTCAGCCTCTCCAGAAAAAGTGTGGTCGCTTGTTACCGACTTGCCTCGCATGGGTGAGTGGTCACCCGAGAACCTAGGTGGCGAGTGGCTCGACGGCGCAACTTGTGCTGCAGTTGGAGCAAAATTTAGAGGAAACAACAAGAATGGCGACAAGTCATGGCAGGCAACGGTGAGTGTGGAAGTTTGTGATGCACCAAAGAAGTTTGTGTTCGTTCTCAATTACAAAGAAAATCATTTATGTGATTGGGTGTTTGAAATTGAACCAACATCAAGCGGCTGTCGTGTGACGCATGCATGGGTTGCCGGAACACATTGGGAACAATTTGCACCATTTGGCAAGGACATCAGTGGAGTTGAAGACCGTGCCACTCACAACCTTCGCAATATGGGCGTCACGCTCGACAATTTAGTGAATGCCTTAAAGTAAGTTCATAAATTACTGGTAGCTATTTGCTTGATGCACCTGTTTGCGCAGTTGAAGATGTCTGGTTTTCGACGTTTAGAGCGAGTTGATCAATCACTCGCGTAAAGGCTTCAAGATCTGCCGGCTTTACTCCATCCAAAATGTCGGTTGAATGTTGAGCGGCGAACTCAATTCCAAGATCGGCAATTCTGCGACCTTTGGTGGTGATGCGAACAAGTGAAATTCTGCGATCATTTGGGTCACTCAGTCTCACGATATGCCCCATTTTTTCTAAGCGAGAAAGCCGATTGGTTAAACCACTCGGTGTGATCATTGCAAACACGGCTATTTCTGTTGGCATCAAGACGCCATTTTTTCCATGACGACGCAGAGTCGCGAGCACATCAAATTCGCCAAGTGTGACACCAAGTTCCAACATGTACTGATTTGTTAATTCAAGTTGCTTTGTCACGAGTAGGTTCACTTTCAATGCAGTTGACATTGCCGTGAAATCGAGGTCGGGTCGTTCGACTGACCATGTAGCGATTGTCTGTTCAACTAGGTCTGCAATTTCCATACCCAGCAACATAGCATTTAGTTTGACATCAAATATTTTGATGTCGTAGTATCTCGGTATGTCATTTATCTTGGGGAATATTGGCGACCGAGCAGTCTTGGTCGAAGGCGATTCATATTTTGATGTGGAGACTTTGAGCAATGGATCGCTTTCAAGTGATCCGATGAAGTCAATTGCATCTTTTTCATCTCTGCACCTGCTTTCTGCATCATTGAAAGACTCGGTACCAACTGGAAAGGTTTCAAGTGTCACGCTCGGTCCACCAGTTCCACGGCCCCAAAAGAGTTTCGCTGTTGGTCTCAACTTCAAGAGTCATGCAGATGAGGCAAATATGCAACTTCCAACCAATCCGTTGGTGTTCACGAAGTTTCCTTCTTGTTTGGTTGGTGCGAATTCCGATATTGAGATGCGCTCAGATGGTGTTGATTACGAAGCTGAATTAGTTGTGGTCATCGGGGTCGGTGGGAAAGACATTGACAAGAAAGATGCTTGGAGTCATGTTGCCGGTGTGACGATTGGTCAGGACATATCTGACCGGTTTGCACAATTTGCTGCACAACCCCCACATTTTGATTTAGGCAAATCATTTGACACATTTGGGCCGATTGGGCCATTTGTTTATTCAACCGATCACTTCTCGAATCTTGATGACTTTGAAATATCAACTGATGTCAATGGCGAAGTACGCCAAAGTGATAGCACCAAAAATTTGATCTTTGATGTACCAACTCTGATTGAGTACTTGTCTCGGATCACGACTCTGGTGCCAGGTGACATTATTTTCACTGGAACTCCAGATGGCATTGGTGCCGCTCAAGGCAAGTTTCTCAAAGATGGCGACATCATTACAACGACTATCGCTGGCATCGGCACGATGATTAATCACTGTCGCCGAGTGAGCGACTATGTGAAGGGGGCTTAATTATGGCACTGAATGGATTACTCGACATTGACTTGGCGGTAAAGAATCCACAAGAACTTTGCGATTTCTGGAGCCGAAATGGACTCAACAGTCCAACAGCCGGCGTGCTTGGAACCGACGAGCGTAAGAAACAAATAACTGTTGTTGAGGATGATTACCGCCACCTTGACGCGCTGCACTTAAGTTGTGAATTTGAAAGCGACTTAGCAGCGATTGCTCAACGTATTGGAGAGATGGGCGTAGAGTCAAAAATTAGTGGAACCAATTTGAGTTGCGTAGATCCAATTTTTGGTCATCGAATTTCGATTGATGTTGGAGTTGCGCCATCTTTACAGCAAAATCCTGAGCGAGTCTTTAACTCGCCAGGACGCAATCAACGAGTTGGTACGCGTGCAGAGGCACTGCTTGAAACTGCACCTCGTCGGCCCCGTCGACTTGGACACGTTGTGCTCGCAACACCCCATTTTGAGAAAGCCACAGCGTTTTATGTTGATGGAATTGGATTTCGGGTTTCGGATCAAGTTTTGAATGGAATAGCAACATTTATGCGTTGCGAGTCTGATCATCACAACTTCTTCATTCATCCTGGGTTTACCAGTCACCTCAATCACTACGCACTTGAGGTAGATGATGTCGATGCAATTGGCAAGTTGGGTATGGCGGTGCTGGCCGAACGACCAGATGCCAATGTGGTTGGAATTGGTCGACATAACTTGGGCGCCAATATCTTTTGGTATCTCACCGATCCTTCAGGGAACATGTTTGAGTTTTTCTCCGACATGGATCAGATCACTGATGACGAAGCATGGGAAAGAGATTTTTGTAAGCGGGATTGGGAGGGTGCTGATGGACCGGCCGGATTTTCGGTGTGGGGGCCAAAGGAACCAGAAAGTTTTATTAATCAACCTGACCTTTTCGAAATTGCAGCAGCTCGTGAAGCTCGTGGATTGATTTAGGGAACTGATATGGACCTCGGAATAGCAAAACGCCACGCAATATTGCTCGCTTCAAGCAGGGGACTCGGTCGTGCATGTGCCGAAAGCCTTGCCCGAGAAGGAGTGAATGTGGTGATCAACGGTCGCACGGCTGACGATGTGCACCGTGCCGTTGACGAAATTGCGAGTAGGTACAAAGTAGATGCCAAGGGAGTTGTCGGTGATTCTTCGACAATTGAAGTTCAGGAGCAGCTGATTGCAGCATGTGATTCTCCAGACATTGTCCTGCTCAATGGTGAAGGTCCATCACCCAAAATGTTTCAGGACATTACAGAAAACGATTTGAATGAATCTATTGAGCGTGCCCTGACTGCACCACTCATGTTTTTGCAGCGCGTTGTTCCCGGTATGTGCGAGCGAAAATTCGGTCGAATCGTTGCGATTAGTTCTGCAATGGTTAAATCACCGAACTCGGCAATGTCGCTTTCGCACGGCCCACGTCTTGGACTAACTGGAGTCTTAAAAGGGCTTTCAAAAGACCTTGCAAAATTCAATGTCACGATCAATCAATTGCTGCCAGAACGATTTGATACCTACCGTCAGGAACAAATGGCTCAGATAGTGATGCAAATACGTGGTGTTACTTATGAGGAAGCCCGTGCAGATCAAATTAAGTCAATAAAGGCTGGCAGGTTGGGAAAGCCCGAAGAATTTGGTGATGCATGTGCATTTTTGTGTTCTGCTCAGGCTGGCTATATCAGCGGACAGAATCTGCAACTTGATGGTGGCAGTTACGAAGGTGTTTTCTAGACACTGGTCTGGCTCATGGTCAATAACACAACAGACATTCTTATCGTTGGTGCCGGACCTGTAGGGCTTACCGGCGCATTAATTGCACACGAACTTGGACTATCGGTTCGGATCGTTGAACGTCGACCAACGGCGCAAAGCGCCCCTGCAGCCCACGTAATTAATGCGCGCACTTTTGAAATTTGGAGGCAAATTGGGCTTGATGTCGAAAAGATCCGAAGCGCTGCGCAATCACCAGAACAAGCAGGATTTGTTCATTGGGTTACTCGCCTCGGCGAAAAAGTTCTAGGAACATTGCAATATGAACAGCAAGGTGATGACAATCAGAGTGTTACACCAACGCCGCTTCGAAACCTTTCGCAGCATTTACTTGAGCCATTGCTTGTTTCTGAATTAAAGAATCGTGGAATTGATGTTGAATATGGATCAACTTGGGAGGCACTCGAGGAAGGTCCAAATGGCGTAATTTCGACGGCTGCTACCGATGGTCAGATTGAAAAGATTTCCAGCAAGTGGCTCATTGCATGTGATGGTGCGTCAAGCAGTGTTCGCAATGCATGCGGTATTTCAATGGTCGGCCCCGACAACTTGCAGAAATTTTTTACGGTTCACTTTAAGGCCGATCTCAAATCACTGAATGCTTCGAATCCGGGCATTCTGTATTGGATCTGTGATCCTCGCGCGGGTGGAACCTTGATTTCGCACGGAGGCGATAACGAGTGGGTATATATGTATCCAATTGCAGAAGGAGCTGAAGCGCAGGTTTCTCCATCCGAATGTGATCAGTTGATTCGTAAAGCAATTGCGCCAACAAGCGCAACAATTACGGTGCTTCGACAATCTTCTTGGACTATGACATCACAATTCGCTGACTCATATCGGTTGAGTCGTATGTTGCTCGCAGGAGATGCTGCACACAGGTTTCCACCGTCTGGAGGAATGGGTCTCAACACCGGAATTGGCGATATTCACAACTTGATGTGGAAAATAGATCGAATCGAAGCTGGAGAAGCGGACATAGCGCTACTGGACACGTATGAGAAAGAGCGCCGACCTATTGCCGAACGAAATGCGCAAGCCAGCATGGACAATGCATTCAAAATGTTTGACGTATTTATGGCTCTTGGAATTGACCCAGACACAGAAGTTGCGTTTGCAAATCTCAATCGAGTGCTCGAAGATGCTGAAGGCATGAAAGTTCTGGACCAAGCGATTCAAAATCAAGCAACACACTTTGACATGCTTGGATTACAAATTGGTTATAGATATATTCTTCCAACAACCACAACGGATCTTGAGCCACTCACTGATGAAATCATTCGCAATTACAGGCCGTCAATCGAGGTGGGCAATCGACTTCCACATGGTTGGCTCGAGCGAAACGGTGAGAAGATATCGTCGTTGGATCTTGTCAGTTTGGATGACTACTTGACCATTGGAGGTTCGGATTTTTCGAGCGATTTGCCACACATCAAAATCGGCCGAGATGTTCAAGATACCGAAAACTGGTGGTCACAGATTCTTGGTCTGTCATCCAATGAAGGGTTACTTGTTCGCCCGGACCAACACATTGAATTGCGCCTTTCAAGTATTTAATTGTTTTGCTATGGTTGCGAAATGACACAACCTGCACCAGTTTCAGTAACACGAGAATTTTCTGCGTCACCCGACAAAGTTTGGGCACTCGTCACCGACTTGCCTCGCATGGGTGAATGGTCGCCAGAAAACCAGGGCGGCAAGTGGGCCAAGGGAGCAACCGGACCAGCTGTTGGAGCAACGTTTAAAGGCCGAAACAAAAATGGCAAGAAGTCTTGGGGCACAAACGTCAAAGTCAATGCATGCGATGCTCCAAAGAAATTTTCTTTCGGACTGATGGTCTTCGGAAACAACTGGTGTGATTGGGTGTACGAGATTGAGCCAACTGCTGCAGGCAGCAGAGTGACACACAGCTGGATTGATCACCGTGGTGGTATCAGCTCTTTTCTTGGGAAGGTTGTGAGTGGCGTTGCTGACCGTGCAACACATAACAAAAAGAACATGGAAATCACCATGGACAACCTTGCAAAGGCAGCGAACTAACTAGTTATAGCGATCCCGCAACAGGGATCTAGCAGTCGAGGGCAGTGCAAAGTTTTACAAAGAGCTCGTCATATGTTTCGAGTGCCTGGAATTGTGGAAACTCGGCTTTGATGTTGTCGGGCGCATGAAACAAGAATCCAGCATCTGCAGCGCCCAACATCGCGGTGTCGTTGTATGAGTCGCCGGCTGCGGCCACGCGGTAGTTCAATTTCTTGAACGCCTCAACAGCAAGACGCTTTTGGTCGGCTTGACGCAATTCAAAATCAATGATGTGGTCATCTTTGACAATGAGACGATGACAAAACAGTGTTGGCCAGTTGAGCAGGCGCATGAGCGGGCGCCCAAACTGCTCAAACGTGTCAGAGAGAATGATGACCTGAGTGCGCTCGCGTAATGCATCTAAAAATTCGAGAGCACCTGGCATTGGCGACAAACCAGCGATCACTTGCTCAATGCGGCTCATGGTCAGACCATGTTGGTCGAGGATCTGAATGCGCGATTTCATGAGCACGTCATAGTTGGGCTCGTCGCGAGTAGTGCGCTTCAACTCTGGGATTCCGGTGCTTTCGGCAACAGCAATCCAGATCTCGGGCACCAACACGCCTTCGAGGTCGAGCGTGACAATTCCCTGGTGTGGTTTGGATGCAACAGCCATGTTTCTAGTCTTACTCGCGGCAGTCTTCGCACGAAATTGTGGGAGATGCGGCTTCGCACGCACTGCACACCAATGTCAACTTGTGGCAAGCAAGGTTTGAACAATTATGAAACTGGGCAGTTGGCGCAGAACATAGATTGCAGGTGCCCAACACTTTGGCCTGATCACTAAATTCAATTTTGAGACGGCGATCAAAGACATACAGCGATCCCTCCCAGAGGCCTTTGTCTCGAAACTCTTCGCCGTATCGAACAATGCCACCATCTATTTGGTAGACCTCTTTGAATCCGCGGTTTTTCATAATCACGGACAACACTTCACAACGAATGCCGCCGGTGCAATACGAAATAACTGGTTTGTCTTTGAGGTGGTCATATTTCCCGCTCTCAATTTCGGCAACAAAATCTGGTGTTGTCTCAACATCGGGGATGACTGCATTTTTAAATCTGCCGATGCGTGCTTCGTATGCACTTCTACCGTCGAAGAAAACAACGTCGTCTCCGCGTTCGGCAACGAGTTGGTTGACCTCGGCAGGCTTGAGGTGCACGCCGCCGCCAATGATTCCATTTTCATTGACCTTGATTTCCTCAGGAACACCAAACGTCACTATCTCGTCGCGCACGCGAATTTCAATTCGTGGAAAATCATTGCCGATGCCATCAGACCACTTGAAGTCGATGGTCTTGAAAGCGGGAAACTCTTTGGTTACACGCACATATTTTTTGATTGATGACAACGATCCACCAACAGTTCCGTTGATGCCGTCTTTCGAAATGATGATTCGGCCGTTGAGATCAAGGCGCTCGCAGAGTGCGCGCTGCCACAGGCGAATTGCTTCTGGGTCGGCAAGCGGTGTGAACTTGTAGAAGAGGACGATTTTGGTGGGTTCGATGACTCTAAATTTAGCGGTGTCGCGATAAATAAGGCGTGGCTGACAAGCGCCTCGGCGTAGCCTTGACAGTCATGGAAATTATGCAGTCGCACAAGTTGGCCAATGTCTTGTATGACATTCGTGGCCCTGTGCTTGAAGAAGCCAAGCGTTTAGAGGCTGCAGGACATCGCATCATCAAACTGAACATTGGCAATCCGCAGCCATTTGGTTTTGAGACTCCACCAGAAGTGTTGGTCGAAGTCGTACGCAATTTGCCAATTTCGCAGGGTTACTCAGATTCGCAAGGCATCTTGTCGGCACGCACTGCGGTTGTGCAGCACTACCAAGAGCGCGGCATCGACATCACCGACGTAGACGATGTGTGGTTGGGCAACGGCGTCAGTGAACTTATTCCGGTTGCACTGAATGCACTGCTCAACGAGGGCGACGAGGTATTGATTCCCGCACCCGACTATCCGCTGTGGACTGCATCGACAAGTTTGTCGGGTGGCACGCCAGTGCATTATCTGTGTGATGAGTCAAACGGCTGGATGCCCAACATGGACGACATCAGGGCGAAAGTCAGTGATCGCACAAAAGCAATTGTGATCATCAACCCAAACAATCCGACAGGTGCTGTGTATAGCCCCGAGATTTTGCGCGAGATTGCCGATTTTGCTGTTGAAAGAAACCTCATCGTGATGGCTGATGAGATCTACGACAAGATTTTGTATGACGACGCAGTACACACCACATTTGCAGCGATTGCACCAGACGTATTTACTCTGACATTTAGTGGTCTTTCGAAGGCATATCGTCTCGCAGGTTTTCGTGCTGCGTGGATGGTGATGACCGGCCCGCGTAAACACGCGACAAGTTACATCGAAGGCATCACGATGCTCACCAACATGCGATTGTGTGCAAACGTGCCTGCTCAACATGCGATCCAGACTGCGCTTGGCGGAAGACAGAGTATTAAGGACTTGGTGCTGCCAGGTGGGCGACTGCTCGAGCAACGCAATGCCGCGATTACTGCCTTGCGCAAGATTCCCGGTGTCTCGTGCGTCGAGCCAAAAGGCGCGTTGTACGTATTTCCTAAACTTGATCCAAATGTGTATCCAATTGCTGACGATCGCAAGTTTGTGCTCGATTTGTTGCGAGCCGAGCATGTATTAGTAGTACAGGGGACCGGTTTTAACTGGCCAACACCGGACCACTTACGCATTGTTACATTGCCTTGGGCGACAGATCTCACAGAAGCAATCGGGCGCATCGGCAACTTCTTGTCGACGTATGCGCCACAGTAGGTAGCGCACTCAAATGCCAGCCGTCACTGCAGACACACTGACACTTCCGCGCATAAGTGCGGCATTGTCAAAGCGCTCGCGTTCGGTGCGCTCGATTACCACTGCACCAAGTGGTTTTGAGGGCGAAGGTTTTCCAGTGCGTCGTACGTTTGCGGGCGTGTCGACGGCCGATCTCGATCCGTTCATCATGATGGACCAAATGGGCGAGATCAACTATGCGCCGCTCGAACCCCGAGGCACTGACTGGCATCCGCATCGCGGATTTGAAACCGTTACCTATTTAATGGACGGCACATTCGTGCACCAAGACAGTCATGGCGGCGGTGGAATCATTGCTAACGGCGGGACGCAATGGATGACAGCCGGTAGCGGAATCCTGCATATTGAAACTCCACCCGAAGACTTGGTGATTCGGGGTGGTTTGTTTCATGGAATTCAGTTATGGGTCAATTTGCCTTCCAAATTGAAAATGATTTCGCCTGCGTACCAAAACTTGGAAGGCGATCAGGTGGTCTTGTTGTCATCGGAAGACGGTGGCGCACTTGTGCGATTGATTGCCGGAGACCTTGGTGGTCATCAGGGACCTGGCTCAACGCAAACGCCAATTGTGGTTGCACATGCAACGCTCAGTGCTGGAGCACAGATGATATTGCCATGGGACTCGTCATACAACTCACTTGCTTACGTGTTGTCAGGAAGCGGAACCGTTGGCGATGATGCACACCAAATCAAACTTGGCCAGCTTGCAGTGTTCGTTGATGGAGATTCGATCACACTTCGCGCATCGGCACACGAAGCGCTTGATGTGATGTTGCTCGGTGGTCAGCCAATTCGCGAACCGGTTGCTCAACACGGCCCGTTTGTGATGAACACCAGAGACGAACTCCAACAAGCGGTTGATGATTTCCAGCGTGGACTATTCGGGAATGTTCCCGCCAACGGACTTCGCCCATTTAGGCGCTAAGAATTAATGATTTTAAGAATCATTACACTCAGATAGGTGTCCGGGCCCCTGCAACTTGAGTTTGTAACATCGGCCGTCAATATTCGTGATCTGCCTGAATCGCCAATTGAAGTTGCGGTAGTTGGTAGATCAAATGTGGGTAAGTCTTCGCTGATCAATGCGCTTGCCAATCGCAAGCAACTCGCACGGGTTTCCAATACTCCCGGTCGCACTCAGTTGATCAACTTGTTTGAGACACCTGATGGTGGAACAGTCGTTGACTTGCCGGGTTATGGCTACGCCGCAGCACCTGGAAACGTGCGCAAACGTTGGCAAAGCATGATCACCAACTACTTGCTCGACCGTGAGTCGCTCGTGATGGTCTTTGCATTAGTTGATGGAGTGATTGGACCCACTGAATTAGATCAACAAGTGTTGGGCGAGCTTGAAGAAAATGGAATTCCGTTTACTGTGGTTGCTACCAAGCTGGACAAAGTCAAACCATCACAACTCGAGACGCGCAAGCGGGATCTTGCTCGTGGATGTGGTCTTGCTCAAGATGACATTGTTTGGGTGAGCGCAACAACCGGCATCGGCATTGTCAAGTTGCGTGCCTCTGTAGGCAACTACCTAAATGTAAAAAAGCCGCGAAAGTAATTATCGCGCGTAGGTGACGCCACCGTCGACAACGACGGTTGAGCCAACGACGTAGTCGCCGGCACGAGATGCCAAATAAATCGCAGCACCAGCCATGTCTTCTGGTGTGCCGATGCGACCGGATGGAATTGCAGCGGCAATTGCGTCGCCATGGTCGCGTGCGACCTTATTCATGTCGGAAGCAAATGCACCTGGTGCGATTGCAGTGACACCAATGCCATCTTTGATGAGACGCAACGCCATGCGCTTTGTCATGTGAATGAGACCGGCCTTGCTACCTGCGTATGGGTACGTCTCTTCCAAGTTGGTCGAGATGCCGTCAATCGACGCAATATTGATGACCTTGGCGAGGTGGCCATTCTTTGCTGCAGCAGCGCGCAGTTGTGGTGCGAGCGCTTGGGTGAGAAAGAACGGTGTCTTCAAATTGAGGTCGACTGTCTTGTCCCATCCGCTCTCTGGAAACTCGTCAAACTTCGCACCCCATGCAGCACCAGCGTTATTGACAAGAATGTCAAGAGTCTCTTCGCGTTCAGCAATCTGTGCAGCAAGTGTTTCAATGCCAGCTTGGGTCGAAATATCGCCAGGGAGTGAGATGCATTCGCCGTACATGCTGAGGTTTTTTGCTGCGGCATCGCACTGTGCTGCTTTGCGGGCGGTGATATAAACGCGTGAACAACCGTGCTCCAAAAAGCCTTGGACGATCATGGCGCCGATGCCACGAGATCCGCCAGTCACGAGTGCCACACGACCATTGAGTGAAAAGATGTCTTTCATCAGAGCAACTGTAGAGGGTGAGTAGTACTCTGCAACGGTGCGCAAGAACCCCATGCTGGCAATTTTTCTTACTGTTTTCATTGACTTGTTGGGATTCGGAATATTGATTCCTGTTTTCCCACTCTTGATCAGCCCCGGATCACCTTTCCGAGTGACTCCCGAAGGCTGGTCATTCACGGAGGGCCTGATCATGCTTGGCTGGTTGCAAGCGATCTTTCCGCTCTGCATATTTATTGCCGCACCAATTCTTGGGCAGTTGTCAGATCGACATGGTCGCAAGCCGGTCCTCGCGGTTTCTATTTTCGGTACCGCAATTGGATATGTGCTGTTTGCAATTGGTATTAGTACGGCAAATATTCCACTGCTGTTCGCTGCACGCGCCCTCGATGGTGTCACGGGAGGAAACTTGGCAGTTGCGCAAGCCGCGATTGGTGATGTCAGTACGCATGAAAACCGAGCAAAAAACTTTGGCATGCTTGGGGCTGCATTCGGACTCGGATTTATCATCGGGCCATATCTCGGTGGTCGACTCAGCACACCAGACACAAGTTTTTACGGTTTGTTTGACACCCCAAGTTGGTTTGGTGCAACGACGCCGTTTTGGTTTGCAGCAATTCTGTCACTCGCTAACTGCGCAAGCATTCTGACGATGTTCCCTGAAACATTGAAAGAAAAGTTTCATGGTGGCCGGATCAAGATAAGTCGCGCCGTGAGCAACGTAGTAGGTGGATTCAAATCTGACCGCCTGCGCGTTGTGTTGATGGCAGGTTTTTTGTTTAGTGCTGGGTTTACGTTCTTTACAACATTCTTTGGTGTGTACTTGCGCAACAACTTCAACTTCTCGTCTGCAAAGATCGGTGACTACTTTGCGATCGTTGGTTTATTCATTGCGATATCGCAGGCTGTTGTTGTGGCCAAAGTTGCTAAAAAGCTTGCAGACTGGAAAGTGCTGCGGTTCAGCATGTTTGGCCTTGGCGCAATGATGCTCGTGTATTTCGTTATTCCAACAACGTCTTCCTATTTTCTTTACTTGGTCATTCCATTCTTTACGTTGTTCAACGGATTGACGATGGCCAACATGTCGAGCCTGATCAGTCGCTCGGCCGAAATGGGGCAACAGGGTCAAGCGATGGGCATTTATTCAAGTGTGTCGAGCCTTGCTCAAGTGCCCGCGTCGATATTGGTTGGGTACATCACCAGCGACATCACATCGAGCCAACCACTGTTTGTGTCGTCAGCATGCATCATTGCTGGTGGCCTTGTTTTCGTCTTATTGTTTAAACCAAAATACGTAATGGAGAGTGCTCATGCCTAGTGACAGAATGCTGAAAACAATGAACGGGATACACCGATTGATTCTTGGTGTCACACGTGGGAAGGCAGGTTGGACCGCAGGCAACATGCCCGTGCTCGAACTCACAACGATTGGTCGCAAGAGCGGCGAACCACGTAGTTGTTTACTGACTTCGCCAATACAAGAGAACGGTGAGATTGTGATTGTTGCGTCACGCGGAGGCGACGACCATCACCCAGCTTGGTATCTCAATTTGCTTGAGACACCACAAGTGCAGGTGTCATATAAAGGTGCACCTCACAAGATCATGACTGCCCGTACGGCAGACCCTCAAGAGCGCACACGCATGTGGCCAATTGTTGCTGGAGCATATAAGGGGTACGCGGGCTATCAAGAAAAGACATCGCGCGAGATACCTCTCGTCATACTTTCTGAATCCTAAACCTGCTTGGCGCTCTGACTAGGTCGGCAAATCGACAAGACGGGTAGCGTGGGGATATGCCAAAGCCCGGAATGCACTCAGGAATAACCACAGACGATGCGATGAACTTGGCCATGTCGGCCAAAGCAGTTCCATTGTTTGAAGCCGTCAAAACATTTATTAAAAACGAGATCGATCCGATCACTGCTGAGTATTTTCGACTTGGCGAGGGCAGGCCTGATCGCTGGCAATATGGCAAAGGTCAGCTTGAGTTGCTCACTTCAGTGAAAGCAAAAGCCAAGAAGGCTGGTCTATGGAACTTCTTTTTGCCAAATGCTGAGACTGGCGAAGGATTGTCAAACCTTGACTATGCATACATTGCAAATGAATTGGGCAAGAATCCAATTGCCTCAGAGTGTTTTAACTGCAGTGCGCCAGACACGGGCAACATGGAAGTGTTGGAGCGAGTTGGCACCCCAGAGCAAAAGAAGCGTTGGCTTGAGCCACTGCTTGCTGGCGAAATTCGTTCTGCATATGCGATGACCGAACCAGACGTGGCGTCATCAGATGCCAAAAATCTTGAGTGCCGTGCAGTGAAGGATGGCGACGAATGGCTCATCAACGGCGAGAAGTTTTACATCTCTGGCGCGGGTGACCCACGCTGCAAGATATTGATTTGCATGCTGCGAACAAGCCAAGATGGACCGCCACACGGCAGGCATTCACAAATACTCGTACCGATGGACACCCCGGGAGTCGAAATCCTTGGGCACATGGAAGTGTTTGGCGAAGACGATGCGCCTCACGGCCACATGCACTTACGTTTCACCGACGTACGTGTGCCAGCAAGCAACATGTTGCTGGGTGAAGGTCGCGGTTTCGAGATATCACAAGTCCGTTTAGGACCAGGACGCATTCATCACTGCATGCGTTCGATTGGTGCAGCAGAGCGCGCGCTTGAACTCATGATTCAGCGTGGGCTGAGCCGTGAAGCATTTGGAAAACCAATCGCACGACTTGGAAAGAACACTGAAGTCATTGCGAAAGCTCGTATTGAGATTGAAGCAATGCGTCTTATGGTCCTTCGCGCTGCGAAAGCAATGGACACACTCGGCAATGCCGAGGCGCGCATTTGGGTGAGCGCTGTAAAAGCAATGGTGCCAGAGCGCGTCTGCAAGATCATTGATGAAGCAATTCAAGTTTTTGGTGGAGCAGGTGTTTCACAATGGACACCACTTGCACGCATGTATGCAGGTCAGCGCACATTGCGACTTGCCGATGGCCCTGACGAAGTGCATTGGCACGTTGTTGGTCGGGCTGAAATTGCTCGCTACGAAGGTGAAACCTTTGCGCCGATGAAGGGCGAATAAAACTTAAAAGCGGGTTTTTGGCGACACGGTCAGTCGTGGATCGCTGACGATGATTCCCTCGAGCACGTTGTCGATTGCCGTCAAGATTGCAGGCTCAAGCACAATGTTTGCTGCTTTCACGTTGTCGTCAAGTTGATCTGGGCGAGTGGCGCCGACAATTGCTGATGCAATGTTTTTATTTTGCAACACCCACGCAATTGCCATCTGCGCCATCGTGATGCCCGCTTCTGCTGCAATTGGTTTGAGTTCTTGCACTTTTGTCAGCGTTGCGTCAGTGAGCCAGCGCGAGATGAAGTTTTTACCGCTCAACTCGTCGGTTGCTCGCGATCCTTCTGGCGGTGGTTGACCAGGAAGGTACTTGCCCGTAAGCACACCCTGTGCCATTGGTGACCACACGATTTGTGAAAGTCCTTCGCGCTCGCTGGCAGGAACGACTTCTTCTTCAATTACGCGCCACAACATGGAGTACTGAGGTTGGTTGGAAATGAACGGCACGTGCAGTTCGCGCGCAAGTTCAGCACCACGAGTGATTTGATCGGCATCCCACTCGGACACACCTATATACAGGGCCTTGCCTTGGCGCACGATGTCTGCAAAAGCAAGCATTGTTTCCTCAAGCGGTGTTTCCACGTCGTAGCGGTGTGCTTGATACAAATCGACGTGATCCATGTTGAGGCGCTTGAGTGATGCATCGATGGAATGCATGATGTGTTTGCGTGATAAACCACGATCGTTCACGCCTCCACCAGTAGGGAAATAGACCTTGGTGAACACTTCGATGCTTTCGCGTGGCACGCCAGCGAGTGCGCGACCAAGCACGGCTTCGGCACGAGTGCCCGCATATACATCCGCGGTATCAAATGTGGTGATTCCGAGTTCTAGTGCGCGCTTGACGCATGCGTTGGCAGCATCTTCTTCTACTTGGCTGCCGTGTGTGATCCAGTTGCCATAACTAATTGCTGAGACTTTGAAGCCGCTTCGGCCGAGGTATCTAAATTCCATCCCGTAAATCTACGATGCGATGGCGACTTCACTCGTACTGGCTGGTCGTCGAAGATATTTTGGTCCAACAAGCAGACATCCAAGGCACACGAGTGTGAACATGGTGATGCCCGTAGCAACAAATGCAGTTTCTCGGCCATAGTGCTCGTACACAATGCCGGCGGTCATTGCCGTAATGCCTCCAGTGAGTGTTTGAATTCCACCAAGCAGTCCAGATGCTCCGGCTTGGCGTTCTGGTGGGGCAACTTGAGCAACGGCAATTCCGGTACCCGTGACGGTAAGCGCATCGACAGCCGACTGAGTAACACCGATACCGAGCATCCAATATGGACTGCCGATAAATCCATACGAGGTCATATAAAAAGCACCAAGTGCGAGCCCAAAAGCACTGACACGAAATGGACCATATTTTTGTGCGATGGTGCCACCAACAGTTGCAAACAAAATCCACGGCATACCAAAAATAGAAATGCCGGCATTGCCCACCCAGTTGGGTGCGCCCATGTCGGCCATCATTATGACCCACAGCGGATCAAACACACCGATCATCACGTACAACGCAACACCGATGAGTATTGCCCCAGTGAGTGGCCTGATACGCAACAAGTCGACAGCAAAGCGTTCGGTGGTGCGATCTTCGGCTGGAGTTTCTTCGATCTCTTCGCGCGCAATTAACGCCACCATCACTACGAGAATCGCTGCGATGATCAGGAAGGGCGCTGCTAATCCAAATGTGCCAACGGTGAGCGCTGAAATGATTGGCCCGAGTGCAAAGCCACCGACTTCAATTGCCACTCCGCGACCCAAGTTGGTTCCCATGTTTTCCCGGTCACTGACAATCACGATGCGCTTGATTGCAGGGATTGCGATGCCGGCTCCGATGCCCATCAACACACGGCCACAAATAAAGCCGGTCATTGATGAGCCGTACGCCATCACGACAGCGCCCACCACATTTGCTGCCACGCCCCACGTCATCAACCTCCGAGCATGACCCTTGTCGGCAAATGGGGCAATGGTCAATTGGGCTACAAACGAAGTAAAAAATCCGGCGGCAATGATGATGCCGAGCCCAGTTTCTTGAATGCCAAATTTGTCACGCCAGTCGTCAAGCATCGTAAACATGACGCCGTATCCAGCCGCAAGAAAACCCATTGCGATCTGCAAAATATTGATTAATCGCTTGTGGGCCACTGAGCCACACTAGACCAACACTGATTGTCCGTAGGATGTTGTTATGGATGTCGCAGTTGTCGATTACCAATCACCAGATGCACCAAAGCGTTTCACTGAGTCATTGCGCAACACAGGTTTTGCTGTTCTTACTAATCACCCTATTCAGTACGACATGGTGCAACAATTACAAAACGAGTGGTTAAATTTTTTTCGTACGGGCAACAAGTGGGATTATTTGCCGAGCGAAGGTGGACAAGATGGATATCGTCCGCTCGAAGAAGCTGAGCAGGCAGTCGGTGCTTCGCTTCCCGATATCAAAGAGTATTTTCACTGGTACCCGTGGGGTCGTCAGCCAGCAGCCGAATCAGCAAGTGCGGCCGCGATGTATCAAGCGGGTTGGTCACTTGCGTCCGAGCTACTTACTTGGGTAGAAGCCAATACACCGACAAGTATTTCTCAATCTTTTTCAATGCCACTGTCCGAAATGATCGTTGGCACGAAGCGAACACTATTGCGAGTTCTGCATTATCCGCCTCTCAAAGGCAACGAGCCAGTTGGTTCAGTGCGCGCGGCGGCTCACGAAGACATCAACATGATCACGGTGTTGCCGGCAGCAAATGAGCCAGGTTTGCAAGTGCGTGATCTTGATGGAAAGTGGCACGACGTGCCGTGTGACCCAGGCAGTGTGGCAATTAACGCAGGCGACATGCTCAATTATGTGACCGGCGGTTATTACCCAAGCACAACTCACCAAGTGATTAACCCAGTTGGTGAAGCCGCAACGAGGTCGCGTGTTTCAACTCCGTTGTTTTTGCACCCTGCAGACGATGTGTTGATTGCCGAAAACAAAACTGCCTTTGACTTCTTGCGTGACCGCATTAAAGAAATTGCGGGCGTTGAGCTGACAAAGGATTAACTACATGCAAGATGTAAAGACGCAGTCATTTATCAACGGCGAGTGGGTTGGTTCGGCCAACCAAATCGATGTGCTCAACCCGGCAACTGGTGAGTCGTTGGCGAGTGTCGCAAATGCATCTATTTCGGACTGCTTACAAGCAGTCGATGCTGCAGACGCTGCATTTATTTCGTGGCGTGCAACTGCGCCGCGTGTGCGTGCAGAGATTTTGCGTAAAGCATTCGAGATCATGATTGCGGAGCAAGAGCAATTGGCCCGTTTGATCACGCTCGAGATGGGCAAAATACTTGCCGACTCGCGAGCAGAAGTGGCTTATGCGGCTGAGTTCTTTCGATGGTTTAGTGAAGAAGCAGTGCGCATCGACGGCGACTACAGGCGTGCGCCAGGTGGTGCTAATTGGCTGATGGTGAGCCGGCAACCAGTTGGCGTGGCACTGCTTGCAACACCATGGAATTTTCCGGCCGCAATGGCGACGCGCAAGATTGGGCCAGCACTTGCAGCAGGTTGCACAGTGGTACTCAAGCCAGCGCAAGACACACCGCTCACT
>ENA-ORFA01000326-ORFA01000326.1-marine-metagenome-genome-assembly--contig:-NODE-326-length-20802-cov-2.805983_pt1 | contig 20802 bp, 20 predicted proteins | sample MGYA00248621_ERZ508587 | MGnify/ENA primary metagenome ERZ508587 (study PRJEB26250, sample SAMN06266239) | marine metagenome | isolation source: Columbia River Estuary | place: USA:Columbia River Estuary... | reverse complement strand
GAAAAGCAATCAGCAGCGCAAGGGGGAGGCAACTTACTTGATTTACAACCACACCTTGTTTCAACAGCATTGAATTGGTTTGGGCCTGCAAAATTAGTAACCTCATCTGTTAGATCAATTCGAGGCGCAGCAGATGATGACATTACTCTGGTACTTAAACACGATAGTGGTGTTGATTCTTATTTGTCTGCCAGTGCAATCATTGGTGGTGGTGGACCAAGGATTCGGTTAAGTGGAGATAATGGAACCCTTTTGATCCAGGATCTAGATCCACAAGAGGCGTTGCTTAAAAGTGGTGCTAAACCAGTTAACGGTAAGTGGCAGCAGAGCACAAAAAGTAAAGCTTTTATTCATCAAGGTGATGAGGTCACTGAGTATGACAGTGTTGATGTCAATTACACCGAGTTCTACACCCAAGTAAATGGTGCATTATCAGGTGGTAAGTGGCCGGTAAGCATTGATGAAGCATTAGCAGTTGCAGCAATTATTGATCAGGCTAGAGAAGCATCCTTTAGATAAAAAATTATTGAACTAAAGCAGTAAGTGCATTTGAAACAAATGGATATTCAAATTTGAAACCATTATCCAGCAATACTTTGGGCATAACCTTTTTAGAACCTAAAATCTCAGATGAAAAGCCGCCGAGTACTGCGCGTAGAGCAATTGCAGGGGCAGGGAAAAAAGCAGGCCGCTTAAGTGCATGGGCAAGTGCGGCAGTAAACTCCTTATTTGTCACTGGATTTGGCGAAGTTATGTTTACTGCGCCTTCAATCTCTGATTGCATCAGGAAAATCATTGCTCGCACTTGATCATGCAAAGTAATCCAAGACCACCACTGCTTACCTGAACCGAGTTTTCCACCGAGACCAAATTTAAACAATGGAATCATTCGCCCTAAGGCTCCACCGGTTGGATCAAGTACTAATCCAGTTCGCAACTTAATTGTTCTAACACTTGGAGCAAGATCAGCTACCGCCTCCCATTCACGGCAAACGATTGATAAGAAATCATCACCGCCACGATCTGTTTCAGTAACAGATCTATTTCCAGTCTCACCGTAGTAACCGATTGCGCTAGCAGAAATAAATACTTCAGGTTGTAATTTCTCACATGCAGCTGCAATTGTGGTTGTACCAAGTAAGCGCGAGTTTAATATTTGAGAACGGTAAGCAGCTGACCATCTTTTGTCACCAACTCCTGCGCCAGCTAAATGAAATACCGCATCAACACCCTCTAAAGAGGCAAGATCAATTTCACCTTTAATTGGATCCCAACTGACTTCATCTGCAGTTCTAGGTGATCGCCTTACTAGTTTTTTTACCTGATAGCCATCAAGTCTTAGTTGGCCAACTAGTGCGCTTCCGATTAAGCCAGAGGCCCCGGTTACTGCGATTGAAGTAATCTTTGGCAAATTACAAACCTAAATCAGATTCGAAGCGACCCTCTTCTAATCTTTCTTTTAATGTTACTAAAAAGCGGGCAGCATCTGCGCCATCAACGACTCGATGATCATAAGAGAGAGCTAGATAAACCATTGAGCGAATTGCAATAGTTTCGCCCCCATCAGTGTCTTTCACAACTGTTGGTCTTTTAACTACGGCGCCTAAACCTAGAATTGCTACCTGGGGTTGATTAATTATCGGTGTATCAAATAGCGCCCCACGTGATCCAGTATTTGTAATAGTAAATGTGCCACCACCTAGTTCATCTGGTGTTATTTTATTTTCTCTAGTGCGAGATGCCACTTCTGAGATTCGTCGCGCAATACCACCCATATTTAAATCACCAGCATCTTTTACTACTGGTACTAATAATCCACGTTCCGTATCTACAGCAACACCTAAATGTTCGGCGCCATGATAGGTAATCTGATCACCTTCAACTGATGAGTTTAAAACTGGATGTTGCTTTAATGCCTCACATACTGCAACAGCAAAAAATGGCAAAAATGTTAACTTAACTCCTTCTCTAGATTCAAAAGATGCCTTAGCAGCTATACGCAAACGATCGATCTTTGTTACATCAACTTCAACAACTGTAGTTAATTGAGCAGAAATCTTTAATGATTCAACCATTCGATCAGCGATAACTTTGCGCAACCTTGACATTGAAACAGTTGTGCCTCGAAGTGGTGAGGCAGCAATTGGCCCTGATTGAGAAATTGAAGTAGGTGTGTAATTAGATTGAGTTGAAGATAGAGAAGTGGCAGTAGGTGTAGCAGCTGCACGGGGAGCGGCAGCTAAAATATCTTCCTTACGAATTCGCCCGCCAACACCAGTTCCAGTAATTGTGGAAAGATTAACGCCAGCTTCAGCAGCAAGTTTTCTAACAATTGGTGTCACATAAGCATCATCTGATCTAGTTGTGTTTACCTGTGCACTAATAACTGGGGCAGGTGCAACAACAGGAGCTGCCACAACTGGTGCTACGGCTACCGGTTTTTGTACAACCGGAGCTGCTACAACTGGTGCTACGGCTACCGGTTTTGGTTCAACAACAGGAGCGGCTGCAACAACTGGCGCAGGTGCGGCAGCTTTTGCAGGGGATGAAGATTCAGCAATTACAGCGAGCTCTGCGCCAACTGCCACAGTTGAATCAACTTGGACAATAATTTTTTGTAGTACTCCTGCAACTGGAGATGGAATCTCAGTATCAACTTTGTCGGTAGAAACTTCTAATAAAGGTTCATCAACTGCGATTTGATCGCCCTCTTTTTTAAGCCAACGGGTAACAGTTCCTTCAGTTACTGATTCACCAAGTGCTGGCATAGTTATTGAAAATGTCATATTTATTTTCTCCTAACCATGAGCATGTAGTGGCTTACCGGCCAGGGCTAAGTGTGCCTCACCCATTGCCTCAGACAAGGTTGGATGGGCATGAATATGTTGGGCAACATCGCTTGCATCTGCTTCCCAGTTATAAATTAACTGTGCTTCAGCTAAAAGCTCACCGACTCGAGAGCCGACCATATGTATTCCCAAGATTGGTCCATTCTTCTTCGCAACTAATTTCACTGATCCAGCGGTCTTTAAGATATTAGCCTTTCCATTTCCAGCCAAATCATAATTTAATTCAACTACATCATGCCCAGCTGCCTTAGCAGCTGCGGTGGTAAGGCCAACGGATGCCACCTCAGGCTCAGAGTAGGTAACACGAGGAACACCATCATAATTAATTGCCCTTGGCTTTAAACCAGCGATCTCTTCAGCCACCAGAATTCCTTCAGCAAAACCAACATGGGCTAATTGCAGAGTCGGTATTAAATCTCCAACTGCCCAGATACCTGCCACATTTGTTCGGCACTTATCATCAACTAAAACATAACCGCGATCCATCTTTATGCCAGCTTCTTCATAACCTAAGCCAGAAGATACTGGGCCACGACCAACTGCTACTAATAAGATCTGCGCACTAAATTTTTTACCATCCTCTAAAGTAATTGTTACATCTTTCTTACCGCGTTCAGCAGATTTAAACTTAACACCAAGCTCAAAATTAATACCACGTTTTCTAAATGCCCGCTCTAGTTGCTTACTTGATGATTCATCTTCAAGAGCTACCAAATGAGAAAGTCCTTCAACAATTGTTACTTCAGCACCAAATGATTTCCAGACTGAGGCAAACTCACAACCAATTACGCCACCACCTAAAACAATTACAGATTTTGGAACATAATCTAGATGTATCGCTTGTTCACTAGTTATTATCTGCTTGCCATCAATTTCAAGACCAGGTAATGTTTTTGGAAATGAACCTGTAGCTAAAATAATGTTCTTGCCGGTGTATTTTTCACCATTGGCTTCAATTGTATTTTTAGATATTAGCTTTCCAGATCCCTGCACATAAGTAATATTTCTTGATTTAACTAAACCTTCTAATCCTTTATGTAACTTTGAAACCACGCCATCCTTATATGAATTAACTGCGCCCATATCCATGGAATGAAAATCTGCCTTAACACCAAACTCACCAGCATGGCGAGTGTTATCAGCAATCTCACCAGCATGAAGTAGGGCTTTAGTTGGAATGCAACCTTTATGCAGGCATGTACCGCCAAGTTTTTCTTTTTCAATTAGTACGACTTTTTGACCTAGTTGGGATGCTCGAAGTGCTGCCGCGTAGCCACCACTGCCACCACCGAGAATTACAAGATCAAAATCGGCCATGAGGTAATCCTTCCACAAAATTACTAGCTGCTAATACCTGAGAATTAATAAGCACTATGCCTGTGATGAAGCCAACTCAGCTAGGCAAAGCAGTGAGCGTAGGGCAATTCCAGTACCACCAACTGGTGTGTAACCATGAGCGGTTTTCTCGTTAAATGCTGGCCCAGCAATATCAAGGTGAAGCCATGGAGTTTGTGGATCAATAAATTCCTTTAAAAATAATCCTGCCACCAACATGCCACCCATTCGATCACCAATGTTTGCTAAATCTGCAATTGGTGAATCAAGTGATGCTCGAAGTTCAACCGGCAATGGCATTGGCCAAAATGATTCACCAGCAATATTGGCTGCAGTTAAAAATTGACCACTAAAATTTTCATCATTTGTCATAACTGCAGATGTTCTACTACCGAGTGCAACAACTTGAGCACCAGTTAACGTGGCAACATCAATGATTCCATCTAGGCCACCAGACTTCTTACCAACTTCGGCAGCTTTTACTAGGGCATCGGCTAAAACTAATCTTCCTTCTGCATCAGGATTTAATACCTCAACAGTTTTACCACCATAAATAGTAATTACATCACTTGGTCTAGTAGCGGTATCGCTAACCATATTCTCAGCAAGGGGCGCCCAAGCATCAATAGCAATTGGAAGCTTTAACTGCGCAATTGCAAAGATGGCTGCAACAACAGCTGCTGCCCCAGACATATCTGCCTTCATTGCTTCCATGCCATTAGCTGGCTTAAGTGCAAGACCGCCGGTATCAAAGGTAATTCCTTTACCAACAAAGGCGAATCTCTTTTTAGCTTTGGCAGGTGAATAGGTTAGATGAAGAAGTCTTGGGGGATTAGCTGAACCTTGCCCTACGCCAATAATTCCACCGTAGCCACCTTTGCGAAGTGCTGCATCATTAAGTATTTCAACTTTTACTCCATACTTTGACGCTAATTTTTTAGTTCGAAGACAAAATGAATCAGGAGTTAGAGATGATGGTGGAGTATTAATAAGATCTCTTACAAGGAAAGTTTGTTCAGCAATAATTTCAGCACGCTTTATAGCAGTTTTTGCTTGGGCGGTATTAGCAAAGCGGGTTACAACTGTTATTGATGAAAGTGGGTTCTTTTGAGCACCCTTGCTACTGCCGCGAAACTCTGTAAATGCATAGGAACCTAGTGCGGCTCCTTCAGCAATTGCAGCTATTTCTGCAACAGATTTGTGGGGCAAGGCAAAGCTTGCCGAGTCATTACCAAGTAAATGTCGAGCAGCGGCTCCAGCAGCTCTGCGTAAAAGTTCTGGACTAAAGTTTGATTCAATTTTTCCAAGGCCAGTAAAAACGATTAACTTATTTGATTTACTAGGTAATTTAATTACTTCATCAACCTCACCACTAGCGCCCATGTTAGTTAGTGTGGTGAGTAAGGCGGCGGTGTCTATTTGTGCACCTGTTGATTCTATTTGCAGTTTTTTGCCGACTAATCCAAGCCCAACCACCAAGATTTCACTATCTGCTCGTTCAGTTAGTTTAATCTTTAACATCTAAACTCCCATTTTTTGGTTAATCACATCACAGTATTGGCTAGGGGCTAAGCCTAAGGGATACTTTTAAAAGATGATAATCATAGAAAATGCCACCTGCATTAAAATTTAATCACTGGCGTGTAGGTTAAGCCAATGAATAATTCACCTCTGAATTCTAGGCATTTGCAGTTAAATGCAAAGATGGCAGATTTTGGTGGCTGGCTTATGCCAATTGAGTATCCAGATACTGGAGTAATTGCGGAGTACTCTGCAGTTCGCCAGCAAGTAGGAGTATTTGATGTTTCCCATCTTGGCAAAATTTCTGTTAAGGGAGATGGTGCACTTAATTTTTTAAATCAAATGTTAACCAATGATTTAAATAGAATTACAGCCGGACAAGCCCAATACTCTTTGTTATGTAATGAAGATGGTGGAGTAGTTGATGATCTTATTGTTTATCGAAACTCAGATACTGATCTATTTTTAGTACCAAATGCCTCTAATACCAGTTCGGTCTTTAAAATATTAAATGATCAAGCACCTAGTTCAGTCGAAGTTAAGAATCTGCATAATGAGTATGGAGTGATCGCGCTCCAAGGACCTAAGTCATCACAAGTGCTAGAGATACTTGGAATTAAAAGCTCAATTGATTACATGGAGTTTATTAATACCACAATAGATAATTGTTCAGTTATTTTGTGTAGAACTGGCTATACCGGTGAGTTCGGCTTTGAAATCATTCCAACATGGGCGCAGACTGAAAAAGTTTGGGACAGATTGATAACAGTTATTAAGCAACTTAATGGCACACCATGTGGCTTAGGAGCGCGAGATGTTCTGCGAACTGAGATGGGATATCCACTACATGGACATGAACTCTCACTTGAGATATCACCGGTGCAAGCATCGGCTAGTTGGGCAATTGGTTGGCAAAAAGAATCCTTTAGGGGCAAGCAAACATTGCTTGAGCAAAAGCAAACTGGAACTAAATTAAAACTAAGGGCAATTCTGGCAACTGATCGCGGAATTCCACGAAAAGATATGCAGGTTAAAGATATAACTGGCAAAGTTATTGGGCAGGTAACTAGTGGAACATTTTCTCCTGGCCTTAAAAAAGGTATTGGACTGGCATTAATTAATCCTGCAATTGTTAAAGGAGATCAGGTTCTAATTGATATTAGAGGAGTAGATTCTTCATTTAATGTTGTAGAGCTACCTTTTGTGCCATCAAAGGTTCGTTAATAGATTTAGTAGTGCCCGCCCCAGTAACGCCAGCCATATTCTGCAAGGCTAGTACCAGCAAAAAGTATTGCTACATGCAGAGCTAACGCAAATGCTTTTGAAATCGCTAATTTAATTCTTGAAGTTGTTTTAGTCATGACGATTATCGGTTCTTGCTCAAACATAGTTTTTTGCATTTCAACTCCTAATCAGGGAACTTTACATCGCCATTAGTAACAAAAACAAATGCCAGGCCGTCACCTTGTTTCATGGCTAACTCAGCCACACCAACTTGTGCCCACGCCCATTTTCCATTTAAATCAAAAGGGTTTGGAATTATCTGCCATCTTTTTTCAAGTACTGCCCAGTATGCAAAAGCTGCTGGCATCTCCTTGCACTCTTCAATGTAATCTTCATGCCCTTTTACACCGATTGCTTGGTTCGGTTTAGGTAAATTATTTAATCGACAAACTACATTATTTCCGTATTTATTTGTTCCTTCTAATTTAAAATTTGCATTTTGCATCAATTCTAAAGCTGTAATTTCACCAGTTACTGGCAGACATTTTTCAAAGTCAGCATTGGAAGAATCTAAGGAGCCATAATCAATAAGAACATTTACACAATTTGCTCGAGTTTGAGTAGACCAAAGGGAAGTACCACCTACAACTAGAACCGCGACAAATATTGCAGAAAAAAACTTTCTCGCCTCAGTAGATAGATCGCTAAACATTATTACCTCTCAGCTGAGAGGTTTACGAAAGCGCAGAGACTCACTAGGTGAGAATCCTCGCCCCGCAATCCTCGACGGGTGGATAAGTAAATGTGTTGGGTAATCCGACTTGAAAAAATCTTCTCACGGTTGCGGGACAGCGCCGGATTTACACCGACTTCCCCCAATTACATTTAAAAGCCTTCAATATTTGGTTGTAGGTGAATTGTTGTATTAATGCAGGCGTAATAGCAACTCACCACGCAATATTGCGCTAAATCCTTTCGCAGGATAAAGTTAAATATGCAACATAGACGCCTGGGTAGCACTGGAATGTATGTATCCGAATTAACATTTGGAAACTGGATTACCCACGGTTCACAGGTTGAATCAGATGCAGCCATTAAGTGCGTAAAGACCGCCCTTGATCTTGGTATCACCACATATGACACCGCAGATGTTTATGCCGGCACAAAAGCCGAATCTGTTTTAGGTAAAGCATTAAAAGGTGTTAAGCGTGAATCTTATGAATTATTTACCAAGGTTTATTGGCCAACTGGTGAGGGAAAAAATGACCGTGGTCTTTCCCGTAAACACATTATGGAATCTTGTAATGCCTCCCTTAAACGACTTAAGACTGATTATGTAGATTTATATCAAGCTCACCGTTTTGATTATGAAACACCGCTAGAGGAAACACTGGGTGCATTTGATGATCTAATCAGAAGTGGCAAAGTTTTATATATTGGTTTTTCCGAGTGGAATGCCCAACAGATTGCAGCAGCACTAAAGATTCAAGATGAAAAAGGTTACTACCGCTTTATCTCCAGCCAACCTCAATATTCAATGCTTTGGCGAGTAATTGAATCTGAAGTTATTCCACTTTGTGAAAAAGAGGGGATTGGTCAGATTGTTTGGTCACCAATTGCGCAAGGTGTATTAACTGGTAAATATTTACCAGGGCAAAAAGCACCTGCCGGATCTCGGGCTACTGATAAAAAAGGTGGCGCAAATATGATCTCTAAATTTATGACTGAACCAATATTAACTGCGGCCCAGAAATTGCTACCGATTGCTAAAAAAGTTGATTTAACACCTGCTCAGCTTGCAGTTGCTTGGGTGCTACAAAACTCAAATGTTTCAAGTGCAATTATTGGGGCAACAAAGCCTGCTCAAATTAAAGAGAATGTAAAAGCAACTGGGATTAAACTTGATAAATCAATTATGGATGAGATTGATGCAGCACTTAACTCAGTAATCGAAAAGGATCCAACTAAAACAGTAAGCCCTAAGCCAAGAGCCTAATTACCTATTTTTTCCTCTTTAATCCAGGGCCAACTTGTGGCGAGGGAGCGCGTAATCTGCGAAGTTGAGTAGAGCGCATCCAGCCATATAAGCCAAGTCCCTTTGTTGGTTCTCCAGGAAATTTCACCGCGACTAGTTTTTTAATTTTACGAGACATTAAAAAGCCATTTACTCCAATAAAGATCATTGATGAGTACATAATTGCAACTGCAAATAATTGAACCGCAGGGATAGGGATAAGTGTTAAAAATAAAACAAACATAATCATTACTAGGAAATACTCAGCTACTGACCTTCGCTCATCAATATAGTTTCTAACAAATTTACGAACTGGTCCCTTATCTCTAGCAGGCAGAGCGCTCTCTTCACCACGCATATAGGCAGCTCTGGCTTCCATTCTTCTAATTCGAGTTTGTGCCTTTAATACTTTTTTTGATTCTTTACTGGCGCCTGGAGATAGCGGTGAAAGATTTAATTTAGCCTGTGCCTCTTTACGCTTAGGAGTTGGCTTGCCTTTTTTATCAACCATGAGATTAAGGTAGAGCCAACATTCGCTCTAATGCAACTTTTGCATACTTGGCAACCTCTGCTTCAACCTTTATTTGATTGACCAAGCGGCCACTTACAAGTGACTCCATAACCCAAACAAGATGGGGCAGATCAATTCGGTTCATTGTTGAGCAATAACACACAGTTTTATCTAAGAAAACTACCTGCTTATCCAAATTCTCATTAGCTAATCGAGATACAAGGTTTAACTCAGTACCAATTGCCCATTTTGAGCCGGGAGCTGATTCTCTAACTGTTTTAATAATCATCTCGGTACTTCCCACGACATCAGCATTTGAGACCACCTCATGTTGGCACTCTGGGTGCACCAACACCTTAATTCCGGGCACTTGTTGCCTAACATCATTAATGTTTTGAATAGAGAATCGCCCATGTACTGAGCAATGACCTCTCCATAAAATTACCTTAGATTTTTTAATCTGATCATCAGTTAAGCCACCATTTGGTTTCCATGGATTCCATAAAACGCAATCATTAAGTGTCAGGCCAAGGGATAAAACTGCTGTGTTTCTTCCTAAGTGTTGATCTGGCAGAAATAAAATCTTCTCACCATTTTCAAATGCCCATTTCATAGCTCTAGCTGCATTAGATGAGGTGCAAACTGCGCCATTATTTTTACCAGTAAAAGCTTTAATGGCAGCGGAGGAGTTCATATATGTAATTGGAATAGTTTTTGCTGCCACACCTAACTTACTTAACACTTGCCAGCAATCATTAACCTGTGAAGCCGTTGCCATATCAGCCATTGAGCAACCAGCAGATAAATCAGGCAGGATTACCTTTTGATTTGGTGTGGTTAAAATATCCGCACTCTCTGCCATAAAGTGAACGCCACAAAAGAAAATAAATTCAGCTTCTGAATTATCAGCTGCTGCTTGTGCCAACTTAAATGAGTCACCACGAATATCAGCAAATGCAATTACTTCATCTCTTTGATAGTGATGTCCTAAAACCATCGCTTTGCTGCCAAGGGCAGCCCTTGCAGCTTTTGCCCGCTCTACTAACTGCGGATCACTAGCGGCAGGTAATTCACCATCACAGGAGACGCCCCGCTCACTATTTAGATCCCGCTCACCCTTTTGTAGCAGCAAATCAGTTATTCCCATGAGGGGAGTGTAAACGCTCACAGGTTTTGGTGCTTAAAACACTGGCCGGAACTAGTAACCTATGAGCCTAGGCAAAGTGATGGAGAAGAGTGAATATGAGCACAGAGTCAACAACTAAAACCGATGCTGCAATTTCATCATCTTCAATTGCACTTTCTGATGTTGCAGCCGAAAAGGTTTCTGCTCTATTAAAGCAAGAAGGACGTGATGATTTAAGTCTTCGCGTTGCTGTGCAACCTGGTGGTTGTTCAGGTCTTCGTTACCAACTTTATTTTGATGACCGTAATTTAGAAGGTGACACCGTAACTGAATTTGGTGCAGCAAAGGTTCGAGTTGTTACCGACAAGATGAGTACGCCATATCTAATGGGCGCCACAATTGATTTTACTGACACCATCGAAAAGCAAGGTTTTACAATTGATAATCCAAATGCCGGAGGCTCTTGTGCCTGTGGCGATTCATTTAACTAAAAGCTAAATCAATAAAATGAGGGTGGCAGTTGCCGGCTCGGTCGGTGGCGACCACATCATGAGTTTTGGTGGCAAGTTCACCGATTCACTAGTTGCTGGATCTTTAGCAAAAGTTTCTCTTTCCTTTTTAGTAGATACCCTTGTAATTAGGCGTGGTGGGTGCGGTGCCAATATTTCATTTGGAATGGGCGCCCTTGGACTTAACCCAATATTAATTGCAGCAGTTGGTCGTGACTGGGTTGACTATGAAGCCTGGCTAAAGCGGCACGGCGTAGACACCTCACATGTATTAGTTTCAAAGACACTTCATACAGCAACCTTTATGGTTACCACCGATACTGAGTTAAATCAGATCGCATCATTTTTTCCAGGGGCAATGAGTGAGGCAAGAAATATTGAACTTGCTCCAATAATTGCTAAAACTGGCAATTTTGATTTACTAGTTATCTCGCCCGATGACCCAGAAGCGATGATGCGCTACTCCCAAATGGCCAGAGAGTTAAAGATTGCTGTAGCAGCTGATCCATCACAACAAATGGCTCGGATGGATGGCAAAGAAATTGCCCAACTAATTGATGGCGCTAAGTACTTATTTTTAAATGAGTATGAGTTAGCACTTGCTATTCAAAAAACTGGTTGGACCGATCGACAATTATTTGATCGCGTGCAGGTCCGTGTTGTCACATTAGGTTCAAAGGGTGCTCAAATAGAGGAGCATGGCAAGGAAACTATTTATGTGGGAGTACCAAAAGAAAAAGAAAAACTAGATCCGACTGGAGTTGGCGATAACTTTAGATCAGGATTTATTGCCGGTCTTTCCTGGGGCCTTGGACATGAGCGGTGCGCTCAACTTGGCTCGATGCTTGCCACATACTGTATTGAAACTACTGGAACTCAGGAGTACAGCTTTACAAAAGATGAGTTTTTAACAAGATTTGAAACTGCTTATGGCAAAGCTGCAACTGATGAGGTTAGGCCTCACCTTAATGTGAAATTAGCGGGTTAATTAGAACGTAGTTTTGAAACGCTAGTTTTAAGTGCTTGGCAGAAATCCTTAACAATCTCAGATGTAATCTCTTTATGAATCGTTAATCTAATATTTCCAGTAATTGGTTTACCCATTGCAGCTAATACATGAGATGGTTTCATGTCAGCTGATTTACAGGCTGAGCCTGATTCAACTGCAAAGCCTTGATCCTCTAAATCAAGTAATAAGCGATCTGCCTCAACACCTTTAATTGAAAGAGAAAGAAACTTTCCAAGGCCATTAGCGCTAGATGCGATATCAACATCGGTGATCTGCTCTTTAATAAAACTAATTATGTCATTTTTTAATTTAGATCTAATATCATTCTGAGATAGGTAATTCTCAAGTGCTACCGCGCTAGCTAGTAGTAGGGGTAGTGAGTATGTATTAGGAGTTCGATTTAAATCATTATGGGGTAGGGGATTGCGCCAAGTAGCTGATGATTTAATAACTAATATGCCAACTCCGGCTGGTCCCGCCCATGAGCGGCTATCAAATAAAGCAGTTTGATAATTGAAATTAGGCAGTAAATCAACTCCACTACTTGTGCAGTCTGCAAAAATATTTGCGCCACTTTTTGGTGCACTTTGGATATTTCCAGTTTCTCCGTTTGCAACCTGCCAGATTAAAAGATCACTAGACCCGATTTCACTTTCTTTAATTACGCCATCACCATTAACTGGTAGTTCAGTAACAGTTCGGCCATTATTTTTTTCATTTGCTGTTATTGCGAAAACTTTTTGACGATCAATACTTGAATAAAATAATTTACTCTCAGCATTTAAGAGGCCTGCTATACCTAGCTGAAAGCCAAGGTCAGGTTCACCTAAAAATTCAATCTCATCGCTTCTAACATTTAATGCCTTAGCAAAACTTTGGCGCACCTGCTCTAATAGAATGTTCACCTGACGCGAGCTATTATTTAATTTAGCTGGGTCCGCCCATCCGGTAGTGAAAAACTGCGGAAGTAGCGAAATGGCGGCAGGGTGCAGCACTCTTTCCTGTTGGAAATCGCCTGTGATGCGAACCACCTGATACCCCTAACCAAGAATGTAAAGCAACTCAATGGCAGAAGGTTATCCTTAAGCCATGCGCCAGGCTCACTTTAAATTCATCTCAACTTTGCCGGCCGCCACCTTCTTACTTACTAGCTGCTCAGGTGAAGTATCTGGCCTTGGGTTTGAAGAGGGAGTATCTAGCGTAAATGATCAATCACTCTCACTCTGGCAAGGGGCTTGGATAGCAGCTGCAGTGGTTGGAGTATTTACATTAATTTTAATTTTATGGCCAGTTTTCTTTCATCGTAAAAAAGATGAAAACTTTCCAAAGCAAACCCAGTACAACATTCCGGTAGAGATTGCTTACACCGTCATACCTTTTATTATCGTGGCAGTACTTTTCTATTTCACCGCTCAGCGTGAATCTCGAATTTTAAAGATCTCACCAGATAATCAGGTCTCACACTTTATTGATGTAGTTGGTTTCCAGTGGTCATGGCAGTTTAAGTACAAAGATGCCGGTGATTACAAGAGTGCAACTGTTACTGGAACTCCGGCGCAGCCACCAACGCTGTACTTACCATTGGGTGAAAATGTGAGATTCACATTAACTGCAAATGATGTAGTTCACGGCTTTTGGATACCAGCTTTTATGATTCAAATGCAAAATTTACCTGGAGTAACAAATCAACTTGAATTCTCAGCAACCAAATTAGGAACCTTCCCGGGTAGGTGTAATATTTTGTGCGGAAGAAATCACTCACAGATGTTATTTAACGTTAAAGTAGTAACTCCAGCAGAGTATGAGAGTTATATTCAATCCTTGGTAGCCGAAGAGAAAGCAGTGATTTCATGACCACCTACGCCCAGCGCCCAGTTATCTCATCATCTGCTTCAGCACCAGCGCCAACTTCAAAAGGAAGACTACTTGTTAAGTGGCTTACTTCAACTGATCACAAAACAATCGGCTATTTATATTTAATTACTTCATTTGCTTGGTTTTTAATTGCTGGATTACTTGCATTATTACTCCGAGGTGAACTAGCTCGTCCGGGAATGCAATTTTTAAGTAATGAGCAGTACAACCAAATCTTTACTATGCATGGAACCATTATGTTATTAATGTTTGCAACACCATTATTTGTTGGTTTTGCTAATGTGATTATGCCTCTACAAATTGGCGCAGCAGATGTGGCATTTCCAAGATTAAACATGCTCTCTTATTGGTTGTATTTATTTGGCGGAACAATGGCATTTATCGGTTTTATTACACCAGGAGGTGCTGCCTCCTTTGGTTGGACTGCCTACGCCCCACTTTCCAGAGTTGAGTACTCACCAGGTATTGGCGCAGATCTTTGGTTAGTTGGTCTTGCAATTGGTGGACTTGGCACAATCCTTGGCGGAGTTAACTTTGTAACCACAATTTTAACTATGCGAGCACCTGGTATGACTATGTTTAGAATGTCAATATTTAGTTGGAACGTATTGCTAACTTCAATTTTGGTTTTAATTGCATTCCCACCACTTGCAGCAGCGTTTTTAGCACTTGAATCTGATCGATTATTTGGTTCTCATATCTTTGATCCAGCAAATGGCGGAGCTATGCTCTGGCAGCATTTGTTTTGGTTTTTTGGCCACCCTGAGGTTTATATCTTGGCGCTGCCATTCTTTGGAATTGCAACTGAAATCTTGCCAGTCTTTTCTCGCAAACCAATCTTTGGATATAAAGGCTTAATCGCAGCAACTATTGCAATTGCTGCCTTATCTGTCGCAGTTTGGGCACACCATATGTATGCAAGTGGGCAAGTGCTCCTGCCATTCTTCTCGTTTATGACATTTTTAATTGGTGTTCCTACCGGTGTTAAGTTCTTTAACTGGATCGGCACGATGTGGCGAGGATCAGTTACCTTTGAAACCCCAATGCTTTTTGTTCTAGGTTTCTTGGTAACATTTTTATTTGGCGGAATTACTGGAATTATTTTGGCTTCACCACCACTTGATTTCGCAGTCTCTGCTTCCTACTTCGTAGTTGCTCACTTCCATTATGTGTTATTTGGAACTGTGGTCTTTGCTATGTTTGCCGGTTTCTACTTCTGGTGGCCAAAGATGACTGGCAAGATGCTAAATGAGACTCTAGGTAAAATTCACTTCTGGACCTTATTTTTTGGCTTCCACATAACATTTTTAATTCAGCACTGGCTAGGAATTAAAGGTTTCCCACGTCGTTATGCTGATTACCTAGCAAGTGATGGCTTCACATTTATGAATATGGTTTCAACTGTTGGTTCAGGCTTGCTTGCACTTTCAATGATTCCATTTGCAATTAATATTTGGATTACTCGCTCAACACCTTCAGTCACAACTGATGATCCTTGGGGTTATGGCTCCTCTCTTGAATGGGCAACCTCATGTCCACCGCCAAGGCACAACTTTAAATCAATGCCAAGAATTAGAAGTGAGCGACCAGCATTTGATCTTCACTACCCACATATGGCAGCAAAGGCAGATCACTAATGAAAACTGGTTGGATGCTATTTGTTGGTCTTGCAATTTTTTACGCAATCCTTGCAGTTATTTATTGGCAAGTTGGTGGAGAAGCTGTCGGTATCACCGCTATTTCATTAAGTGCTGGGCTATCAATAATCGTGGGATTTTACCTTTGGTTTACTAACCGAAGATTAGGAAATTTATTACCAGAAGATAATGTGCAGGGAGAGATTGCAGATTCTGCTGGTGAACTTGGCTTCTTTTCACCTCATTCATGGTGGCCACTGCCGCTGGCATTATCAATTTGCGCAGTTGGTACTGGATTAATAATTGGCTGGTGGCTGGTGTTAATTGCCGTGGGGGCGATGATAATTTCAATAATTGGTCTTGTTCTGCAGTATGAACGCCCTTCTAACTCTGTGCACTAGTTATGGCAGAGCGAGCTGAGATACTTGATACCTCAACGCCTTTATTATTTAAAGCGCAAATTAAAATAAAAGCCCCTGCTAAAAAAATATTTGATTTTATATCTAGGCCAAGTAATCATCCTTTAATGGATGGCTCAGGGATGGTTAAAGGCAGGTTCAAAGGACCAGAACAGCTTTATTTAGGGGCAAAATTTGGAATGAAAATGAAACTTGGCATTCCTTATGTGATAACAAATCAGGTAGTTGAGTTTAAAGATAGTAATCTAATTGCTTGGCAACACCTGCTTCGTAATGTTTGGCGATATGAATTACAAGAAATTGATCCAAGTACCACATTAGTTATTGAAACTTGGGATGGCAGAAATGCTTTATCAAGATGGTGGGTAAGTGATTCAGGTGAGTGGGTTCCAAAAGCTATGGCGAAAACTCTAGTTAAGTTAAAAGGTATTTGCGAAAGCTAATCGATTAACGATTAATTAGCGGATCAATAATTGCAGCAAGTAAACTTGGTCTCTTAGTAATTTTTTCTTCATAATCGGCAAGCACAGTAGCCTTAAACCCAGCATTAACTGCAAGGTATCGAATTGGCTCTGGCTCCCATCTGCCAATTCCTTGATCAATAAATGGCAGGTTTGCAGTTTTTATATTACTCATTTTTTCTGCCAAAGTTTTTGCCACTAAGTAAGAAAGTGTCACTCCATCACCAACATAGCCACCAATTTCAGCACGGCCAGTGGCCTGATCAAAATTTAAATATGCCTGCCATCTTCTCGTCAGAGCAACAGCGCCACCCCAGCGATACTCAAACTTTGCATTAGCAATTTGTGGAAACCAAGATCTAGCGCGCCTTTCTAACGCCGAATGCATTCGATTATCTATCTCACTTCGCTCTGAAAGTCGGGAGAATAATTTATAGCGAACACCTCGCCCGCCGAGCGCTAATCTGTTATCACTTGTAATTTGAGCGTAGGTAATTAAATGGCTCGCCTCTTGAAAAGTAGCGCGCTGGGTATTTCTTATTTCTTTTATTACCTCATTAGATAATGGCTCAGTTGCAACCATTAGGGAATAAATTGGTATTTGTCTATTTCCCATCCATTTTCTAGGCGTAAAGGCCTCAGTTGCTCTAATTGAAAATGTGCAGTTAACATTAAAGCCATTTACTTCAACCTGTTTATCTCTTATCTCACTCACACTAGATTGTTCATAGATCATTACACCGAGTTTTTCTAGATGATCAGCTAGAGCTCTGACTAATTTAAATGGATTTAGTGCGGCGCAGTGTGGGGTAAAGACTGAGCCAAGAGCGGAGGGAATATTTAATAGCTCGGTAGTTTGGGATTTATTTAATAATTGATGCTCCTCATCAATTTCCTTTGAGATTCTGCTTAGTTGAGCGTTACCTCTTGCAAATACTAAAGCCCCACCTTTGGCATAATCAATCTGCCAATTATTTGATTTAGCGATCTCGCCAATCTCATCAATGGATTTAGTTATAGCAGTGCGCAGATTCTTGTAGCTTTCTAGACCATTCTCTTTGATTAATCTATTACCTGAGGTTGGGTACTCAGCAGATGCCCATCCACCATTTCGGCCACTTGCCCCAAATCCAACATACTCCTTTTCAAAAATTGCAATTTTAAGATTTGGTTGAAATTGTTTTAAATGAAATGCGCTCCAGAGCCCACTAAAGCCAGCTCCAATTATTGCAACATCAAATGAATCATTCTTGCTAATTGGTTTGCGATAATTGATATTTTGCTTACCTTGCCACAGTGAGGAGTTCACACCATAATTATGGTTTATTTAATGGAAATAGCAAACATCACAGCAGCTGTAATTTAGTAATAATACTAAGAAAAACTTAGTGGTGCCCACCCTCAAGCTCTTTAACCTCAGTAGCAGTTGGTTTTGCAATATTCTCAGCATTAGCTGCGCTAAATCTTGCTTGAAGTCTTGCTCTTATTCCCTTTGGATTTAGCACACCACCTGCATCTTCTTTAACAAGTGCAATCGCCTTTGGCTGCTCATGTTGGGTAAGGGTGAATTTCTTTTCAGCAGATAGTTCTTCATGAACTTCAATAAACTCACCATGTGGAAGCATTACTAATCGTCCAGTTTCCTTACCATGCAGCACTAGTTCACGATCTGCTCGCTGTAGTGATAAACAAATACGCTTGGTAATCACAAAGGCAAGCGGTGGCAGGACAATAATTCCAATCCGAGAGAACCACATGATCTGATTAATACTTAAGTCAAAATGGGTGGCAATAATGTCATTTCCACCATTGATCATTGCAATAACCATAAATGTTAGAGACATAACGCCAAGGGCTGTTCGATTTGGCACATTTCTTGGGCGATCAAGTAAATGGTGCTCACGCTTATCACCACTTAGCCAGCTTTCAATAAATGGGTAGAGCGCCATACCGGTGAAGATAATTCCTGGAACTATTAAACCTGGAATTAAAATATTCCAAGAGATTGTGTATCCAAAAATATAAGTTTCAATAGGTGGCGCCATTCGAACTAAACCATCTAGCCAACCCATATACCAATCAGGTTGCGAGCCGGCAGAGATCTGCCCTGGTGTGTAGGGACCATAGAGCCAGATTGGGTTAATAGATGCAACCGCTCCTAAGAATGCCGTAACACCAAATACGATAAAGAAGAAACCACCAGCTTTTGCCATATATACCGGCATTAATGGATAACCAACAACATTTTTCTCAGTTCGTCCTGGTCCTGGATACTGAGTGTGCTTCTGGTACCAAACCAACATTAAGTGCACTGTAATTAAAGCTAAGAAAATTCCAGGCAGTAGCAGCACATGCACAATATAAATTCGTGGAATAAATATTTCACCTGGAAATGCCCCACCAAATGCGAAGAAAGATAAATATGTACCAACTACTGGAATAGATTGAATAATTGCATGGGCAATTCTTACTCCAGTTCCTGATAACAGATCATCAGGAAGTGAGTAACCAAGGAAGCCCTCAACAATTCCAAGAGTAAGTAGTGCAATACCTAAGATCCAGTTAAATTCACGAGGCTTACGGAAGGCACCTGTAAAGAAAACTCTAAGTAAGTGAACCACGATTGCAGCCATAAAAATCAGCGCTGCCCAGTGATGGATTTGGCGCATTAATAGCCCGCCTCTAACATCAAAGGAGATATGAAGAGCAGAGGCGTAAGCAGCGCTCATCTCAACATCTTTTAATGGTTGATAACTACCTTCATAAACAACATGGCGCATTGAAGGATCAAACCAAAATGTTAAAAAGGTTCCAGAGAGTAATAAAATTACAAATGAATAAAGTGCTATCTCACCTAACATAAATGACCAGTGATCAGGAAAAACCTTTTGTAGATTTTTCTTCATCCAAGCAGCAGCGCCAGTTCGCTCATCTACATAATTAGCGACAGTCCCTGCAACTCGCTCACGTGCGGTCATGATTTTCTCTCCCAAAAGCTAGGACCAACTGCCTCTGTAAATGGTTGTTTTGCAATTAAATATCCATCAGCATCAACAGTGATAGCCAATTGTGGCAGAGGTCGAGCCGAAGGACCAAAGATAACCTTTGCGGCTCGGGTCACATCAAAGGTTGATTGATGACATGGGCAAAGTAAATGTTTTGTAGTTTGTTCATATAAAGCAACGGCGCATCCCATATGTGAGCAAATCTTTGAAAAGGCAATAATTCCCTCATGAGTCCAAGATAAACGCTCAGCATCTAATTGGAACTCAGATGGACGCAATCTAATTAATAAAACTGCATCCTTGGCAATATCTTCAAGAGTTCGCTTTTGACCGGCTAGAAGTGCTGGCATAACTTGGGCAACACCGCCAACTTCAAGATCACTAGCTTTAATTGGGCGATCACCTGGATCAGTAACTAATTTTGTACCAGTCTTCCAATTTGTTTCATTTAATGAGTTACCAGGAAGTGGTCCAAGGTCTCGAAGTAAAATTACAGCAGGTAAACCAGCAAGACCTACGGCTGCTGCCAAACTTCTTTTAATAAGTGGGCGACGTCCTAGTCCTGCTTGCTCAGCGCCCTCTTTAGCAGTCTTAATAAATTCGCTGCGATCTTCCGGTGCTGATTTTAATTCATGACGATAAGCAATTACCTCTTGATCTGGCATTAAAGTTTTTGCCCAGTGAACTGCGCCGAAGCCAATAAATAAAAGGCTGAGCGCCATGCCCATGCCAATACCTAATTGATGGGCGTTTGTATTTCCCATAATTGGTAAGAAAATAAAGACGTCATCTTTAATGAAGAAGAATGAATAGATAAATAACAAAGTCCCTGCACCAGAGAGTGCGAATAAGACTGCAACTTGTCGCTCTGCACGCTTGGCAGCGATTGGATCAATATCTGCTTTGCGGTGGACGTGCTCGGGTAAACCTGGATCTGCTAGCGGCTCTAATTCTTTAGACATTTCCTACCTTGCCTTTGCAGTTAGCCAAACAGCAATACCAATTAAAAGTCCAAGGCCAAATGTCCAAACTAATAAACCTTCAGTTACTGGGCCGACGCGACCAAGGGCGGCCCCACCTAAGTTTGGCTCATTCTCTGCTGCTTTAATCCATTTAATAACTGACAGTTTTTCCTCTGGCGTAATAATTGTGTCAGAAAAAACTGGCATTGATTGCGGACCAGTAATCATGACTTCATAAATATGTTTTGCTTCAACTCCCATTACTGAGGGAGCATATTTTCCTTGTGAAAGAGCGCCACCTTGACCAGCAAAGTTATGGCACATCGCGCAGTTATTTCTAAATAA
>ENA-ORFA01000325-ORFA01000325.1-marine-metagenome-genome-assembly--contig:-NODE-325-length-20821-cov-4.322792_pt1 | contig 20821 bp, 17 predicted proteins | sample MGYA00248621_ERZ508587 | MGnify/ENA primary metagenome ERZ508587 (study PRJEB26250, sample SAMN06266239) | marine metagenome | isolation source: Columbia River Estuary | place: USA:Columbia River Estuary... | reverse complement strand
CCGTGAAAAAGATTCAATGCACATCGACCTATTTAAAGAGAGTCGAGGCGATGGTTCTAAAAGCTAGGGGGAGGTGAGCGGCCAGGGCTGATTGCGCTCGATGGAGAGTGCAAGATCTAGCAACAGTTGCTCTTCGAAGTGGCGCGACATAATTTGCATGCCGACTGGCAGACCGTCGAGAAGACCAACTGGCACTGAGATGCCAGGGTTGCCATAAATATTTGCCGGAATTGTCAGCACTCCGTTGTTGCCTGCACCTGCGACGATGCCACCGAATGTGTCGGGTAGTGGCCCCTCAGCCTTGAACGCAATATCTGGGTTGCTCGCCGTGATTATCAAATCAACTTCGCTAAAAATTTCTGCCATGCGATTGTTGAGTGCGATTCTGCGTTGTTCGAATTTGCCGCGGGCTTCAACGCCATACAAGTTTGCTGTTCGGCTAACACCGAAACGAATTTCTGGCGTCAGTTGATCGGCGCACGCCGGCCATTGATCACCAAGTTGAAATTCAATCGCCGCCATGCCGGTCACAGACCATGCAGCACCGAGTCGTGGCAATGAAAGATCAATCGAGTCACGACGCTTCAAACCAGTTGCTGCAATCAGACTTTCAGCGGCTTGTTCAATAATTTGCCACATCGCTGGCGACACAACTCCGCCACCAAAATTTGACACGACTGCTACGCGCAAACCTTGTGTCGGAATTGTTCCGAGTGCGGCCTCCCATCCAGAAACTCGCGGCAAACTCAGCGGGTCATGGCCTTCGTGTCCGTTGGCAATATCAAACCAGCGCGCAGTGTCGCGCACACTTCGCGCAAGACAACCCGTAACAGTTGTTAAATTTCCGTTTGATGCTCCTGGGCCGCGCGGAATGCGACCGAAAGTTGCTTTCAATCCGACAAGACCACTGAACCCCGCAGGAATTCGAATTGATCCGCCGCCGTCTCCACCAGTTGCAATCGAAACAAGTCCGCCTGCGACTGCTGCAGCACTGCCACCCGAAGAACCACCAGGTGTGTGGCCATGTTTCCACGGATTATGTGTCGCGCCGTGCAAAATTGTCCGCGTCACATTCACGCCGCCGAATTCGCTGGCGGTCGTTTGACCAACTTTTACAGCGCCACCAACGCGACAGATTCGGTTCACTTGTGTGTCAGTTGTTTTTGCGATCCGATCTTTGAACACCATGCTCGCTTCGGTGTCAGGCCAACCCGAAACCGAATCGAGTTCTTTCACGCCAAACGGCACACCACCAAACGGCAATGAAACATCGGCGTTCTTCGCGTCGCGTTCGGCTGATTCACGATCTAGAAAACAAAATGCATTCAGGTCGCTCTTTTCAATCGCTGCGTATGTCGCGCTCAATTCTTCGAGAGGCGAGTGATCGCCGCGTCGAAATGCCTCGACAAGTGAAACGCAGTCGCCGCGCCATGGTGAATCAGCCATCCAACAAAACTAGTCGCCGTTGCGTCGAAAGTTATTAGAGTGGCACGGTGGATTCGCGCAGTTTTCTTGGACTAAACCGAATCGGCGACACCTCAAGATTCGAGATGCCAGTAGACATCCGCATCTCAACGGGTGGCTTTTTTCTGTTTGGCGGCGCGGGGCTTGGGGCTTGTATCAGCGCTCTCGAAACTGTTTCGCAGCGCAATCTTGTTTGGGCCACTGCACAGTATTTGTCGTTCGCCAAAACAAACGAAGTCGTAACGATCGACGTCACGCTCGTTGTTAACGGTCCACAAATTACGCAAGGTCGCGCAGTTGCACGTGTTGGTGATCGCGAAATTCTCACCGTCAATGCCGCACTTGGTGATCGCAAGTTCGATTCAACAGGTCAATTTGCGACGATGCCTAAAGTTTCTTCGCCTGAAGAGACTCCGGCGCGACAACACATTCGCGATTCACCAGGCACGATTCACGAGTCGTTGCAACAGCGTGTTGTCAAAGGTCGCACCATGGAGCAACTCGACGGTTCGCTCAGTGACGGCAACGTCGTTATGTGGGCGCACATTCCCGCGATGATCGAAGACGTCGACGCAACTGCGCTCGGCATTCTCGGCGACTTCGTGCCGATGGCGATCGGTCAAGCCTTGGGTTTGGCCGCGGGTGGCAACAGCCTCGACAACACAATCCGCATTGTCAAACTCGTGCCAACAAAATGGGTCTTGCTCGACATACAAATTGACGCGGTCGCGCGCGGTTTTGGACACGGGCGAGTGAACATGTTCGCTGAAGATGGCACCTTGATGGCAACCGCCAGTCAGAGTTGCAAAGCACGAAAGTGGAAGACTTAACGCATGCAACAACGCCCCGGAATGACAGTGCCGTTGCCCGGCCACTTGCACGCTCAGCGCGATAATTACAAAAAACTTGCGGATCTTGGCTACACCGACATTTGGTCAGCAGAAGCCGACGGCGCCGATGCTTTCACGCCACTGGCGATGGCCGCAGCTTGGGAGCCGCGTTTGCGACTTGGCACTGCGATTGTTCCGGCGTATACGCGTTCGCCGGCGCTGATGGCGCAAAGTGTTGCGACTCTTGCTGATGCTGCGCCCGGCAGATTTGCAATCGGCATCGGTTCGTCGAGCAACGTAATTGTCGAAAAGTGGAATGCGATTCCGTTTGTTGAGCCTTATAAAAAAGTTCGCGATGTTGTGAGATTTTTGCAAGATGCGATGACCGGCGAGAAGATCACCAAGCAATACGACACTTTCAACATTGACGGTTTTCGCCTCGGCATTCGCCCAGAAGTGAAGCCACAAATTTTGGTGGCTGCTTTGCGAGAGGGCATGCTCAAACTTGCCGGGCGTGAAGCAGACGGCGCAATCATCAACTGGTTGTCGGCTGACGATGTCACAAAAGTTGTTGGCGTCGTAAATGACGCGGCGAAAAAATCGCAGAACCCTGGTGAGCGAGAAATCGTCGCACGAATTTTTGTTTGCCCTAGTGAGAACACCGATCTCGTTCGCGAATCTGCAAAACGATTGATCGCCGCTTATCTCACGGTGCCGGTTTACGCCGAGTTTCATCGTTGGCTCGGTCGCGCAGAAATGCTTCAACCAATGTGGGATCTCTGGAAGGCGGGCGACCGCAAAGGTGCACTTGCTGCAATTCCAAACGAAGTCGTTGACCAACTCTTTGTGCACGGCAGTGCCGAAAAGTGTCGGGCAACTATCAAAAAGTATTTCGACAACGGTGTTACGACATCATCACTGGCGATCGTCGCATTTGATCCAGAAGTTAACTTTTGGCAATGTGCCGAAACGCTCTCGCCGAGCGCAAGTTAATTAATGTCTGTCAGCGAAACCGACTCAGAGGTCTCTGCTCGTCTCGAGTTTGAACAAGCGCAACGCAGCGAAGGCTGGAAGCTGCTTCGCGGTTTGCTTCGTGATCAGCGTCGCAATTTATTAATTGGCGGCCTTATCGGCATTTCGTGGGCGGCTTTTAAAGTTGCAATTCCGCAAGTTACAAAATTTGCGATCAACGACGGCATCGAAAAAAACGGGCCGTTGCTGAAGTGGGCGTTGATCATCACGGGGCTCGGTGTTCTCACGGGCATTCTTTCTGGGTTTCGCCGTTATGTCGCGTTTCGCGAGAGCCGCTGGGCAGAAACACTTTTACGCGAACGTCTTTTCGGTCATGTTCTGGGTTTGAACATCGGCTATCACGACAAAGCGCAGACGGGCCAATTAATGAGTCGTGCGTCGAGCGACATGATGCAAATTCAAGGATTCATTGTGATGATTCCGATCACGCTCTCGAACGTGATTCAAATTTTCGCCGTTGCCGCGATTCTCTTTGTGACCGATCCGATTTTGGCGATCGTGGCGATGGCGCCGTTGCCGTTCGTCAACTTGTCGGCGCGTCGTTTCAGTAATCGCATTCATCCGGCATCGCTTGCGGTGCAAGCCGAGCAGGCACAACTTGCCAACGTTGTTGAAGAGTCAGTTTCGGGTGTGCGCGTCGTCAAGGGTTTTGGCGCAGAACAAGTTCAGTTCGAAAAACTCAAAGTTGAAGCCGACGATATTTTTGCCGAGTCAATGAAAGCAGCCAAGATTCGCAGCAACTTTATGCCAGCAATCGACGTGTTGCCGGCACTCGGCGCAGTTGGGGTTCTCGGTGTTGGTGGCCATCGAGTTCTGTCAGGCCAACTGTCAATTGGCGATCTCGTCGCGTTCAACGTTTATCTGACGCTTCTGGTTTGGCCACTTCGCAATATCGGCATGATCGTCGCACTCGGGCAACGCGCGGCATCGGCTCTGGTTCGTATTCACGAAGTGCTCTCAACAAATTCATCAATCGTCGAGCCGGCAAATCCCAAGTCTTTGCCTACGGGCGGCGGCGCACAATACGGCGCCGTCAAGTTTGACCATGTGCAGTTTGGTTACGACCCGACTCGTCCAGTTTTGAATAATTTCAATCTTGCGATTGCGCCGGGCGAGTCGATTGCCGTTGTGGGTGCGACGGGTTCGGGTAAGTCAACTGTGGCGCGATTGCTTCTGCGCTTTTACGACACAGATAGTGGCCACGTTTTTCTTGACGGCGTAGACGTTCGCAAACTCAAACTGCAAGAGTTGCGCCAGCAGATCGGTGTCGTGTTTGAAGACACCGTATTGTTCAACGACTCGGTGAAAGCAAACATCTCGTTCGCCAAACCGAATGCCGCACAAGCCGACCTTGAACGGGCCGCGAAACTCGCTGGCGCACATGAATTTATTTTGCAGTTGCCAAACGGTTACGACACTGTGATCGGCGAGCGTGGCTTCTCGCTTTCTGGCGGTCAGCGCCAGCGCATTGCGATTGCGCGAGCGATTATTTCTGATCCGCGAGTGCTGGTGCTCGACGATGCAACTAGTGCAGTTGATCCGAGCAAAGAAGGCGAAATTCGTGACGCCATGCGAACTGTGATGTCTGGTCGCACCACAATTGTTATCGCTCATCGTCCTGGCACGATTGCGTTGGCGCAACGTGTCGTATTCATAGACGGCTCGACTATTGCCGCAATCGGCACGCACGACGAACTCGTTGCAACAAACACGAGATATCGCGAAGTGCTCGCCAACATGCAGCAAAAAGAGAGCGCCGACCGCGAACCAGTGGTTTCAAGTTTGGCGGTCAAATAAAATGTGGCAGACAGGTGGAGTCAGCGAAGAAGACAAACTGACTCGGGCACAAGCCCGCACGATTTTGGGTCGAGTCTTCAAAATGGCAGAACCGTTTCGCAAGTCGATGATTATTGCTTTTGCCTGTGTGATGGTCACGACATCGGCAACTCTCTCAGCCCCGGTGATTGTGCGTCACGGCATTGACGCGGGCATTCGTGCCAAAGACACTGGGGCGCTCAACCTTTCGGTCGTGCTCTATTTAATAGTCGTCACTTTTACTTATGTCTTCGGGCGTTTGTTGTTCGTCTTTGTTAATCGCACGGGCGAGTCGTTTTTGCGAGTATTGCGACTTGCGGTTTTCAAGCAAATGCAACGTCAGTCGATGGCGTTTTACGATCGCAACAAAGCAGGTGTTCTGGTCGCTCGAATGACCGCAGACATTGAGTCAATGTCTGAACTCGTGCAGTGGGGTTTGTTGCAGTTTCTCTCGGCCGCGTTGATGCTCGTGTTTTCAATCGTCGTTTTGCTGTTTCTCAGTTGGCAGTTAACGATCGTCGCTCTATTGGTGATGCCAGTGTTGGTCATTTCATCGATCAAGTTTCAGCGCGACTCAAACCGCGCTTATTTGACGGTGCGCGAGCGAGTCGGCGCAAACCTGTCGGCCTTGCAAGAAGGCATCACAACTGTTCGCGTTATTCAGGCCTACGCCCAAGAAGACGAAGTGAATCGCAAGTTCAAAATCTCGAACCGTTCGCTATTTGCTGCTCACGAAAAAAGTGTGCGCATTTCAACTTGGTATTTTGCGCTCGTTGAATTCTCGGGTGTTTTGGCAAGCGCGTTGATGATTGGCATCGGCGGTTGGTTCGCACACCGTGGCACCGTCACACTCGGCACCGTTGTCGCATTCGTGTTGTTGCTCTCGAGTTTGTTCGACCCGGTTCAGCAACTTTCTCAGCTCTACAACACCGTGCAATCTGCTGGCGCCGCGTTGAACAAACTTTTTTCAATCCTTGATTCAAAACCAGAAGTTGATGAGCATCACTCGGCAGTCGACTTGCCACAAACAGGCGAACTAAAAGTTTCAAATCTCTCGTTCACGTATGCGGGTGCAGAAAACCCCGCGCTCGACAATGTCTCGATCAAAGTTGGTGTCGGCGAAAAACTCGCGCTCGTTGGGCCAACGGGTGCAGGCAAGTCAACGCTCGCCAAATTAATGGCCCGCCTCTATGACCCGCAGACCGGCAAAGTCGAATTCGGCGGCGTCGATCTAACAATGGCAACGATGGATTCTCTACGTGAGCGAATCGCCGTCGTACCGCAAGAAGGTTTCTTATTCAACGGATCAATCCGCGACAACTTGCGCATCGCCCGCGCCAATGCAACCGACGCCGAAATCGAAGCGGCGATCGACGCAATTGGTGCGACTGATCACTTCGCGCAATTCGCCGACGGGCTCGACACAGAAGTTCGCGAACGCGGTAGTCGTCTGTCGGCAGGCGAGCGTCAATTAGTTGCACTTGCTCGCGCCGCTCTTGTCGACCCTGCAGTTCTTGTGCTCGACGAAGCAACTTCGAATCTTGACCCGGGCACCGAAGCTGAAGTTGAGCACGCACTCGAGCGATTGATGGCCGGTCGCACAGTCATCGTCGTTGCACATCGCCTTTCAACAGTGCAGCGCGCCGATCACATCGCAGTTATTGCTGACGCCAAAATTGCCGAGTTCGGTTCGCACTCTGAACTTCTCGCACTCAACGGCCACTACGCCGAACTCGCTCGCGCCTGGCAAAAGTCGCACACCGTCACTTCGTAAAGCTCGCGATATTGCCCTAAAACGGCGAATTTAGGCGCGACTATAAAGCCGACTAAAAGAGTCATATTTCGGCGGGTTGGTGATATCTTAATTACGACTAAATCAGTCGGGTTTAAATCCAACTGGTTTCAACCCCCAAATATAAAAAGTACAAGGAGAAAAAATGCAACAAGATTCAGTTAAGTCTCGCAAACGATTCAGGTGGCTTTTGCTTCCGATCATTACGCTCATCGCGCCGACAACAGCAGTCGCGTCGGCGAGCGCACCGAAAACACCCCGAGCAAGCATCGTTGAAGCGGCGTGGCTCGAAGCAAATCTCAATAAATCAAATGTTCGAATCATTGAAGTCAGCACTGATCCAGGCGTTTACGAAAAAGGCCACATTCCAAATGCGGTGAAATTCGTTTGGCATACAGACTTCGTTGACCCGGTGAATCGTGACATCGTCAGCAAAGCGCAATTCGAAAAACTTGCACGCAATGCCGGCATCAACAAAGACACACAAGTCGTTCTCTATGGTGACAAAAACAATTGGTTCGCCGCGTGGGGCGTATGGATTTTCAAAACATACGGTCACAAGAGCATCAGCATCCTCAACGGTGGACGTGACAAGTGGGTGAAAGATGGGCGAGCGCTCAACGCCGCGGTGCCGACTTTCGGTGCAGGCAACTTTGTTGCAACTGCAGCCAACACTGGTTTGCGTGCTCTTCTTGGTGATGTTGTAAAAATCGCCAAGAAAGAAGACAAGACCACAAAACTTGTCGACATTCGATCGGCCGATGAGTTCAACGGCAAGATTTTTGCACCGGCAGGTTTTCAAGAACTTGCAATTCGTGCCGGACACATTCCTGGTGCGCAAAATGTTCCGTGGACAACGGCAGTCTCACCAGACGGCACATTCCGTCCGGCTGCAGATCTCAAAGTGATCTACGACAAAGTTGGCATCAACGGCAAGAAAAAAGTTATTGTCTATTGCCGAATCGGCGAGCGTGCTGCGCACACTTGGTTCGTTCTGAGTGAGATTCTCGGCTACGAAGTCAGACTTTATGACGGCTCATGGACCGAGTACGGCAATTCAGTAGGCGTTCCAATCAGCAACCCAGCCGGCACAATCTGGGGCAAAGGTTAAATAAATGTTGTCGAAAAGAACTTCTGCTGCAGTTTTGATTCTTGTTGCAATCATTGCTGGAGCATTAGTTCTTTCGACATCGAGTGTTAGTGATTCGAGTCGCCCGATCTCCCTTTTAATTGGTGCCGCTCTTGGCTTCGTGTTTGAGCGCGGAAGATTTTGTTTCTTCTGCCTCTTTCGCGACGCGACCGAATCACGACACACGCGTCCGCTGTTGTCAGTCGTAACTGCAATCGCAGTTGGTGCGATCGGCTATGCGGTGATGTTTGGTCTTTATCTTCCAAATTCAAAAGGCGAGGGGCTTCCACCTGGCGCGCACATTGCGCCGGTCAGCTTGCCGCTAATAGTTGGTGCGGCCGCATTCGGGCTCGGCATGGTTTTGTCGGGCGCTTGCATCAGCGGTCATCTCTACCGAATCGGTCAAGGATATTTGCGGGCGATCCCGGCGTTGATTGGCTCTTTGATCGGGTTCGGGCTCGGGTTTTTCACTTGGAACACGCTGTTTCTCGAGCAGGTGAGCGAAAGCCCAGTTCTTTGGTTGCCTCGTTGGCTCGGCTATTCGGGTTCGCTCGCACTCGTGCTGTTTGTTTTGGCAGTCTTGGCGATTTTTTTGTTGCGGGTTAATCGTCAACCAGCAGATGAACCAATTCAGCAGCCGCTTCAGTCACAAAAAGTTGGCGAACAAATTATCGATGTTCTTTTCACTCGCCGTTGGACGCCAGTCGCCACAGGCACACTCGTCGGGTTAATCGGTGTAGTTGCCTACATCCGAACAACACCACTCGGGGTCACATCTCAATTGAGTTCTATCAGTCGCAGCGTTCTCGACTCGCGCCAGTTGTTGCCCGAAGTTTTGCACGGCATCGACATGATGCGCGGTTGTGTCGCAACAGTTTCTTCGACAATCAGCAATAACGGCTGGCTTGTCATCGGCTTTGTCGCTGCATCGCTCGCTGCAGCAGTTGGCGGCGGTCGATTCAAACTGCAAGTTCCAACACTCGGCAATTCGGCGAGTGCTTTGCTCGGTGGTGTGTTTCTCGGTTGGGGTTCGCTCACCGCGCTGGGTTGCACTGTTGGTGTTCTTCTCTCGGGCACTCAAGCATTTGCCGTCTCTGGTTTCGTTTTTCTCATCGTCGTGTTTGCAACTGTCACGCTCGGCGTGCGCTTGCGATTACATCAACTCTTTGGGGCCTAAATTTAATTTTTAGATATCGGCCAGAATGTGTTCGAGTTTGAGTTTTGGTTCGTCGACTTCAAGGCGTTGCAAGCGATAGCGGTTTTCAAACAGCGCCACCAGCGCATCGTCGCCACGCTTCAAAATTCGCACGCCACCGATCTGTCGCAAGCGGTCGGCACTTGCCTCGTCGGTAATTCGAATCGCCTGATATGACAGCGGGCTTATTTCGGTGGGCGAGTTGAACTCGTGTTCAAGGCGATGTGAAAGCACTTCAAACTGCAATGCTCCCACTGCGGCCAAGATCGGGTGCGAATCGCCGACATCTGGGTCGCGCAAAACTTGCACCACACCTTCTTCGTCGAGTTGAGCCAGCCCACGACGAAACTGTTTCACGCGCGAGTTGTCGATCGGCCGTGCAGTCGCATAAACCTCGGGGGCAAACCTCGGCACTGCCGGATATTCAACATGTTGCGAGGCGTAAAGCGTGTCGCCGATCTTGAGTCCGGCGGCGTTGATTAATCCGATGATGTCACCAGGAAACGCATCTTGAATAATCGTGCGATCTGAGCCAAAAGCCGACGTCGCATATTTCGTGCTTAAAACTTTGCCCGTTCGCGAACAAGTTACGTCCATGCCGCGTTCGAATCGGCCAGTGCACACGCGTGCAAACGCCAGCAAGTCGCGATGTCGTGGGTTCATGTTGGCTTGAATCTTGAAGACAAACGCCGAGAACTCGTTATCAAGTGTTTGCGGATCACCAGCAATGTTTTGTCGCGCCACCGCAGGCGGTGCCAGGTCGATCACAGCGTCGAGCAACATTCGCACACCAAAATTTGTCAGCGCAGAGCCGACAAATACGGGCGTCGTCACGCCAGCCAAAAATGAATCTAAGTCGACGTTGGCGCCGATCGCATCAAGCAACGAGCATCCTTCAAGTGCCGCCGTCCACGCTTCGCCTTCTTCGGTGGCTGCACGATCGGTCGGCACGATTTCTTCTGGCGCTGCTGAACCGCCGCGCGCTGTGCGAGTGAAGCGAATAAATTCTTTTGTTCGGCGATCAATCACACCGCGAAAATCTCCGGGAATACCCACTGGCCAAGTCGCCGGCGTCGGTCGCAAACCGATCTGCTCTTCAACTTCGTCAAGCAGTTCGAGCGGGTCGCGACCAGGGCGATCGTATTTATTGAAAAACGTCAGCACCGGCAAATTTCGCGACCGACAAACTTGAAACAGTTTCAGAGTTTGCGACTCGATGCCTTTGGCGATGTCGAGAACCATCACGACGGCGTCAACTGCAGCTAAAACACGATACGTGTCTTCAGAAAAGTCTTTGTGGCCAGGGGTGTCGAGCAAATTAAAAACGTGATCCCGATACGGAAACTGCAACACGGTCGACGAAATCGAGATACCGCGTTCGCGCTCGAGGGCCATCCAGTCAGACGTTGACGCGCGACCGCCAGCGCGAGCCTTTACTGCACCAGCTTCTTGCACCGCGCCGGCATAGAGCAAAAACTTCTCGGTTAGCGTCGTTTTGCCCGCGTCAGGGTGAGAAATAATCGCAAATGTGCGACGGCGTGCAGCCTGAAAAATTACGTCGTTTTCGTTGCTCATCGCCAAACTTTCACTTCGGTATTCTACTTCTATTCAGTTACGCGTTCGTATGGGCTGACCTGCGCTAGCTGGTGATTAGATTCGGGTTAATCTTGACAAAGATGTCTCGCTTTAACGAACAGTTAGAGAGTTTTAAGAAAGACGGCACACTCACTGCCGATCAGGCCGATTCATTGCGCAACGCAACTCGGTTTCCGCTCAACTCGTCTGAAATTGTCGCGATTCTGGGCGGCTTTTTCATTCTCGTCGGCGCACTTTGGCTGCTTGGTCCGTTGTTTCAAGATGTCAGTCGGCTGATTGTTGTCGGCATCTTTTATTTAATTTCAGGACTCTTGGCGTTCGCATTTCGTTCGCTGATCAAAAAACCACAATTCGCCAACGCGGCTGAAGTCGTCGAAGCACTCGCGGTGCTGTGTTTCACCATTGCGACTGGCGTCGCCATAAGTTCGCTCAATGCTGATTCTGAAGTTTCGGCATTCATTGCGTCAATCCCGGCTCTGGGTTACGGAATCTGGCGATCAAATCTCAGAAGATTCTCAAGTCCATTAATCATCTCGATTAGTTCAGTGGTATTCACGCTTTCAGGTTTAGAAATCAGCAACATCAACTTAGATAGCGCTGGGTTTTGTTTGGTCGCCGTTGCCGCACTGTTGCTCTGGTGGGCGCAACGACCAAAAGTTGTCGGTAAGTTCACGTTGCGTTTCTTCGGTTCACTCGTCTCATTAATAGGTCTCACAATTCCGCCATTTGGCGACATGTCTAACCAAAGTATTTCTAATGCCATTGGCATGATTTGTGCTGTTGTGTTTTTCGCTTATGGCGTTAAAAAGGTTTTCCCTGAAGTTGTGGCGATTACTGCTATCGGGGTAGTCGTTTCAGAAGTCAAATTAGTCACAGAGATTATCTCTAATTCAACTCTGCAGGGTCTCGCAACTTTGATCACCGGCATTCTCGTACTTGCTCTCGCGCTGCGCAATCTTCGGCGCCGTAAGTCTGTAGGTTCTAGTGAGTGAAATCGTTATCTCGTAAAATTATTGCCGCTGTTGCGGTGTTGGCGATCGGCGCCGTCGCTGGTCCTTGGGTTTACATCAACCTGATTAAAGACGATGCGCCCGAGGCATTGACGCTTGAGCCGTCAACTACAACTATTGCGCCAGAATCATCGACAACTATTGCTGTCGAATCAACAACAACGATTGCACCAGCGAGCACCATTGACGGCGAATGGAAAGTAGTCGCCGAATCAATCGTCGGCTATCGCGTCAAAGAAACTATCGTTGGTCAAAAAACAGAAGGCGTCGGTCGCACTTCAGAGATTATTGGTTCGTTGACAATTGTCGATAAGCAAGTCACCGCAGCCGAATTCACAGTTGACATGACGACACTCGTGAGCGACAGCACCCGTCGCGATCGACAAGTCAACACTCGCATTCTTGACACGGTCAATTTTCCGACTGCGACGTTCACACTGAAAGAACCGATCACACTCACACCTGAGGCGCTGGCCGGCAGTGACTTCAGTGTCGACACAACCGGCACGCTCACATTGCGGGGCGTTACAAAAGACATTGATCTCACGCTTATCGCGCGATTAGTTGACGATGTGATTGAAGTGAATGGATCAATTCAGATTGTGTTTACAGATTGGTCGATACCAGACCCGAGTATCTCGTCAATTATCGTTGTCGACCGCGGCTTGCTCGAGTTTTTGGTTCGCTTTAAGCGCTAGTAACAGTCACGTAGATGCCGCCGTTTGTTTCGGTTGCTTCGTAGCGAACCAATGGTCGGGTAGCTGGCCCAGCAATAACTGCACCAGTAGTTGGCTCAAATTGCGAACCATGCAGTTCACATTCAAGAATTTTGCCAACGCGTGCAACCGGGAAGCCCGCGTGTGTGCAATTTACGCGAAGTGCAGTAATGCCAGCATCGGTACGAGTCAAAACGACGCCAGTTAGGCCACCGTTTGGTGCAGGCACATCTACGACTTTGGTTTTGCCAAGTTCAAGGTCGGCGCTTTCGAGCGCACGCACCGTGGTTACTTTGCTTGTTGCTTCTCCAGGGGTTCGTCGCCACACAAGTTTGCCTTTTGCGGTTCGACAAACAAAAGTGACGCCATCAACAGTGCGTTCGCGACCTTTAACTTTGCACGGTGCGCCAGCACTAATCGCAGGCGTTGCAGCCGATGCCCGATCGCCCGTAACCAGCCACACAAAAGAGGCGACTGTTGCCGAAAGAAATGCACGTCGTGAAGATTGACTCGTCATAACCAAAGATTCTAGAGATTTTTGTTTAGTTTGCTTCGGCAGCCAGAGCCAGCCAAGTTTCTTCGGCACTGTTCACTTTGGCTTGAGCCTTGGCGAGTTCTTCGCTGATTTTCGTCAGTTTCACATGATCACTTCCGGCAGCCGACATTTGTGCAGTCAGTTTTTCGAGTTCGGCAGTTGCTTTTGCGAGCGCTGTCTCAGATTGTGCAAGAAGTCTGCGCAATGTACTCGGGCTCTTTGTTGATTTTGATTTCTGTTTTAGTTCTGCTGCTGCCACATCAGGCGTGCTAATCAATTTTCCACGTTGGGCACCCGACATTTGTTCTGTTGGCGCCGACTTTCGTTGCTTCAACCATCCTGCGACTCCGCCACGCACAACTGCTGCGCCGCCGACACCGTCAAGTGCCAACACGTCGACAACGGTGCGGTCAAGAAAAACTCTGTCGTGACTAACTACAACGACGATGCCAGGCCATTCATCTAAATAGTCTTCGAGCGCGCGCAGAGTGTCGAGATCTAAGTCGTTTGTCGGCTCGTCTAATAACAAAACGTTGGGCTGTTCAATCAGCGTCAACAAAAGTTGCAGTCTTCGTCGCTCGCCACCAGACAATGTCGAGATCGGCGCGTGTTGCGTGTCGCCATCAAACCAAAATTGTCGCATCAACTGATTGTCTTCAATCGATGGCTGACCTTTGTCGCCGGCAACTGCTTCGCGCACGCGCTGATTTACGTTCAGTTCGCGCCCGAGTTGGTCGTAGTAACCAATCTTCACAGTGCTGCCGATATCTAAGTGTCCGTGTGTTGGTTTGAGTCGACCAGAAATCAAATCAAGCAAAGTGCTTTTGCCCGCGCCGTTTGGTCCAACGATGCCGAGGCGATCGCCTGGTTCAAGTTCATGATCAAACGCGTTCAAAACCAGCGCGCCCGCATCGCCATTCGCGCCAGCGTTCGGTCGAGCCGTCGGCCACGAGAAAGCCACACCGTGCAACTCGACGCCTTTCGAACCAAGTCGTTGATTGCCAAGCGACAAACCGATTTCGCCAGACCTTGCAGCGGCTTCGGGCCGGCGATTTACAAGTTCGGTCGCTGCAGCGATTCGTGCTTTTGGTTTCGTCGTTCTTGCTGGTGCGCCGCGACGCAACCACGCAAGTTCGGTTCGCGCCAAGTTTTTACGTTTCTGTTCTGTGGTCACGGCTTGTTCTTCGCGTTCAATTCGTGCGGCGAGATATGCGGCGTAGCCAGAACCATCACTGCGTTGTGCAGGCATGTGCAGATATGCCTTGCCGCGATCAATTTCTAAAACTTTTGTCGTCACGCGGTCGAGCACGTGACGATCGTGCGTCACCAAAATTAATCCGCCGCGAAAGTTCGCCAGCCACTCTTCGAGATAAGCGATCGCATCAAGATCTAAATGGTTGGTCGGCTCGTCGAGAATCAGTGCGTCCCATTCGCTGACGAGCAATTTGGCCAATGCAACTCGTTTTTGTTGTCCGCCTGAAAGTTCGTTTGTTTGGGCGTCAATTAGTCCAGACATGCCGAGACGATCGAGCATCGCTTCGCCGCGCCAGTCTGCAGAAACTGCGTCGCGCACCGAGCCACTTGGTAATGCAGGTTGCTGAGCGAGAATTCCGATTCGTGCGCCGCGTCCGTATCGCACAACGCCCGAGTCGGGTGCGTAGTCGCCGCTCAAGATGCGCAACAAAGTGCTCTTGCCGCAACCGTTTAATCCGACGACGCCAATTCGATCGCCGTCGCTCAAGGTCAACGAAATGTTGTCGAACAATGGTCGGTTTGGCCGCGACGCCTTTAGCCCTTGGGCGTCAATCAAAATCACAGCCTCTCAGGCTACGTCAACTATGCGCTAGCGCAGGTCTTGTAATTTCCATTTTGCACGAGCTTCACAGGTTTAATTTTTCGTTAGATAGACGATTAAAGTTGCTGTATGCCGAGTGTGCTTGAGATTCCAAAGTCGTTTACTCCAGCGGGTGGGTACGGCACTGAAATGCCAGCGCCAGTTTTGGCGGGTTGCACCGACGCAGTTGCTGAAAATATTCCTGATTTTCGTGGATTATGGCAGGCGATAGATGTTCAAGTCAACGGCGTAGTTGCGCCACCACAATTAAAAGTTTGGCAACATGTCGAACGCATTGAGCAGGCTGGCAATCGTGTTGTGATCACTGCTGGTGGTGTGGTGCACGACATGTATGCAGATGGAACTTTTGAAAATGGAGTTAACGATGTAATGGGTGCAGATTTTGTTACGCCGATTTCGGTCTCGGCAACATTTGAAAAAGGTGTTTTAGTTTTGCGTCCGCGCGGCCTCGAAGGTGTTGAAATTAAGCGTTGGTTTGATGGTCAGAACCTGATGTGGGAGTACAGCACAGCCTTCACAGTTCGCCTCAAACGCATTAAATAAGATTGAAATTTTCTCACTAATCGTCTGGTGCTGGTCTCAAACGTGCAGATTGTTAATCTATAGAAGTGAAAGTTTCGCTCGATTACGACTCGTGCCACGGGCATCAGATGTGTGCAATTGCCGCACCAGATGTCTTTGGTAGCGATGAAATTGGCAATGCAAAAGTCTTGATCACCGGCGAAATTCCAGCAGCGCTTCACGCCAAGGTGCGTCGCGCCGAATCTAATTGTCCAGAACGCGCAATCACAATCATCGAATAGAGAGATCATGACCGACACACAAAAACCAGTCAAAGACATGACAACCGATTACGACATCTTTGATCCAGAGTTCATCAAGAATCCGTATCCGGGCTATACCGAGATTCGCGAGTCGCAGTGTCCGATTGCGCACACCGAGCGTTACGAGGGTTCATGGTTGCCAACGCGTTACGACGATGTTGTCGCAATCGCCCAAGAGTACGAGACATTTACATCGCGTCAAATCTTGGTGATGCCACCAGCCGCCGGGCGTAGCGAGGGCCCGTATGCGGCCGTTGGTGCGCCGCCGATCACAAGTGATCCACCAGATCATCATTGGCATCGTCGTTTGATTTTGCCGGTGTTCGCGCCGCAAGCAGTTGCGCAATACGAACCTGGCACGCGCGATTTATGCAACGCGTTGATCGACGAGTTCATCGACAAGGGCATTGCTGATGCGGCTAGCGATTACGCGCAACATATTCCGGTTCGGGTGATTTCAAAAATGCTCGGCGTGCCACTGACAATGGAAGACGAGTTCACCGACTGGGTGCGCGGTGCCTTAGAAAATATTACGGATTCTGAACGTCGCATGAAAAGCTTCCGCAGCATCGTCGAGTATTTCATCGGCGAAGTGCAATCGCGTGCAGCGAATCCGCGCGAAAACGATTTCATCACCGAGTTGATGAACACCGAAGTTGAAGGCAAGAAAGTGCCAATCGAATATGTGCTTGGTGTTTGCAACTTGATGTTGGTCGCGGGTATCGACACGACGTGGTCGGCGATCGGTTCATGCATGTGGCACATGGCCCAGCATCCTGAGCATCGCAAACAATTGCGTGAGAATCCAGACTTGTGGCCGACTGCGGTCGAAGAGTTGATTCGTGTTTACGCACCTGTGACGATGGCACGCATTGTCGATCATGACATTGAGTTTCAAGGTTGTCCGATGAAGGCAGGCGATCGTGTGTTGATGGCTTTCCCAGCGGCCAATCGTGACCCGCGACAATTCGAAAATCCTGACGAAGTGATTCTTGATCGTCAGAACAATCGTCACGTCGCGTTTGGTTCGGGCATTCACCGTTGCGCAGGCAGCAACTTGGCGCGACTCGAAGTTCGCGTCGCGTTGCAAACTTGGTTGGCGCGAATTCCGGAGTTCGAGTTGATTGACCCGTCGTCAGTTACTTGGGCCGGCGGTCAAGTGCACGGCCCTCGCAAGTGCATGGTCAAGTTCTAGTAGTCAGGGCCGGCAGGGTGACTTGCCGGTCCTGTTTTATTTTGTCTGCCAGAAAATTTTTATCTTGTACACTTAGGTTCGACGAAATGTAGCCAAAGAAATTTGGTTAATCGCACAAATAGGTGAGGGCGGCACAGAGATGTGTCGCTTTTGCTTTTTACGGTTTTATGAAACGACTGTGAACGCGAGGTGCATGCCGTTCTTGTAGTGGCCCGGCAAATTGCAAACAACTTGATAATTGCCTGGCTCAAGATTGAGCGTCAAAGTTTCAGTTGTTTCAACTTTGAATTCGCCAATCTCATCGATCACTTCAAGACCGTCTGAAGGTTCGGCAAAGTGATCACCATCAAGTGGAATCTCACCAGGTGCGATATCAGTCTTAACGACTAAAAATTCGTGGCCGATAGTGCCATCATTTTCAATTGTAAATTTAACTTCGCCCGCTTGCGCCGAAGTCGCGGAGAGTTCGATGGCCCATTCGTGTACATGTCCAGTGATGTCATTGCTGATGCCGCTTTCAGCAGAGTTGCCATCAGCTCCGCAACCCGCAATTAATGCAGTTGCAAAAAGTGTTGCTGTGATGATTCGAAATTTTTGTTTTGTCATAAAGATGACCTTACGCCTAATTTTCGATTTTGCAAGTAGTAGTTGGGTGTCGGCTAGTGCTCTTCGCCAATGTCTTCATTCCATAGGGTTTGCTCAGCAACAATGAAATCTTGCGGTAATTCTGGGTGCATTAACGCCCCAAAGCGCCTGCGACGTATAGTTCAGTATGCGCACATTCAAGTCAACTCTCATCGCAATTTCGTTTCTCTTAACATCTCTAATCTCAACCCAAACGGTGAGCGCCGCACCGACCGATATTTTTCCAAAAGGACCGTATAAAGCCACGTTGATCGCCGAGCAAATTCTGTATCCGAGTTTGCTTGGCGTGGGTGTAGGTCTGCCAGTCGCCGATGCATCTGGCGTGTTGCTCGCTGACGGCAAGCTTCGCGCCTATGTCTTCGCACAAAATAAAGGCATCGAAGTCTGGGATTCATCAGACGGCAAAACTTTCACTCGCGCTGGCAACGCATTCGGCGGCGACAAGGGCTATGGCATGCCACGTGTAATGAAACTCACTGACGGTCGTTACCGAATGTACAACATGTCGAGCGAAGGCATCTCGTGTTCAATCTCGAGCGACGGCATCAATTTCACACTCGAAAACGTCGCCTGCATCAGTCGAACTGCATTCGGTATCAGCGGCAACATGACGGCACCCGGCATCGTCAAACTCGCTAGTGGTGGCTACCGCGCATACTTCTCGACTGTCTCGCCTGCGGGCACTGGTCCCTTTCCACAAAAGTCGTACAGCGCTACATCGCCTGACGGCACAACCTGGACGCCAGACTCGGGCATTCGCATAGGCGCTGGTTCGAGCATCGATCAAAGCGCCGAGCACCCAACTGCAATTGCCCACAGTGACGGATCAGTAACGATGTTTTATTTCGATAATGGCGCGGTGAGCGGTGGTGGCCCGACAAAACAGAACATGGGTCTTTATTACGCGTCGAGCAAAGATGGTTTAACATTTTCTAGCCCAACACAGTTTGATCTCTCGTCGCTTTCGCCGAACTTTAGAAACGCAACCGGCAATGACCCAGATATTTTCTTGGATAAAAACGGCGACATGCTTCTCTGGGCAGGCGAATTCAGTCCTTCAATCGGTGGTTATATCTTGTCGGTGAAACTTACACAGGGGTCTTCTTCTGGCTCGTCGACAACTGCAACGACACCAGCGAAAACGGGCTCAGGTGCGAGTAAATCAAAGAGCACTATCAATTGCGTTAAAGGTAAAACAGTTAAAAAAGTAACGGGCATTAGCCCGAAGTGTCCCGCTGGCTACAAAAAGAAGTAGTTCAACCGCAAACTTAATCGCGTAGATCACAGCTAAAAACTGTCGCCTAGTCGCAATGTCGTCTTGTCGCCATGTTGTGGCGAGCGTCACGGGTGAACTGGCGAGTGCAGGTGGCCGGGCAAATTACAGTTATCCAAGCAAATGTTGATCAAACTCGCAAAATTCAGCGTCAAGCATCGACGCATGATGGTCGGTTTCTGGGTGATTCTGCTCGTCGCGCTCGGCGCAATCTCAAACTCTGTTGGCACCAATTTCGCCACCGAATTCGAATTGCCAGCCAGCGAGTCGAACGACGTGCAGAAACTTCTCGAAGTAAATAGTTCGGATCGCGCTGGTTACAGCGGCCAAATCGTTTTCGCATCGCAAGACGGCGTCACGACCGACAAAGTCAAGTCGACAATGACGGCATTTTTTGCCGAAGTCACAAAACTCGATGGCGTAAACATCGCGAGCCCATTCGAAACGCCGGGGCAGATTGACCAGTCAGGCAAGACCGCGTTCGCAGTAATCGACATTTCGATTCGCTCGCAACAAGCGATGATCGATCTCAGCGAGAAGATTCAAGATCTCGAAGCGAAGTTCACAATCGACGGCCTGCAAATCGAATACGGCGGTGAAATTTTCGCAGCGTTTGAACTTCCTGAAAGCGAGGCATACGGTCTGCTCGCAGCGATCGTGATTTTGGTTCTCGCATTCGGTTCAGTGCTGGCGATGGGTCTGCCAATCGGCACAGCGATTCTCGGTCTTGGCGTCGGCGTGTCGACAGTCAGCATCGCGAGCCAACTCGTGAGCATGCCTGACTTCACGACTTCGCTTGTGGCGATGATCGGCCTTGGTGTCGGCATTGACTATGCACTATTTATAGTTACGCGTTATCGCGAATGCCTCGCTGACGGGCTCAGCGTCGAAGACTCGGTGGTCGAAGCCGTCGACACTTCGGGTCGCGCGGTTATTTTTGCTGGCATCACGGTAATCATTTCGTTGCTTGGGTTGTTCGTAATGGGATTAGCCTTCGCCCGCGGTTTAGCAATCGGCGCAGTCATCGGCGTTTTGTTCATGATCGTTGCGTCGATCACATTTTTGCCTGCGTTGTTGGCGATGGTGAAGCATCGCGTTGATACAACGACTCGTGCGGCGCTAATTGCGTTGATTGCATTTGTTTCGTTTGCATTTGTCGCCCTGCTGCAACACAATTTGCAAATATTTTTCGCCGGGTTAATCGCAACTGTGGCGATCATGGTGTCAAGTTTTGTGATCAAGCCGTTGCGTCAGCCGATCAAACATCGCGCAAAGAAAACCAAAGAACTTACGTTCTGGTATCGCTGGAGTCGTTTTATTCAGCGTCGCCCCTGGACAGCAGCAATTAGTGCAACTGCAGTTTTACTTGTTTTGTCAGCGCCGTTGGCGTCGATTCGACTTGGTTTTGGCGACACAGGCAACGACCCCGAAGAGTCGACGGTGCGCAAGGCATATGACTTGATCGCTGCGGGTTTTGGTCCAGGTTTTAACGGACCCCTATATATAACGGTGCAAGGCGAGACGGCTGGGCAACCAGCAAAACTTCAAGCGTTTGTTGAAACGATTAGCGCAACCGAAGGCGTGGCGTATGCCCAGGCGGTGCCCGCGTCGGCCGATGGGTCGTTGTCGCTAGTCATTGCTTATCCGAAAACGGCACCGCAAGACGAGGCGACTTATGATCTCGTCAAATTTTTGCGCAGTGATGTTGTGCCCGCGACCGGCGTCGATGCAAAAGTTGGCGGTTTCACCGCGGCTGGTTCTGATTTTGCGACTGCGCTCGGTTCGCGAATGCCTTATTTGTTTATCGGTGTGTTGTCACTTTCGTTTTTATTGTTGATGGCCGTGTTTCGCAGTTTGCTCGTGCCACTCAAAGCAGTAATCATGAACCTGTTGTCAATCGGTGCGGCTTACGGCG
>ENA-ORFA01000317-ORFA01000317.1-marine-metagenome-genome-assembly--contig:-NODE-317-length-21045-cov-4.294163_pt1 | contig 21045 bp, 13 predicted proteins | sample MGYA00248621_ERZ508587 | MGnify/ENA primary metagenome ERZ508587 (study PRJEB26250, sample SAMN06266239) | marine metagenome | isolation source: Columbia River Estuary | place: USA:Columbia River Estuary... | reverse complement strand
ATCGATTCGTTTTCCTTTGCTGCTCGGGCGGCTTCCCGTAAGGTGGCGTAAAAAAACTTCATCAAATCGTTTGGAAGTATTCAATTGGTTTGTTGCTATCGCCGCTAGGAGTTCCTCTATTTGAGCAAGGAGCGATTGATATGATTGCGCTTTTGAATTTTGCCGATCTAGCAATTGGGAGTAAAGATGCAAATCTTGAAGCATGCCTACTTTTAAAGTTTTTCCACTTTTGAAATGCTTGGCAAAGTGAAGCAATCCAAAGAGTGCCGCTTCGTTTTTGTCTAATAGAGCAATTGGTATTTGGTCCACGAGATGAAATTCACGCTCAGACAGATTGAGCTCAAGTTGTAGTTTGTGTTCATCTGAAAATGCATGGGTATGGATGTCAATTGCGACGTTAACCTTGAAAATTTGGAGTGGGGCGTGTTTACTTAAATACCGCTCATGCCATTTCGATTTATAAACATAACGCGTGGTGGTATAACCCAATTGCTCAAAAAATGCTTGGACTTGATCGAGGTCTTTGGCGTCAATGAGCAGGTCAATATCAGAAATTTGTCGTTCTTTGAGTGAGATGCCAAAGCGGAAGTGGAGGTCCCAGCCTTTGAGGAGTGCGTACGGGATTTTTGCCCGATCTAATTGCGGTACAAATTCGAGAATGGCCTCTCTTAAAAAGCTAGAATGCAACTGTATTTTACGCTGATACCCCCTGATTTGATCATCAACAAAAGGAGGGAAGTATTGGCGGCCAATTTCTGGGTAGGGAAGTAGATAGCCGGCTAAGTTGGTGGCGATGGCGCGTTCTAAAAAATAGGTCCAGTTGAATGAAGAAGTGATTTGCTTGAGTATAGTTTCATAGCTGAGCTCGTCTATTTTTGGTTTTGTTAGACGAAGTAGCGTTTCTAGTTCCTTGGGTAAACTTTGCTTACTCATTTGAACGGATAAAGTCAATAATGGCATCGGTTGGCACCACGCCCAATTTGGCAATGGGGAGTTCTGTAACTAGTTTTTCGGCGAGGTTGCTGTGGTGCAGGAGGTGTTGTGCATCGTAGCCGTGGTGAATGGTATAGGCCAATACGGTTGCGAGCGCTTTTGCTCCTCTTAATGGTTCAAGTGAATTGGTTGGGCTGTGAAAAGGAAAATAGACCCGATGCAATGCGCAAGACTTGTTTTGATCTGAATAGAACATGGGTGTATTGAACATTTGCCAGGTGCCGTTGCTGAGGCGTTTGAGCAGCAGGCGGTCATCATTGATCACTTGTGCGCCGTTGCCAGCCCAAATTTGCGCCATGGTACTTTTGCCCACGCCGCTGAAACCCGAAAAAATGCGGCCTTGCGTGCCATCAAAAACACCAGAGGCGTGCACGAGTAAAAGCGGCTCTTCGGTACTCAACACATACCACAAGAGCGGCGCCATAGGATAGGCGAGGGGGTTGAGTACGTCTTCCGCTTTATGCGTACTTTTTTCAGCATAGATTTGCCAAGTTCGCGTCTCTGCATTATAAAATGCTTGCTGTTGCAGTGCGCCAGTCTCTGGATGGTACACCAAGAAAAGCCTTTGGTCTTGGTAAAGATAAATTTCCCAAAGAAGTTGAGCGCCAATTTTTGCTTGATAAAGTGCTTTGTTTGCTTCGTATTTGATAAAGCCCTCATTAAATTGAAGATGTATATCGACGTTTTCTTTAGGCTGCTCAATGAAATGTTCGAAACCTACTTCAAAGACCAATGGATAAGTACTTTCGTTCTTTAATCCAAAGTGGTATCCTGCAACACAAATACATCCTGCGTCAATCATTTTGCACAAGTATACTGATGGAGTTCAGGAATGAATTTGGCTAAATCTTGCTCAATTTGTGCCAAGGGCGCATCGAATTCATTGAAAATAGCATCTTGAAGGGCCGCCAAAGAGCAGTCTTCATTGATTTGCTCCCATACAAACGCGCCCAACTCATTGAGCACCAGATATTGATTGAAATCGGCAACATTGTCTTTGAGCGGAATCAGGAGGAGTTCGTGCCCCGTATTTTTACAGACGAAGTGCGGTTTTCTTTGGTTGATTTCTTGGAGCAAGGTGTTCATTTTATAAAATTAGCCTAATTATCAAAAACGGCATATATGCCGATGATTCTTTTTATGAAGCACCGATTTTTAAGGGATGTCCCAAGAGCTGCTGCAAAAAATTGCTTGTGAACTCAACAAGCGTTACAAAGAGAGGTACCTAACAAAGTTGGATTTCTCATATGCGGCTAATGTCGACGAAAAAACAATCCGCCGCATTTTGAATGGAAATCAAAATATTTCAATTCTGCTGCTTCACAATATTTGTAGTGCTCTTGATATTTCTATTTACGAGTTATTTCAAAGTATAGAATTAGATCAAGAACATCAAAGCTAAGCGTTCTTAGATACCATTCTTTATCAAGCGTTATTAATGCAAATGATTGCTTTTTTTATATAAACAATGCTGCAGCACACGGGGGTAATTTTGAAAGAAATCAATCGATATGAAAACAAAACTACCCTATCTCATGCTTTGGCTGCTCGGCGGCCTGAGTATTTTCAGCTTTCAGAGCTGGTCTCAGAGTGTACTCACTTCTTGGGATTTCAACAATGGAACGATAACGCCCGCCGTTGGTAGCGGGAGTGCCCAAATTTTAGGCAATCTCAATACGTCGTATCCGACCTCTACCTACGGAAAGTGCTTGCAACTCACCAATTTTGCGAACCAAAATGCGCTGAATGCCACACGCGGTCTGAGTTTTTCGGTCAACACTACTGGTTATGGCGGCATTACCTTACAATTCACGCAGCGGGCCTCTGGGCAGGCCTCCAGATGGTCTCGCTTAGATTACACCTTAGATGGTCAGAATTGGGTCAATGATTTTTGGAACAATGCTGGTGGCCTTTTTCCGGCCGATTCTTGGCAAATTTTCAACATCGATTTCAGTGCCGTAGTCGGAGCAGAGAACAACCCGAATTTTCAGGTGCGTATTGTCTCGATTTTTAGTCCTTTAGCTTTTGATGAATCCAATCAGGTGAATCCGTTTGCTGCTGATGCTGCTTATATGATGGCAGACAATGGGGCTGTTTATCTTCCAAATTCGAGTAACAACAATAACGGTTCGTATACAGCCATGGGTTCTTGGCGTTTTGACAACGTCAGTTTTTCGGGCCTTTTGTTGCCCGTTTGGGCCAACCTGAATTTAGGGCAGGCCATGACGACAACCTACGGCACCGTGTCTAATAGCGTCGCATTTACACTCAATGCAGGAACTTGGAATGCGGCCATTAGCGCCACGCCACAGCCAGGATTTGAAATTTCTACCCAAGCTAACTCAGGTTTTACAACCGGTACTTTGAGCAATCTCGCTAACGGATCATCGGTCTATGTGCGCACGGTTTATAACAAGTCGGCTGGTGGTTTTAACCAAACCAATTGCATGATTTTGAATAGCAATGGTGCCCCGTCTGCAAATGTACTCACCACCACAGCAAACAATAATGTTGCACTCAAGCCGCTGAGCATCATGGCAAATGATGTCAATAAAGAATTGGGGCAGGTTTTAGTAGGTGGTGCTGGCCAGTTGGGTTTTACCAGTTCTGGTCTTATTTTGGGAGAAGCCATTCAAAGCCTGACAATTAGTTATGGGGCAGCTGCTTTGGCGACTGGGCAAGGTGCTACGGCTGGTGTTTATGCCGGTCAGGTCATTGCTTCACAAGCCATTGGTACCTACCTTCCACAGAATTACACGATCACTTATTTGCCCGGAAGTATTTTCGTGAACGGATTTACACCCGGAAATTTATTAGTGAATCGCGTTGGTGACGGCAGTAATCCACTCGGAACCATTGCGTTTCCATTGCGCTTGCAAGAACTGATTCCGAACGGAGCACTCGTTCAAACACTCGAGCAACAATTCGATAATTCCAATTTATTGACAGAGACGGGCGAACTGAATGTCTCGACTGGTTACCTCAATTCGGTCGATAATTTGGTGGGTGTGCCTGGTTTTGCTGCTGCTCCTGGAACCGTAGATTTAGCACAAACACAAGCGAAAGTGACCAATATATTAAGTACGGGTGCGGCCGTAAGTACCCGAGTTGTTTTTCCGGTAAGCGGCGCAACGCTTCCATTTATTCAGGGCTACCTGACTTCTTTGATCCCTTTACCAAATGGTTGTTTCTATGCTGCAGGCATCGGAGCTGCGGGTTCTGGCGGCGTTTGGTATTTTGACGGCAGCACTTTTATTCAACTCACAAGTGCATTTAGCGCCATTCGCACACTAGAAGTTTTCAATGAGCAACTGTATTTCTCTACGGCAGAAAGCCCAGCGGGAGTCTACCAAATTGGAACGGGCTTACCCACCACAGCCGGACAAAGTGTCGGGCTCCTCATTGCGACGGCTTCGCCCCGAGGTTTTTCACTCAGCCCCGATGGCAAATTAGCTTATGTCGCAGACGACCAAGTGGTCAACGGACAAAACGGTGGCGGCATTCAAAAATGGACCAACCAAAATGGCACTTGGACCAAGCTTTATACCCATGGCCATCGGGCCAATGGCTTGTTAGTCGATTATTCTGGTTCACTTTCAAAAATATATGCAAGTTCTTTTTTAACTAGTCCTGGTCAAGACAACAACAAAATCATCGTCTTGACAGATTCAAGTCAAACTGCCGTGATTCAAGAATTGGCATCGGCTGGCACCCATTTTATCTATAAGGGCCTTGATTTTTCGCCAGCACCTCCACCACCAGCTCCGCAAATTACGCAAGTCGAACACCCGAGTTGCACAAATGGCATGGGCAAAGTTTATTTCAATGGTTTGCCAGCTGGCCAATGGCGCATCACTGGTTTTCCGGGTGGTTCACTAACGGGTACGGGCTCGAGCGCATTATTAGATCAGTTGGCTCCGGGGCAAACCTATACCTTCAAAGTGACTAGCTACACGGGCAGAACCTCCGCACACACCGTAGCGGTGCCGATCCAAGCAGCTCCTGCGTTGCCAGCTACGCCAACCGGTGCCCAACAACAGAAACGCTGCCAAGGTGCCATTCTCTCCGATCTAAGTCTGAATGAAGCCAATATAGTTTGGTACCCGAGCATCAATAGCAGCACTGCGCTGAGCAACACGCTACCTTTGGTGCATCAAGCGCACTATTTTGCGGCACAGCTTGGTCCTAACGGCTGTGAGAGCAGCACTCGCTATGAAGTAGAAGCGCTTGTTTTGGCCAATGGCGCTTGGAAAGGTGCAGCTCAGGGGCAGTGGAAGCAAGCGGCAAATTGGTGTGGTGGAGTGCCTGCAGTTGGCGCAACGGTACTGATACCTAATGCTACCACCGTTGAATTAGATACCAACGCACAGCTTGCACAATTAACCATAGATCCAACCGCCCATTTAAAAGTAAAATCCAATCAGCACCTCACTATGGATGGCAATATTGTCGTTCATGGCCAATTGACAATCCAAGATAAGGCCACACTCGTTCAAAACGACAATAGCGGATGGTCGGGAAGTGGTGCAGTGCAAATGCAGCAGTTTGTCACCGGTACAGGACTCGCCACACCTAATGGCCGATTTTGGTTCTTGGGTGCACCAATGCCAACAACCTTGAGTATTGATTACAAGGCGCAAACCTCCAATGTCTTGAAGTATTTCAGTGAGCCACTGGGCAATTGGCAGGAAATCACTGATGCCGTCACACCAATTGAGGTAGGTCGGGGCTACTTTGTACAGACCGCTCAAAATGACACCCTCAAATTCAATGGGCTGGCTCTGAACAACGGAAATTATAATCTAGCATGTAGCCGAACCGGAACCACTAATTTCTATCGTGGATTTAACCTTGTGAGCAATCCATATGCGTCTTACCTCGATTTTGACCAAGTCACAAGAACGAATTTATTGCCGACCATGTGGTATCGTACAGCTGATCCATTGCAAACAATGGTGTTCGATACATACAACGCGCAGAGCGGTTTGGGAACAAGTTTGAGTGGCATTGCCGTCAATCAGTTTATTCCACCGCTGCAATCTTTCTGGGTTAAAATCCCAGATGGCTTCACTACTGGTAGCTTGGGAATGACCAACGCCATGCGCAGTCATCATTCGGTTGGTTTTGAAGGCTTGAAAAGCACGGCGCTTGATTTTCCCGCTTTTTTGAGGTTGAACCTCGAAGACGGCCTGCGCAAAGATCAGTTGATTGTATATATGGATCAGCAGCAGAGCGCTCAAATAGACGGTTTTGATGCCGAAAAAATGACGGTTTCAAATTACCCCCAATGTTATACAGTTGTGAATGGTAAAAAATTGGTCATCAATGCACTCAAGCTCAATAAATCTAAAAATCAGATACCATTGGTACTCGAGTTTCCGAGCTCCAAATCTTACACGCTTCATGCCGTTGAATTTAATGTAAATAATGGTAAAATTCTTCTCGAAGACAAGCAATTGGGTGTTTTCCAGGATTTAAGTCTGGCACCTGATTACACCTTTTTTGCAAGCAGCGGTACCAACGCCACGCGCTTTGTGTTGCACTTCAATGTCCCATTTGGCAATCCAAATGCGCTCATTACTGATGCATTATCGGAACGCAGCGACATCAAGCAAGACCTGTTGAGCGTCAGTAGCGACAAGCAGGGGGGCATTTCCGTGGAGTTGAATCCGGATTATACTCCTGAGGGCTTCATTGAGCTCTATGACAACAGTGGTAGCTTGGTAGCAGAACGTCCTTTCAAGGAGCAAATAGAATACCTCCCGTATCCAGCAGCTTCAGGTCAGTACCATTTAAAGGTGCACTGCCAAAACCAAGTTTTTGCCTATAAACTCGTGCTCATTCGTTAATTTTTAAATTCAAAGTGATGTCAAATCCAAATCAACAAAGAAAAGCCAAAGTAAAGCGGCCATATACGGCACCCCAAATAGAAGTAGTGGTACTCGATCAAGAAATTTCCTTAGTGATGGCTTCTGAAAGTCCAACACCCCCACCAGAATTTCTTAAAATACCGCTGCTCAAGTTATAGACAAAGCAAAAGGCCCGCGAAAGCGGGCCTTTTTAGTATGTATCATCTTGTCAGTCAGTTCTTACTTCATGCGCGATTGTGCGTTGAATTTTTTGTAATTCAGCAAGGCTTTGAAATAGATTTCTGCACCGCCAATGCCTCCTGTAGCTTGATTGAGCTTGGAAGTGTTGGCATCGAAAGAAAGGCCAAAACGGAATTGAGAGACCTTCATGCCGAAGGTAGCAACCACTGCGTCGCCATGGCGGTAGTAAACGCCGTAGTTGACACAATTAGATTTGTTGATGCCCGTAATTTTGGATCCTTCCTTGATGGTATTTTCAAAAGTAACACCTGCTGTAAGGCTGTTGGTATTCCCTGTTCTGAAGAATACAAAATTGGGCTGAATGCGGAAATCAGGATTTTTGGTAGCTAGATCTGCACCACCTTGCAAAACCATCTGCATGTACATTTTATCGCCGCTAAAAGACCAAGCCATTTTGGGTTTGATCAGGTGATTGAGCGCATAACCAGCGTAAAAGGAAGAGCGGTTGTTGATTTGGTGTTGGAAATAAATACCAGTTCCGAGATCCATGGTGGCGTAGCTTGCATTGATGCTGTTTTCTACAGACGTTGCAGGATCAAATATGGTACCGTTCCATTGGTTTTCCCAGGTTTGGCCAGAGCGATCCGAAGATTGCTGAATAAAGCCAGGTGCAATACCAATGCTCAGTTTGTTTTGACGGTCTAGAGCCAAAGTATAGTTGAGCGGTAATGATACGCTAAGGGTAGTGAGGTTGGCTGTGCCAGTTTGATCGGAAAGCACGCTGAAACCAACGCCAAAGTTGTTGCGATTGGATAAGCCTTCTTCTTTGATCTTGAATTCGCCATTGACGAAATTGCTGCGCATACCTACGCCCATTTCGGGAACAGTTAGCCATTGAGAGCGGTGATTGGCAAAGAAGCTCATGTCACCTTGGCCCGTAGCAACAGCTCCGGGGTTGTAGATCATTTGCGATTGCGACCAATTCGAGATGAGGCGGTCGTGCTGGGCTGCCGCGTTGAACGCAGCGGCGATGGTCAGGGATAAGAATAGTTTGCGTTTCATGAGCTTATCTGAATAGGGTCACGTTTCCTTTGCGAGAGCCTGAGCGGCCGTCGATGGTGCGGAAGTTTAAAATATAAGTGTAGGTGGCAGGGTTCATCGGCTTGCCTTTGTATGTGCCATCCCAGCCTTCTTTGACGTCGGTAGTTCTGAAGACTTGTTGCCCGTAGCGGTTAAAGACACGTAGGTCAATTTCTGCAAGTGCACCACCTTCTTCAAAACCATTGGAGAAATCGCCATCGGCATCTACATTTGTCAATACGCGGAAAAAGTCGTTTTCGCCGTCCTCATTGGGAGAAAAGGAATTGGGTAATTCAATTTTCACTTGGTTGGCAAAATTAACCGTAACCAAAACGGTGTCGTAAGCAAAGCAACCGTTCAGGCCGTATTGCACAACGTAATAGGTAGTGTAGAAAGGCGTAACAGTAAGGGAATCACCCGCAATACATGCGCTACAACCCGGGATGCTGTCTGCGGCTACACCACTCGGGTACCAAGTGAGGTTGCCACCGAAAGGCGCGCCTTCTGCATACAAATAGGCTTCCTGGAACATGTCAATGGTGGTATCCGGTATAACGACGTAAACCCCAGCCAAGGTATCAGAGATAGTACTCGAGACCGTTGGCATTGGAAGAACCGTCACAAATTGCGTGATGGTGCTGTTGGCGCCCTGTGCATTTGTCGCTGTTAAAGTAATGGCAAATGGACCAGTTGTGCTGGCAGTATTGAAGCAAATTGGACCCGGATTTTGACCAACGAATGTGGCTGGCGTTGCATTCTGGAAGGTCCAAAGATAGGTGAGGTCGTCACCGGTTGAGTTATTGACTACATAAATGCAGTCGCCCTGACAGAGGATGTTGTCGGGGTCAGAAATGGTAAAGTTTGCCGAAGGGGCCTGCGCATAGCTGAGCAATGCGAAGCAAGATGCGAAAAATAATGTTAAAGCTTTCATACGCTTGTTAAAGATGTACAATCATACGAAAGTACGCAAAAAAGTTACAATTCATGCAAATCTTGAGCTCCTAACAAGAGAATCAGTTCTTTGACTTGAGCAACATCGTGCACCCGAAAGATGCGCGCCCCCTTTGTGTAGGCAAGCGTGTGTAAGATACTGGTGCCGTTCAGCGCTTCCTCAGGGCTGCAATTCAAAATTTTGGTAATCATGGATTTTCTCGACACACCAACCAAAAGAGGTGCGCCTAATAAGTGGAGGTGCTCGAGTTTTTGCAACAGTTCGTGGTTTTCTGAAAGGCTTTTGCCAAAACCAAAACCGGGATCAATAAGGATGTCAGTACAACCTAAAGCTTGCAGCGCAGCTCTTTTTTCGGAAAGAAACGAGAGTGCGTCACTCACAATTCCCTTTTGCGTTAAAAATGAATTGGCCGTGTTCTGTTGCCCCGAGCGATTATAATTGAGGATGTACGGAATTTGTGCGCGTGCTACAACTGGCCAAAGCGTGGGGTCGAATTGGCCTGCAGAAATGTCGTTAATGAGGTCAGCGCCTTGGTCTATGCCTACTTGTGCAACAGCGCCGTAATAGGTGTCGAGAGAAAGTAAGGTCGTCGGAAAATGCTGCTTGAGCAAAAAGATACTTTGACCAATGCGCTCTATTTCTTCTTCGGGACTTTGAATTTCGGCAGCAGGCCTTGTTGAGCTTGCACCGATATCCAAAATGTCTGCACCTGCGGCAATCAGCTCTTCGGCGCGCTTGAGTAGGGCGGTTTCTGAACCAACGCGACTTTTTTCAAAAAATGAATCGGGCGTCAAATTCAAAATTCCCATTATCTTTGGTTGTGCAAAATCGTGAAGGCGCCCTTTGATATTCAAAAAGCGACTTTTCTGAAAAACGGTATTTAGTTCCTTAGCTTGACTCATGACACAAACGCAAATTCAATACACAAATGTAATGACTATTTGTCGAGAGATTTTTGAAAAAAAAACACTCGACTACGGCTTGTCTTGGCGCATCTTGCGTCCGAGTTCTTTAACGGATCAACTTTTTATCAAAGCACAGCGCATTCGCACCATTCAAGAAACAGGCAAAAATTTGGTAGGCGAGTCTTTTGAAGACGCTTTTCAAGCCATCGTCAATTATTGTATCATGGCCATAATACAAGTCCGCGAGCCCGCTGGGCTTCAAGACGACATGCAAGCCCATGAGGCGATAGAACGTTACAAGCAAATTTCCGCCGAGGCAGAGGCTTTGATGCAGCGTAAAAACCACGACTACGGCGAGGCTTGGCGAGACATGCGTGTGAGTTCGCTCACAGATCTCATCCTGAGCAAAATCATGCGCATCAAGCAAATCGAAGACAACGCCGGTGCTACCCAGGTTTCGGAAGGGGTAGAGGGCAATTATTTTGATATGCTCAACTATAGCGTGTTTGCGCTCATTCACCTCGAAAATTGTTAAGAGGCTGTTAAAGTGTTTGAATGTCTAGAACACGCGCTTAATTTTATACGAAAACCAAAAACATGCAACCAATAGAACGCTATTTACCCTGGAGTATCCGCATCCTTATTGCGGCGCTATTTCTCGTTTCGGCTTATGGCAAGGTATACCCAGACCCGTCTGCCTACGGCACTATCTCCATGTTCGAGATCAAACAGCTTTATCCATTGGGCTTTTCGGCAGAATTGGCCAAGATTTTTTCTCGGTCTCTTATAGGCGTCGAATTTGCGCTAGGTTTGTTGCTCTTATTTCCTTTTGATCTCAAAAAATGGGTCATTCCAGCACTTATTGCGATGTTATCCATTTTTGTCGTACACCTGACCATTGAAATTTTCACCACTGGCAACAAAGGCAATTGTGGTTGCTTTGGCGCCCTTTTACCCATGACCCCATTAGAAGCAATTATGAAAAACGTATTATCAATAGGCCTTTTGGCCCTACTTTGGAAACGCTACGGTGCCCAACTGCCCGAGCGCTCGAACATTTGGTTTTTGACGACCATTTTAAGTCTGTGCATGTTGCTCATGTTCATTTTTGTTCCTACCTACAAAGCAGCTACAGTTACAGAATCCTCTGTTGGTGAACCCGGCCCAGATACCACCCAAATCGCTATTGGTGACCCTGTCGTTTCTAGTCCAGAAACGATTGCAGGAACAACAGAAATTAGCAAAGACACAACCAAGACAAAACCAAAAGATATAGGCCCGAAATCCAAAAAATCGGGCTACGAGAAGTATTTCGCCAACATCAATGAAGGAAAGAAAATCATTTGTTTTTTTGCGCCGAGCTGCGACCACTGCCGCGCAACGGCCAAGCAACTTACTGCGCTCAAAAACAGCACGCCAGGCTTCCCTGAAATTCAAATTCTTTTCATGGATGAAGCTGCAGAAGAAATCCCTGATTTCTTCAAATTTGCAGGAGCTACCTATCAACACAAAGTATTGGATATCATTGAATTTTGGGGTGTTTTAGGAGGCAACCGCGATGTGCCTGGTGTGGCTTATCTCTGGAATGGCAATCTCGTTAAAATGTATCATAGTCCAGAGGGCCCTGAAGCTTTCAACAAAGAAGACTTGAAAACCCAATTGCTCAAACAGAAATTGCGCTAAGAAAACGCGTACTTTCGTTACATGCGCAAAAAAATCCTCGCGGCAAATTGGAAAATGAATTTGACGCAACCTCAAGTTTTAGATTGGCTCAAGGTATTTCATGACCTTGACTGGCATCAGCCCCAACAAGAACTCCGTATTTATCCGAGTTCCATCTACCTCAAAGAATTGGTCTCTACCGGGCTACATGTTGGCGCCCAGAATGTATTTGCTGAACAAAAAGGTGCTTTTACAGGTGAAATAGCAGTAGAACAACTTCAAAGCATAGATGTACAGTCCGTACTTATTGGCCATTCTGAGCGCCGCCTTATTTTCAAGGAAGATGACGCGCTCATCGCTCAGAAAGTGCGCGCTTGTACAGGCGCAGGGTTTTCTTTCATCTTGTGTTGTGGTGAAGCCATCGAACAACGAGAACAAGGCCAGCACCTTGCTCATGTGGAAAGTCAATTGAAATCGGCTCTGGAGCAGTTTGATCCGGCTCAGCATTCGTTACTGACCATTGCCTATGAACCCTTCTGGGCAATCGGTTCGGGCATGAGTGCACGCACTGATCAAATTAGTGAAATGCATGCATTTATTCGAGATTTCTTAGAAAAAGAACTTGGCGCCATCGCTCACCAGATTCCTATTTTATACGGTGGCAGCGTCAATTCCCAAAACGCAAGTGAACTATTTAGTTGCCCATCGGTCGACGGCGCACTTGTCGGTGGTGCGTCTTTAGATGCGCAGCATTTTCATCAACTTTGGCAAGCACTCTCTGCATGAATTACTACGAACTCCAACTTTCGCTGACCGATTTTGATGCTTGGCACGACATCTTCGTGGCTTATCTTGCCGAAATCGGTTATGAGAGCTTTGTCGAGGAAACCCCTTTCTTAAAGGCCTATATTCCCGAGCAGATGTACGATGGGCAACAACTTCAGGTTTTATTGAACGAATTACAAGCAAAAGGCGCTCAAATCAGTCGTTTTGACCTGCAATTCTTGGCGCAACAGAATTGGAACGCCACCTGGGAGGCGCAATTTGAACCTGTTTTGATCAGTGATCAACTGCGCATTGTCGCTCCTTTCCATGACCTGCCTTCTTTTACTGGCCTGGAAATCAAAATTCTACCCAAAATGAGTTTTGGGACTGGTCACCACCAAACAACGCACCTGATTTGTCAGCTGATGTTATCCATGGATTTTCAAGAGAAAACAGTTTTAGACATGGGCTCTGGGACGGGCGTTTTGGCCATTTTAGCAGAGCGTTTAGGAGCAGCGCATATTGTGGCAATAGAGATTGAAGAATGGTCTGCGGAGAACATCCTCGAAAATGTAGCACTCAATGGCAGCCAGCGCATTACCGCAATTCACGGAGGCGCAGCGGACATTCCTTCTCAAGGGTTCGACATCATTTTGGCCAATATCAACAAAAATGTCTTGCTCGACCAATTACCTCAATACAGCGCGGCTAGTGCACCAGGTGCTGTACTGCTCTTGAGTGGATTTTTTGTAACTGATGCTCCTGATCTCGTTGCAGCGGCAGCAGCAGTTGGTTTTCAATGGGTGCGGACCGAAACACGCGATAACTGGGCAGTGGTACTCTTCAATAAAACAGCATGAAAAAACACCTTCTCTTTCTTTTGATTTTGGTATGTTACTTACCAACAATCAGTGCCCAAACCTTTCCTGCCGAGCGCGATAAATTCGTCAAAGCTTGGCAACAACTTGTTCTAGATGAAGCTGCTCAACCTTTTTTAAAGGAGCAACTCCCTCAACTGATCAAAGGTTCGACGCTCAACGATACCCAATTCAAAAAACTCCAAGAAAATTGTAACCAACTGCAGGCCAAAGAAGTGCCGGTATATCCAGATCTATTTGACTTTATGCAAGCCAGCATTGCTATCGTACAAAATAAAATCAATCCAGAACTCGTAACTCCTTGGTCTAAATATGTGTTTGATTACGCAGCGAGTCCAGACGAACAATTGACCCAATTTCTTGATTTTTCGGTCGATTTTTTCAAATACAATGCCTTTTACAAAGAGCGCAACTACGTTTGGACCTATCAAGGTGGTACGCTCAGGTGGTTAAATGGTAAAAAATTGTATTTAGAAGCGGTGGGCGTTACGCTCAAATGCATCAGATACGATGAGCAAAAACAGCCTGAAGATTCCATTATCGTTTACAATACATCTGGAACTTTTGATATGCAGACCAAGCGTTGGGAGGGTAAGAACGGTACCCTCAACTGGGAAAAAGTGAAGTTGCCCAAAAACGAAACTTTTGCCACGCTCAAAACTTACAAAGCAGATTTTCAGACGGCTATCCTAAAAGCAGATTCGGTCGCGTTGTCTACGCCTTATTTCAGTACGCCCATTCTCGGGAAGCTCACCGACAAAACTTCACTCGATTTGGCCGAGCGCGAATACGCACCTCAATTCACTTCCTATGAAAAACGCCTTAAAATCAAAGACCTGCGCCCACAAATGGACTACGATGGCAGCTTTACATTAGAGGGTGCAGATTTTATTGGCAAAGGCGCTACAGGTAAACCTGCAAAGTTGTTGTTCAAACGCGAGTCCAAAGTATTATTCGAGGTAAGTGCAGCCGATTTTGAGATGTCGCCACAGCAAATTGTTGCGCGCGGTGCGAGTGCCGTACTGCGCTATTCTAACGGTGATTCCCTGAGCATTCAAGAGTGTTTTTTCACTTTTAATGAAAAACAACAAGAATTGCGCCTAGCAGCCGCCCAACGCGGGACTGACTACTTCCCTTTTGTCGATAGCTATTTCAAGTTATATTGCTATGCGCCAGTGCTGACCTGGAAAAAAGGAACTTCTGATCCCTATTTCACCTTTGATGTCGGGACCGCTCAAGAGAGAAAAATGGCGCGTTTTGAATCGATGAATTACTTCGATAAAGCCCTTTATAACAAGTTTGCAGGTACAGGAGCTAGCAATCCATTTGTGGTTTTTGCGCAACTCGTCGATAAACAGGCCAAAACTTTATTTACGGAAGGAGAACTCGCCAATGCCCTTAAAAAGACAATTGACCAAGTAAAGCCACTTTTTGTCGACATGATTGCCGCTGGTTTTCTGATTGCAGATCCCATTCAAAAGAAAATACAGATCAGTCCAAAGTTGTTGGCCTACGCGGCGGCAACTCAAGGCAATGGTGATTACGATAACCTGCTTATCGTGACAGATTTAAGAAAAGTGCAGAGCTCGGCCTACGCCACTATTGAGCTTGAAAAACAAGAATTATTACTCAGACAAGTCCAACAAATCACCTTGTCTGAGGCCCAACAAGTACGTATTTTTCCGGATACCAGCGTGGTCTATATGTACCAAAACCGAGATATCGGTTTTTCGGGCTTACTCAAGGCAGGAAAGTGCGAGATCCTGACCCGCTATGCCAAGTTTGATTACGAAAAGTTTTTGGTCAATCTCCTGACCACGCAAGCTGCTTCATTTCGCGTTAGGCCACTGCGCAAAGAAGATGGGCAAGATGCTATTTTAGTGCGCAGCGAACTCAAAGGGTTGCGAGGCACGCTGCGCATTGACGCGCCTGAAAACAAGGCAGGCAAGCCCAACGACAACAGTCAATTCCCCATTTTAACTTCAGTAGCCACTTCCAAAATCTTTTACAACGACAAAACAATTCTCAAAGGCGCCTACGATTCTACGCGCTTTTATTACGAAGTGGCCTTGTTTGAGCTCGATAGCCTCGATGATTTTTCAGAAGCCGTTTTTCAGCTAGATGGTCAGTTGATTTCTTCTGGAATTTTCCCTAAAATGCAGGTGCCAGTGCGCATCATGAACGACTATTCCTTGGGCTTCATCACGAGTGCGCCTGCTGAAGGTTATCCATTTTATGAAACGAGTTCGCGCTACAAAAATCAGATTTATTTGTCGCACAATGGCCTTCAAGGTGCGGGCAGCATTCAATTCTTGCACACTACTGCGCTCTCCAAAAAGCTCACTTTTTTACCCGATTCGACCATCGGATTGGTTGCATTCAATGCTCCTGAACAAAAGTCGGGCGTGCGCTATCCGCTGGCCAAGTCAGAAAAAGCTTATATGTGTTTTGAGCCCAGACTAGAGGGCTTAAAATTGCGAGTTATGGCGATGCGCCGCTTTTGATTTTTGATGAAGAAGTATTGGTAGATGGTCAGCTTACGCTCGATAAGAAAGAAATGCGTGGCAAAGGCACTTTGTTTTATAAAGATGCACAATTGACCGCACTCGATTATGAATTTACAGACGTAGACATTCGCTCTCAAAATGCCGCATTTGCGCTGCGCAACCGTTTTTCGAGCTATGGCGAGAACCCTTTAGCGATACAGTCCGACGAAATGAAAGCCCACATTAGTTTTGCGACTCGAATTGGCGAATTTACTTCCAACGGTACCAAGCGCATCATGTTCCCGGCCAATGAATATTATTGCCAGATGGACAAGTTTACTTGGTTCATCGACGGTGAGTCGCTAGACTTCAAGAAAAACAAAGGCGGCGAGACCACCTTTGAGAGTGGGGCAGACCTCGCTCGGAATAATTTCTTTTCGACCAATGTCAAGCAAGACTCGCTGCAATTCAAATCTTTGAGTGCCAAATACGACCTCAAAACCCAATTGATCCTTTGCGATGCCGTAGATTACATCCAAGTTGGCGATGCCCGGATCTTTCCAGATTCTTCCCGCGTTCGGATCCGCAAGGCTGCCGCCATCGATACGCTTCAAAATGCCAAAGTTTTAGCCAACTACATCACTAAATTTCACCAGTTTGAGTCGGCCACTATTCATATTGCTGGTCGTTTGGCCTATGACGGTAAAGGCGTTTATCCGTATTTTGACCGCGATAGCACCAAAAGTTTGATCGATATCAAATCTTTGGCCTACGTACAAACCAAAACCGTAGCCAAAGGTGAAATTCCCGAAGCTGCGCGTTTTCGACTGAGTCCGGAATTCGCTTATTTTGGAAAAGTGCAAATTGAGGCCAATCATCCTGGTTTGTTACTCGAGGGTTCAACCAAACTCGAACACCCCTGCCAGTACAATAAATCCTGGATGACTTTCAAAGACACCATCCTCGCCAAGCAAATTCAAATCCCTATTCCAGATAAACCCACTGACGCCAAGGGCAATAGTTTAGCACTGGGCTTCTTGTGGCGCAATACCGAACGCGCAGACAGCTTGCGCATTTATCCTGCGTTCCTCTCTCAAAAGGCCGGTGTCAATGACCCGAGTTTATTTAGCGTCTCGGGATATTTACAATACGACCAACAAACCAAACAATTTGAGGTAGGAAGCAAAGCAAGGCTACTCCGTACCGATACGCTCAGCAATCTATTAGTACTCGCCACAGAGAACTGTAGTTTATCGGGTTACGGCCAAATCGGGCTCGGAATCGCAACCAGTGAAGTCGCCATCGATCTCTACGGTAAAATCAGTTATGATACTGAAAATAAAAAGACGCGAATTGCTGCAAATGCCAAAGTTAGTATTCCGATAGACAATACAGTTTGGACCGAAATGGCCAATCAAATCAAGGCGCAGGAAGGTGCTCCTGAATGGAACATCAAAAAGCCATTAGATGGCTTACTCAAAAGCCTGACCGCTTGGTCTAATCCAAAAGATGCACAAGAAGTCTTCAAAGATTTTGACGAAGAAAAACTCAAAAAAATGCCCAATTCTTTGGAGCAGAGCCTCATCATCAGTGGTATTGTTTTGGAGAGTTTTGGCAGCGATAAGCCGAGCGCCAACAAACAGGCGAAAGGTTTAATGAGTCAGGCCCAAAGCGTTGGACTCATTTCGGTCAACGGAACCGCAATTTCACAACCCGTTACCCTAACGCAAGCTTACGTGCAAAGTTTTGGTGATGATGCCAGCCCAGCATTCTATTGGTCTATGGAAGTTTTCGACGGAACGCGCTATATTTTTGGATATGCGCAAGAGAAACGCGATGGCTTGTTGAGCATTTATTCAACAAACGTTAAAATGTTAGCGGCCATTGATACCATCAAGGCAGATAAAAGAAAGACCAGAAATTTTGATTACACGAGTACGCAAGAACAAGCGGCTTCGTTAATTTTATCTAAATTAAGGGCTTATTTGCTAAATAAATAAAATTGATGACCCTACTTTTTGTTTTATTCACCGCCTATTTTTTGGGGAGTATCCCAACGGCCGTATGGGTTGGCCGTTATTTCAAAGGCATTGATATCCGCGAACACGGCAGTAAGAATGCAGGTGCAACCAACACTTTTAGAGTTCTTGGCAAACGCTTTGGTTGGCTGGTTTTACTCACAGATGTTGCCAAAGGAACCACCGCCGCATGTTTACCTTATTTTTTGGCCCAAACGGCTTTTTCAGGCTACAAGGACGAGTTCTTGATTTTACAACTCGTTGGAGGCTTTACAGCAGTAGTCGGGCACGTATTCCCCATCTTTGCCCATTTTAGAGGAGGGAAGGGCGTGGCAACCTCATTAGGGATTGTCATTGGGATCAATCCGCCTGCTGCCGGCATTTGTTTATCGATCTTCTTACTCGTTTTTTTAACTACGCGTTATGTATCGCTCGGTGCCATGATTTCTGCACTCTGTTTTCCTGTCGTTTCGTATTTTTTCATTCACGACGACACCCGCATCATGATCATCTTTACAATTGTGCTTGGAACGCTTGTCATTTGGGCTCACCGTAAAAATATCGAGCGCCTCTGGAACGGCACTGAAAACCGCATGAACCTTTTTGCCAAAAAATCGTAAGCCTTTAGGTTATTGTACTTAAAGTGGGCTTCAAACGGCAATTGCATATCATTTTCATCATCCTATTGCTCTGGCAAAACCAAAGTGCTATTGCCCAAAGTCAAAGCAGTCTAGAAAAGCGCGCTCATCAGGCCTTCGTCCAAAAGAATTACAATGCTGCGCTCGTCGATTACCGCCAATTACTGGCCAAAGACCAGCAAAATCCAACATTTAATTTTTGTTATGGGGTTTGTATTTACGAGGTAGAAGATCATTTTGCGTCGGCAAAGTACTTTGATGTGATACTCGGGCTCCAACAAGAAATTGATCCTTTGGTTTATTTTTATCGGGCGCGCATCTACCACGAGCAATATTTTTTCAAGCAGGCGCTGAGTTTCTATGAAAAATACCAACAAACAGCAGCGGGCACCAAAAATCCGATGGATGTCAATGAGGCTATTCAACAGTGCCAAAGAGCCCTTGCCGAAGTCCAATCATTTGTTCGCTTGCCTTTGCTTGAAGTCAAAACCTTCCAAGGCAAGAAATTTTATACAGACTACCCATTCAACTCCGACGACTACACCTTTTACGAAGCACCAGAGGTCCATAGCAAGAACAACGCGAAGCATGGTTTTGTCCCGATATACGCATATAAGCGCGGAATGAAATACCGCATTTTGGCCTCGTATGGCCCTAAAGGGGATCAGCTCGATTTATATCTCCAGAGAAAAGATGCAGACAATAATTGGGCAGCGCTCGAATTGATAGGCGGCGAGGTCAATCAACCCCAGTCAGCAGAAACTTTTGGTTTTTATGACGCCGCTAGTCAAACACTTTATTTCAGCTCTACGGCTAAAAGCATTGGGGGCCATGATTTATACAAAGCCAGTTTTGATCTCAGCAAAAATCAGGCGGCATCCATTGAGAAAATGCCTTATCCTTATTCTAGCCCAACCGATGACTTATTTTATGTCTGCGATGCAACTCAAAATCAGGCGTATTTTGCCACTGCTCGTCAAGGTAAAGTAGGCCAATACGAAATTTACACGCTGCAACTTGACAGACCTGCTGCGCCTAATTTTGTATTTGCCGGTCTATTCCTCAATGAGTTAGATCCGAATTCAAAGGATATCAGTGTTCAATTTACCGATCAGCGCACCCAAGAAGTATTCGGTCCCTTTGTTTCAGATCCCGACGGAGCATATCAAATTGCCTTGCCTCTCAAGGGAGAATTTCTTCTGGAAGTTCTGGTAAAGGGCGCTTCGCAAACCTATCAAACCCGCTTCAGTATTCCCGTCTTGAAACCCCAAACTGCCCTGCGTCAGCAGGTGCGTTATTTTGTCGACGAAATGGGCAAGGAACAATGGCAGGTACTCAACCAAATTGTTGAGCTCGATGCCCAAGAGCAACTTGCGAGCTTGTCTAAATTGCAACTGAATGTGGCGAAAGGTAGTTTGCTACAAGCCAAGCGAGACCTCAGTGTAAGCACCAACATGGAAACGACATTTGCAGACAATTGGGGTTTTGGTTCCGCTGACACCGCTTCTTTTATTGCCCTCATGACGGATTCCTTGTTGGCCGCCGAAGTCAGTTTGGAAAACCAAGTGCGCCTCATGGAGCTTTTGCGCCAAGATTTTGAACGACAACTCAATGCTCGAGAACTATTACTTGCCAAATTAAGTAGGCTTGCCCAAACACCTGGTTTGGAGCAAGAACGCAATGCCTTACTCAAAGAATTGGAAGAGGTGGAGCAAGCGCTTGCTTTTAATCGGCGTTGGATTGAAATCAACCAAGCGGCGAATATTCCAGATTTAGTCTTGTTAGATACTTTGCGTGCCATTAATGAGCGCAATCAAGCACTGATCATTACCGGCGATTCATCGGCATTGGTGGCCAGTTGGACGGCCCGCAAAACGGTGCTGCAACAATATTTGCAAATCGCTGCTTTCGATGGCGCGAGTGCCTTTGAGGCAGCAGCACTTCAGCAGCAGCAACGCGTTCAGCAAATCATCAAGGAAGAAGCAGCGATCAAAGCACAACAAGAACAAATTGCTCAGCAAATCAAGCAATTGCAAACAGATCTAACGCTTCAAACTAAAAAAGAGCAAGCCCAGACACAATTAAAAATTTCTACGCTCGAACGAGATCAGCAACAATTAGCTGTAGTTTCTAAACAATTGCGCACCTCACGTGAAGCCGAAGCAGCGCAACTAAAGGTTTACGACCAGCAAGCGCGCAAAGAAATGTTTGTTACAGCAGCGGAAAATCAACAATTACCAGAGGTTAATTTACAAAGTACCTATGAGGAATTATTGGCCCAATATGCACAACAAGAAGTGCTTTCTGAAAATCTGAAGTCACAAATCGCCAATTCGAATAAAGCATCGAATAATTCATCGAATTTAACGAATTCAAATCAAGAGATCGTTCAAGAGAATTCTAATGAATCATCTAATAATTCATCGAATCAAACGAATTCGAATCAAGAAATCGTTCAAGAGATTTCTAATGAAGCATCGAATAATTCATCGAATCAAGCGAATTCAAATCAAGAGATCGTTCAAGAGATTTCTAATGAAACATCGAATAATTCATCGAATCAAGCGAATTCAAATCAAGAGATCGTTCAAGAGATTTCTAATGAAACATCGAATAAT
>ENA-ORFA01000314-ORFA01000314.1-marine-metagenome-genome-assembly--contig:-NODE-314-length-21181-cov-3.891253_pt1 | contig 21181 bp, 18 predicted proteins | sample MGYA00248621_ERZ508587 | MGnify/ENA primary metagenome ERZ508587 (study PRJEB26250, sample SAMN06266239) | marine metagenome | isolation source: Columbia River Estuary | place: USA:Columbia River Estuary... | reverse complement strand
GACGGTGCTGGCTCGCAATGAAACTCGGCACAAATTTTTTTAGATCCCAAACGCCCTCGCATATGACGGTGCGTCAATTGGTGATGGTGGCAATAGTGGTGGCAACTAGTGCGGCTCTACTTGTTGTGGACAACAGTTCAAACAGCAACGCGAATACTGAACGCGCTACTAATTTTGTGGAAGCATCGACATTGTCTCCGATGCCTTTTATCTCGGCTAACGATTCGATGACGACTAATTGGTTCTGTCCAGGTGTGCCCGCCAACGACGAAACCATCTCGAGCAGTTTGGTGATCTCAAACGCTTCGGAAACCGATATCTCGGCAACCGTGACGTTGCTGAGCTTGGACCAGACCCCGGTCGTCAATGCAGTATCTATTCCCGCACGGTCGCACATCACGCTCGACGCTCGTGGCGGCATTACATCGCCGTTTGTGAGTGCAGTCGTAGAGATTGTGGGGTCGCAGGGATCGGTTGAACAAATTGTGAGACACCCCGCAGGCGATGCAGTTGTCTTGTGTGCTACTCAGCCAGGAACTGATTGGTATTTTGCAGACGGTTTTACCGGAGCCGATTCAATTGAACAAATAGTGATGACTAATCCATATGTGGATGCGACCGTTGTCGACATCACTTTTGTTACAGCAGATGGGGAACGCAGTCCAGAACAGTTGCAGGGATTTGTATTACCTGCGAACTCGGTTGTTGCATTATCAATGGACGTGCAGGGTGCGCGCAATGAACCGATTTTGGCGGTGTCAATTCATGCATCCTCTGGTCGCTTGGTGGCTGGTCGTTTGCAACATTATTTAGGCCAGGGTCGCCTTGGTTTTTCAATGAGCCTTGGTGCTTCGGCAATGAGTACCCAATGGTGGTTTAGTAATGGCGAAAAAATTAGTGGCAACACAGAAAACCTTGTGATCTATAACCCGAGTAGTCGTGATCGTTCACTCAGTGTTGTGTTTGTGAATGGAAGTGATTCGGCAAACAGCATTGAACCACTCCTCATCACAGCACCTGCTCATCGCGTAATCACTATTGATACGGGCACCATCCCGAGTCTTCCTGTTGGAAGATATGGAATCATCGTGTCGACAAACGATCAAGACATGGGTGATTCGCAGGGCATCGTTGTTGAGCAGGTCATCAACCGTCGCGACGGCAACACAGTAGGAACATCGGTCGTTTTGGGTGCACCACACAATTCGGGGTCAACAATGTGGAGTGCGCCAAGTGGTGTCACTGCTAGTGAAGATGCGTTGCAGATCATGAATACAACGTCAATTGAGGCGACGGTGAGTGTGCTGCAAGTTGGGCCTGCTGGCGCTGTTGTGTTGGGTGGGCTCGAGTCGCTCGTGTTGCCAGCGGGTGGAGTGCTGTCCATTGGTGTTCCTCCAGGACTTCCTGACGCACAAATTATTGTGCAAGCCACGACAACAGTTGTTGTGCAGCGACTGCTGTTGAGAGGTCATGATCTCATCGGTCGAAGTGCCGTTCTTGCACTGCCTCATCTACCTTCTGCTGATAATTTTTTGAGTGAGTCGGCACCGTGATTCGGTTCATAATCGTTGGGGTAGTGGTTGTGGTTGCGTTGTTGGCCAACTTGTGGCAACGCAAACGACAAGTTGATGCACCAACTCAAGGTGCGAGCGAAGTTCCGTCCCAGATTGACAGGTCAGACTTTGTGCGACCTGACGCCTCATGGATTGTTTTGGCCTTTACTTCTGCAACGTGCCAGACATGCTCTGACATTGAGCGCAAAGTACGAGTGCTGGAAACAAGCAGTGTTGCAATCCAGATATTGGAATACACGGCAGAGCGCGAACTACACAAGCGCTACAAGATTGACGCAGTTCCTGCCGTGTTGATGGCAGATGCAAGCGGAGTAGTGCAGGCAAACTTTTTGGGACCAGTATCGGCTACTGATCTGTGGGCTGCGTTGGCGAGGGCGCGCGACTCAGTCGTGTAGTTGAGTTGGCGAATCGTTCGACGATTCATTTTCGGTGCGGCGTGTTGGCTGACCGAGACCTTGTTGAACCAATCTCGAAACCATCGCACCGTCAATCGTTTCGTTGTCGAGTAGTGACTGAGCAACTAGATCGAGGCCCTTACGATGCTTTTCGAGCACCACTCGTGCGCGCTTTTCTTGCTCGAGCAGAATACGGCCGATCTCTTCGTCGATTTTGCGCGCTGTCTCATCTGAATATTCGCGACCGCTTGTCATCAAGTCTTCGCCAAGGAAAACTTGTTGCTGACCCGACCACGCCATTGGTCCAACTGCATCGCTCATGCCCCACTCGCGCACCATTCGGCGTGCAATGCCTGTGGCCTGCTCGAGATCATTTGCAGCACCACTGTTGAGCGAACCAAATACCATCATCTCGGCAACTCGACCACCCATTGCTTTGCAGATCACGTCTTCAAAAAACTCACGTGAATAGGTGTGTCGTTCTGCTGGCAGTGTCCAGGTGACGCCGAGCGCCATACCGCGGGGGAGAATGGTCACTTTGTGCAGTGGGTCGCTATGTGGCAAAACTGTTGCAAGCACTGCGTGCCCACCTTCGTGGTATGCAGTAGCGCGTTTTTCTTCTGCGTTTAACACAAGACTTTCACGGCTTGCGCCCAACACCACTCGGTCACGCGCATTTTCGAAGTCAATGCGTTCGATATGTGTCGAACCTCGGCGCACAGCAAAGAGTGCTGCTTCATTGACCAAGTTGGCCAAGTCGGCTCCACTCATGCCGGGAGTTGCTTTAGCCATCGTGTCGAGATCGACATCTTGACCCATGCGCTTGCCGATTGAGTGCACTTTGAGAATGGCCAAACGTTCATCTGATTCTGGTAGCGGCACGATGATCTGACGATCGAAGCGACCTGGTCGCAACAGTGCAGCATCCAAGATGTCAGGGCGGTTGGTAGCAGCCAACACGACAATGCCTTCTGTGGCTTCGAAGCCGTCCATCTCGGCGAGCATTTGGTTGAGTGTCTGCTCGCGCTCGTCGTGTCCACCGCCAAGACCTGCGCCGCGCTTGCGACCGATCGAGTCGATTTCATCGACAAAAATAATTGCTCGACCCATCTTTGCTGCTTGTTGGAAGAGGTCTCGCACGCGGCTTGCACCGACGCCAACAAACATCTCCATGAAGTCAGAGCCAGTAACTGACAAGAAACCAACTCCTGCTTCGCCCGCAACCGCACGAGCAAACAATGTCTTGCCCGTGCCCGGAGGCCCAACGAGCAAGATGCCCTTAGGAACGCGTGCACCGATTTCTTTAAAGCGCTCTGGTGTGCGCAAGAAGTCAACGACTTCTTTGATCTCTTGCTTGACACCTTCATAACCAGCAACATCGGCAAACGTGGTAACGGGCTTGTCTGCGTTGAAATTTTTGGCACGGCTACGACCAATCGACATGATGCTGCCGGCTTGGCCCATTGCGCGACGCTGCATCCAGATAAAAAAGCCCATGATCAACAAGAAGGGCAGCAAGATTGGAATGAGGCTCGTGAAAAAGTTGCCTTGCGGCGTTGAATAGTCGTAATCAACATTTTTTGACTTCAGCAATTGCTCGTCGGCATCGGAGAGAGTGACTGCACCAGTTGTTGTGAACGAGTCCCCACTTGCCAACTCGCCACTGATGATGTTGGAGAGGTTGTTGATCTTGACAGAAGTGACTTGGCCGTTAGAAACAGCCTCGAGGAATTCGGTGTAAGTAAATTTTGTTGCCGTTGATGTAGGAATAAGACGCGGTCCAACGATGAGTGCTGCTGCAACTGCGATGAGTGCCCACACGGCCCACCTTGGCATTGATGGTTTGTCCTTGCCAGTTGGTGAAGCTCCGTTTTTTTGTGAATTGCCTGGCATGCCTTTTCGCAACTGACGCTGTTGACGTGGCTTTGATGAACCAGGTTGCTTGGATGGTGGAGGAGGGGGTGGCAATTTGCTCATGAGGCAATGATACGGGCACTTGTAGCAGTGTTAAACAGTCCACCAAACTGCGCAGTTACACGATTATTGTGGGCACATGGCTCGTCACTGTTCTCGTTCTACATGTTCGCAATCTGCAGTAGTAACGCTGACATATCAATATGGACGCGCACTCGTGTGGCTCGACGACTTGGCTGTAGATCGCGATCCACATGCCTATGACCTGTGTCTCCGTCACTCGCAGCGGTTCGTGGTGCCAACTGGTTGGCGTCTCGAAGACCGCCGTGACCGTTTCACGATGGTGATTCCAAATCGTCTAGCGGGATGACTCAGGCACCTTGGCCGCCGCCAAGCGTTGAACACAAATCTAAACGCTCGCCACTCTCTCTTTTTCTTTTGTGGCTTGGCTGTTATCTTGCGGCTGGAGTGCTCAGCTTTATCGTGCCGTCAAGTGGCGGTGATGCAAATGCTGCCGATAACCCGACCACATTGTTCTTGGCACTCTCGGCGCTTGCGCTGTGGCTGCCCTTTGTTTTTATGTTGCGGTGGGTGGCTCGTCGGGCAGGCACGGATTTTCGCACGTACTTTGGACTGAGGTTTACAAAAACCGATTGGTTGGGAATACCACTGGGAGTTTTTTGTCAGGTTGTTTTGATGAATGTCATCAACTGGCCGCTCAATAAGTGGTTCCCCGAAACGTTTAACCCTGAGCGAATTGAGACTCGTGCGCGTGACTTGGTTGATGCCGCGCAAGGAGCATGGTTCATCGTGCTCTTTGTCGTAGTTGTACTTGGTGCACCTCTCGTAGAAGAACTTGTGTATCGAGGTTTTATTCAGGGCGGATTACAAACTCGAATTGGTTCAACGTGGGCGTTGATCATCACTTCGGCATGGTTCACTGTTATTCACCTCGAACCAATTGAGTTTCCAGGGCTTTTTGCTATCGCCTTGGTGCTTGGTCTGTGTTACCGACGCACTCAACGTTTGGGTCTTTCAATAGTCACTCACTTGGCGTTTAATGCAACGGGATTGTTGCTCGTAGCCCTCTCCTAAGATGTTGCAAGTATGAACCACGATGACTTGAGTGAACGCTCAACCATGTTGCGCCGTTGGTCAATGCAATTTGAGTTAAATGCCGATTACTGGAAACGCCTGTCGGCAATCATTGCTGTGGGTGGTGCCACAATATTTTTGTTGCTCACATTGCATCCAGATCTGATTTTCCGTAACAACACTCCGACGGGCGGCGACATGGGCGCGCACGTGTGGGGTCCCGCATTTTTGCGCGATCACTTGCTTGATCAATTTCGGCTAGCGGGGTGGAGTATGGACTGGTATGCAGGGTTGCCCGTGTATCGCTACTACATGGTGATTCCTGCACTGTTCATCGTTGCACTCAATATTGTTTTGCCGTACGGCATCGCAATCAAAATTGCTGCCGTGATCGGAATTTTGACGTTGCCATTTTGCGCGTGGCTCTTTGGAAGGTTCGCTCGGTTCGCATACCCAATCCCCGAGATGTTGGCAATTGCGGCAACGATTTTTCTCTATGACGAAAGCTTCACTATCTATGGCGGAAACATCGCGTCAACAATGGCTGGCGAGTTTTCGTTTTCGATTGCACTCTCACTGAGCATTCTGGGTTTTGCGTTGGTGGCTCGAGGGCTTGAGACCGGCAAATATCTTGCCGCAGGATCAATCGTTGTCGCGTTGTCCGCGCTCAGTCACGGCATTGTGTTGTTGTTTGTGTTTGGTGGTGTGGCACTGATGATGCTGTTTTGGATTCAGCCGAAATTGGATGGGATGAGAGACAACACATCAGTAGTTTTCGGCGTAAAGATCATTGGACTTGCCATACTTCTTTCGGCATTTTGGGTCATTCCGTTTGTGACAAGTCATGCCTATATGACCGATATGAAATACGAACCACGACCAAGTGGTTCGAGCGATTCGTTTTGGAAGTTGTACTTTCCGCTGAGCACGCTGTGGGACGCAATTATTATGTCGCTTGCGCTGCTCGGTTTAGCCAGTCAGGTTGTGCGTCGACACAAGATTGGTATGTGGATGGGTGCATACGGTGTGTTGCTTGCCGCTGGCGTGTACTTTGCGCGAGGTGGGTTGCCGGTCATCGGCTTGTTGTGGAACCCGCGGATACTTCCGTTCTTTTACTTGCTGCGCTATTTCCTTTTCGCCATTGGTATCTATGAGGTTATTGCGTTTGCGGCGCGAGTGTTATCGCTCGAGCGAGTAGCGCGACAAGCACTGTCTCAGCATGAGTCGGATGACGGGGCGCAGTTCGCTCAAATTTCATCTGCTCGCACCAAAGTGTCGTTTAACTTGGGCGTCTTGGTCGCATTTGTTGTTGCCACATTTATTGTCGTCGGATTTCGCTTTCAAGAATTGCCATTTGGAAGTGTGAAGACCAATGCTGCTGGCAAATCGGAATATGTATGGGGTCCAATTCGCGGTGCATCATCCAATGACGGGTTTGTTGATGGTTGGGCTCGATGGAATTTCACTGGATATGAGGGCAAGTCGGCTTACGGCGAGTACCACGATGTGGTTGCGACAATGAAGTCGTTGGGTGCAGACCCATCTCAGGGCTGTGGCAGGGCCGTATGGGAAAACAATGGCGAACTCAATAAATATGGAACGACTATGGGACTCATGCTCTTGCCGTTTTGGACGGACGGGTGCATCGGTTCGATGGAAGGTTTGTTTTTCGAGGCTGCGGGCACAACCCCGTACCACTTCATCACTGCAGCAGCGATGTCAAAACAAAGTAGTAACCCAGTGCGTGAGTTGCGCTACGACAATAACGATGCAGCCAAGGGTGTTGCCTACATGCGTGCACTCGGCGTCAAATACTTCATGGGTTTTACGCCAGAGGCAGTTACAGCAGCGTCTGCACAACCAGGCCTCATCAAAGTTGCGCAATCTGGTCCGTGGGTGATTTTCCGTGTCACTGAAAGTGATTTGGTTGTGCCACTGAGCGTGCAACCTGTTGTTGTGTCGATGGCAAGCGGAGACCCGCGAGAGCGTTGGCTTGAAATTGGTACCAGTTGGTTTCAACATGCCGACGAATGGGCGGCACTGCCAGCTGACGCTGGCCCACAAGAGTGGCAACATATTGATACCCAAATTGATCTGACTCGTCGTGAAGGTGAGCCCGGTGCATCGGGCAGACGAGTTGACATCGTGACTCCTTCTCAAGCAATAGAGCCTGTTGCATTGCCACCTCTTGTCGTGAGCAATGTTGAGATGGGTCAAAGTGATGTGTCGTTTAGTGTCGACAAAATTGGAGTACCTGTATTGGTGCGCGTGAGTTATTTTCCAAACTGGAAAGTAGACGGTGCAACCGGCCCATTTCGTGTTGCTCCAAACATGATGGTGGTGATTCCCACTAGCAACAACGTCAAGTTGCAGTACGGCTCGACATCGCTCGATTACATGGCGTATTTATTGACATTCATCGGTATTGGAGTGCTCGTACGAAGGCGGCGCCGTTTGAGAAGAGAATTTCAGTAGCCTTTCAACTCGTGCCAGATCTCAACGCAATTGTTAAGGCTTACGACATTCGCGGAATTGTGCCAGAGCAGTTGGATGCATCGGCTGCTTATGCGTTTGGTGTGGCCTTTGCCAAATTTACTGGTGCAAGTGCCATTGTTGTCGCGCACGACATGCGACCAAGCGGTCCTGAACTCGTGGATGCATTTCAGCGTGGAGCACTTGCGCACGGAGTAGACGTCACCAATGTTGGCCTAGCCTCGAGCGACTTGTTGTATTACGCATCGGGCAAGTTCAACATGCCAGGTGCAATGTTTACGGCCTCACACAACCCTGCTCAGTACAACGGCATCAAGTGTTGTTTGGCAGGCGCTCGTTCAATCGGTATCGATAACGGCTTGCGCGACATGCTGGTGACCGCAACCGCAGTGCTCGATGGCAAGGAGCCAACACCTGCGGCTAAGGCCGGAACGTTGAACCACATCAACTTGCTTTCCGAGTTTGTTGACCATGTCGTCAAGTTCATTCAGGCAGACACTTTGCGTCCGCTCAGAATTGTTGCTGATACTGCTAATGGAATGGGCGGACTTGTTGTACCAGCAGTTTTTGAGCGGCTCGGTGCATTTGAACTTGAAGTGATGTATGGCGAACTAGACGGTACGTTTCCCAATCATCCAGCCGATCCGTTGCAACCTGCAAACCAGCGCGACTTGCAGGCACGAGTGCTGGCAGGTGGGTTTGATGTTGGTCTGGCATTTGATGGCGATGCCGACAGAGTTTTTGTGGTGGATGAAAAAGGTCGAGGAATGTCGGGCAGTACAACGACAGCACTATTGGCGACGCGTTTCTTGCGCACGCACCCTGGCGCAACCATTTTGTACAACCTCATCTGCTCGCGCGCCGTACCAGAGGTGATCGCTGAGCTTGGTGGAAAAGGTATTCGAACAAAAAATGGTCATAGCTTCATGAAGCAGATCATGGCCGAAACGGGCGCGGTGTTTGCGGGCGAGCACTCTGGTCACTATTACTTCGCCGACAACTATCGCGCCGACAGCGGATTGATCGCAACGATGGGTGTGTTGGGCGAGATGTGCCACACCGGCAAGTCGCTTTCGCAAATGCGTGAGCCGCTCGAGCGCTACGCATCCAGTGGAGAAATCAACACAACGGTCGACGACATCCACGCCGTCATTGAGCGAATCGCGCTTGATTACTCGTCGTACTCACAGGATCGAGTGGATGGACTGACCGTTGACTGTGGTTCGTGGTGGTTCAATGTGCGAGCGTCTAATACCGAGACGCTGTTGCGACTCAATCTTGAGGCATCCACGCGCGATGAATGTGACAATCATGTGGTTGAGTTACTCGCCAGCATCACGGCCTAAGTGCGGAGCAGTACAATGAGCGTTATGTCACTCGATGCAAAATTGCTTCAGATCTTGGCCTGCCCACAAGACAAGGGATCGCTGTATTACTTTTCAACTGATGCCTTTTTGTATAACCCACGGTTGCAACGGAAGTACAACATTGTCGAGGGAATCCCTGTGATGTTGATTGACGAGGCAACCAGTGTTGACGCATCGGAGCACGATGGTCTGATGCAGCGAATTGCCCAAGAGCACATCGCTCCAACATTTGCCTAACGCGAAGCGTTTGACTAAACCAGATCGATGTTTTCGTCTAGGATGCTGGTTCTAGATGGGCCAAACTAATCCCGTGCCAGCTGGCCAGGGCCCATCAACTTTCACTCATGTACATGTACAACTTCACGTACACATACTCAAAACAAAGGAAACCGTATGACTTCATTTGCCCAACGTCGTGATTTTCGCGTCGCCGATCTGTCCCTCGCACCATTTGGTCGCAAAGAGATTCACTTAGCCGAACACGAAATGCCAGGTCTTCGCGCGTTGCGCAAAGAGTACGGCAAAACTAAACCACTCAAGGGCGCACGCATTTCTGGCTCGCTGCACATGACGATTCAGACTGCAGTGCTGATCGAAACACTCACCGAACTTGGCGCAGAAGTGCGTTGGGCAAGTTGCAATATTTTCTCAACGCAAGATCATGCGGCTGCAGCAGTAGCGGTTGGACCAAACGGTTCGGTCGAAGAGCCAGACGGTGTTCCGGTGTTTGCATGGAAGGGTGAGACGCTCGAAGAGTACTGGTGGGCAACCGACCAGATGATGACATGGCCAGATGGCGACGGACCAAACATGATTTTGGATGACGGCGGCGATGCAACCATGTTGATGCACAAGGGTGTTGAGTATGAAGCAGCAGGCGCTGTTCCGGATCCAACGACTGCATCAAACCCAGAGTTGGCAATTGTGCTTGGACTCTTGCAGCGCTCGCTCAAGACTGAGCCAAAAAAGTGGACCACAATGGCAAAAGGCATCAAGGGTGTTACCGAAGAAACAACCACCGGTGTAAAGCGTCTCTACAAGATGGCCGAAAAGGGCGAGTTGCTCTTTCCTGCAATCAATGTCAACGACAGCGTGACCAAATCAAAGTTTGACAACTTGTACGGATGTCGTCACTCGTTGATTGACGCAATCAACCGCGCGACTGACGTGATGTTGGCTGGCAAGTTGGCAGTGGTCTGTGGTTATGGCGACGTAGGTAAAGGCTGTGCGCAAAGTTTGCGCGGTCAAGGTGCGCGCGTTGTGGTGACCGAGATTGACCCAATCAATGCATTGCAAGCAGCGATGGAGGGCTACGAAGTCAACACACTTGAGGCTCTTGTCTCAACTGCAGATGTGTTTGTAACAGCAACGGGCAACGAAGCAATTGTGACTGTTGATCACATGGCAAGGATGAAGCACAACGCAATTGTGTGCAACATCGGCCACTTCGATAACGAAATCGATATGGCTGGTCTTGCTCGAAGCGGGGCAACTCGTGATGAACTCAAGGCCGGCACCGACTTGTGGACGTTTCAAGATGGCCACGCTGTGATCGTGTTGGCTGAAGGACGTCTTGTCAACTTGGGTTGTGCAACAGGACACCCGAGCTTTGTGATGAGTTGTTCATTTACAAACCAAGTCATTGCTCAGATGGAGCTGTTTAACAACACCGACAAGTATCCGCTCGGCGTATACGTGTTGCCAAAGGCGCTCGATGAAAAAGTTGCAACGCTGCATTTAGGTGCACTTGGCGCAGTGTTGACAAAACTTTCAGACGAGCAATCTGATTACTTGGGCATTCCACACAATGGCCCGTTCAAGTCGGAGAACTATCGCTACTAAATTGCGGTTTTAGTTTTAAACCTACGAAGTAGATGTTGCAGATCGGATCTGTAGCAGCGGAAGTGTTTTCGCAACTATGGGTCCGATCAAAACAGCAAACGCAATCGTGCCGATTCCGATCGAGCCGCCCAATGCAACTCCGGCAAGTAACACTGCGATCTCTACACCTGTGCGCGCTTTGCCGATATTGATTCCGCGTTTGGCAAGACCAACCATCAAGCCGTCACGTGGGCCAGGGCCAAGACCTGCACCGATGTAAAAACCTGATCCAATTCCGGTCACCACAATTCCGCCGAGCATTAAAAATATTCGCAGCCACATTGCTGTGTCATCGGTGGCTTCAGGAACGATCGAAAGAAAGATGCCCGCTGCAATGCCAACCTCGATTGCGTTCAAGATGGTGGCGAGTCCTGGTGCTTGGCGCAGTGGAATCCAGAGCAACATGACGAACGCGCTCGTGAGCACGATAGTTGTGCCAAAAGGTAAGCCGATGATTTTGCTCACGCCATCATGAAACACGTCCCATGGTGGCAAGCCCAGATTGCCGGCTTTTTGCATGCCAATTCCGGTTCCGAAAAGTGCAAGCCCAAACACACATCGGGTCAGTCGCTCGATTGGGCGATCTTTGAGCGGTGCAAGAAAATAATTTGCCACGCGCAAAGACTAATGCTGCGGAGGTGTGAATGTTGTTCAGACAGAGGTGTGAGGCGTGTGGCGACATCGCTCGCGTACTGTGCGTTTCATGCCGGACACAACTGTTTGCAATGGTGCAACCCGATAGCGATCTCGCGGTGGTTGGTGTTGCGTACGAGGGCATCGCGCGCCGATTGATTTTGAAGCTCAAGTACCACAATCGCCGACAGGTGGTGTCGGTGCTGGTTGAATTACTCGCACAGAGGGTCATGCAACGCATACCAAACATCGTGACCACCTGTGATGTGGTGACTTGGGCACCTACTAGTACGACACGAGTTCGTCGACGGGGCCATGATCAGGCCGAATTATTGGCGCGACGATTGGCCAGAGTGCTCGGTGTGCCGTGTAGGCGACTTCTGATCAAGACCTCGACCAACGTGCAAACCGGAGCGTCGCGTGAAGAGCGCTTGCGAGGTTCTGTTTTTTCAGCGCGCAAACTAGGGGTTAACAGTCATGTAATGGTTGTTGATGACGTGGTCACAACTGGCACGACTCTGCGGTGTGCTGCAGACGCATTGCGCAAGGCGGGTGTTTGCCAAGTGACCTGTGTGGCAGTTGCAAGCGCTCTCAGACACGACCTCCGAAGGTAGGATTCAGGGTCGTATGGCCTTACTCAATCGCATTCTTCGCGCCGGTGAGGGCAAAAAGGTCAAGGCTTTGGCCGACATCATTCCCGATATCAATGCTCAAGAGCCAGAGATTCATGCGTTGTCCGATCAGGCACTCAAAGGCAAGACCGCCGAGTTTCGCTCGCGTATCGAGCGCGGCGAAGACACCGATGATTTGCTGGTCGAAGCATTTGCCGTAGTTCGTGAAGCCTCACTGCGGGTTATTGGTCAGCGCCACTACGACGTACAGATGATGGGTGGAGCAGCGCTGCATGCTGGATGGATTCCCGAAATGCGCACGGGCGAAGGCAAGACACTCGTTTCAACGTTGCCTATGTATCTCAATGCGTTGCCTGGCAAAGGTGTGCACTTGGTGACCACCAACGATTATCTTGCGCAACGCGACTCGGAGTGGATGGGTCGTATTCATCGTTGGCTCGGACTCGAAGTTGGACTCGTGATTCCTGGAGTGCGCACTTCGGCGGCAGAGAAGCGCATCGACTACATGGCCGACATCACCTATGGCACAAACAACGAATTTGGTTTTGATTATTTGCGCGACAACATGGCTGGCACCAAAGAAGAAAAAGTTCAGCGCGGTCATTATTTTGCGATCGTCGACGAAGTTGACTCGATTTTGATTGACGAGGCTCGTACACCATTGATTATCTCTGGACGCATTGCCGATGCAGCCAAGTCGTATTACCAATTTGCTTCAATTGTCAGGTCGCTCAAGCGAGACGTTGATTATGAAGTTGAAGAAGACAAGCGCGTCGTAGTTCCAACCGAGGCTGGAATTGAAAAAGTAGAGCAACAACTTGGCATTGCCAACTTGTATGACGAAGTGCAACAAAACTTGGTGCACCAATTGCAAGTAGCACTCAAGGCTGCGGTGTTGTATCAGCGCGATAAGGACTACATCATCCAAGATGGTGAAGTAAAAATCGTCGACGAATTCACCGGTCGAATTCTTGAAGGCCGTCGTTGGAGTGAGGGAATTCACCAGGCCGTTGAGGCCAAAGAGGGCGTCAAGATCAAGGAAGAAAATCAGACGCTCGCGACAGTCACCTTGCAAAACTATTTCCGCATGTACGACAAACTTGCCGGCATGACAGGTACTGCGCAAACCGAAGCAGCCGAATTGATGAATACATATGGGCTCCAGGTTGTTCCCATCCCAACTAATCGTGAGATGGTGCGCATCGACCAAGCAGACCTGATTTTTAAGACCGAAGCCGCAAAGTTTAAGACAGTCGTTGCTGATATCGAAGAGAAGCACAAAAAGGGTCAACCAGTTTTGGTCGGCACTGTCAGCGTGGAGAAGAGCGAGTTGCTGTCGCGTGAACTTGACAAGCACGGCATTAAACACGAAGTCCTCAATGCCAAGCAGCACACACGAGAAGCTTCAATCGTTACACAGGCTGGTCGCATGGGCAGTGTCACTGTTGCAACCAACATGGCTGGTCGTGGAGTCGACATCATGCTCGGCGGAAACCCAGAAGGGCTTGCTCGAGCCAAAGTTTTGCAAGAAGGATTCGCACCAGACACGCTGATTGACGAATTTGCTCTACAGATGCCACTCGAACAAATGCCGGATGAATATCGACAGGCTCGCGCGGCAGCGCAAAAGCGTTATGCGGATTTGTTGGTGGAGTACACGGCTTCGTGCAAGATCGAGGGCGACAAAGTGCGCAGTGTCGGCGGTCTTTATGTGCTTGGCACCGAACGTCACGAGTCGCGACGTATTGACAATCAGTTGCGCGGTCGATCTGGTCGCCAAGGTGATCCAGGCGAAAGCCGTTTTTATCTCAGTCTTGACGACGAACTGATGCGCTTGTTTGCAACCGGTGCATTGAGCTGGGTGATGGGACGAGCATTACCGGATGACGAAGCAATTGAGGCCAAGATGGTAACTAAGGCCATTGAGCGTGCTCAAACAACAGTGGAGCAGCGCAACGGCGAGATTCGTAAAAACGTTCTTAAGTACGACGAAGTAATGAATGAGCAGCGCAAAATTATTTATCAGCGCCGTGACCAAATACTCGTGGGGCTCGACCTCAAAGTCGCTGCCATGGAGTATTTGGCAGAAGCAGTTGACTCGTTGATCGACAGTCATTGTGTGTCTGACGTCAACGATGAATGGGATCTGGACGGCTTGGCTCGCGAACTTGTTTCGTTTTGGCCATCCACAGTTACCAGTCACCGCCTTGAGCAGTGTGCCGATACCGACGAGATGTACGACCTCGTGATGTCTGATGCTTCGGTTTTTTATGCCGCTCGCGAAGCCGAGATGGGCGAAGCAACAATGCGCGAGATCGAGCGTCAAGTGATGCTGCGCATTATCGATCAGCGTTGGCGCGAACATCTTGAAGAGATGGATTATTTGCAAGAGGGCATCAATCTGCGTGCGATGGGTCAAAAAGATCCACTGACCGAATGGCAGCGTGAGGGCTTCGAGATGTTTGGCGCCCTGATGAAGGGCATTGCTCAAGACTTTGTCAAGTACGTCATGCACGTACAGGTTGTAAAAAATGAGTCGCCTGTATTGCAGGTGAGCAACCTTCAAGAATCATCTTTTGATACCGAGACCGACGGTGGTTTTGCCGCGATTGCTGCTGCAGAAACCGGCGTGCCGATGCAGTCCGAGCCAGCCGTGAAGACGATTGTCAAGTCGGCTGATGACTGGTCGACAACGCCGCGCAATGCGATGTGTCCTTGCGGTTCAGGCAAGAAGTACAAGTTGTGCCACGGGCGCAACTAATTTACTTCTCTTCACTATGCGCGATTTTTCCAACGACCTCACCGAAATTCGGCGACGTGTAAGTGAAGCCTTCGTCTATCTCAAGGTGGAGGCTGGCGGCGAGCGAATGAAGGTTCTTGAGATTGATGTTGCTCGCCCAGATCTGTGGGACGACCAAGACAATGCCAAAAAAGTAAATACCGAATACGTCAATCTCAAAGCAGACCTTGACGAATTCGCGCAACTGTCTGGATCGGTGGACGACCTAGAGGTGCTGCACGAAATGGCTCGTGAAATTGATGATGCAAGCCAAGAACCAGATCTTGAAAACGGCATCGGTGGTGTGCGGGCAAAGCTTGATGCGCTTGAGCTGCGAAGTTTGTTCACCGGTGTACACGATGAGATGGATGCAATTGTGCAGATCAATGCCAAAGACGGTGGTGTTGATGCCCAAGACTGGAGCGAGATGCTCTTGCGCATGTACACGCGCTGGGCGGAGCGCAGCAACTTTGCAATCGAGATCGGCGATATCTCACTTGGCACAGAAGCAGGCATTCTGTCGGCCGACTTCACGGTGCGTGGTCGATACGCCTATGGACTACTTACGTCCGAGCGAGGCACACATCGTTTGGTGCGAATCAGTCCGTTTGACAACCAGGGTCGGCGCCAAACAAGTTTTGCCAGCGTGCAAGTGTGGCCAATTCTTGAAGAAGCCGATGTTGAAATTAATGAGACCGATATCCGTATGGAAGTGTTTCGAGCATCGGGCGCTGGTGGACAGCACGTCAATAAGACATCGTCTGCAGTAAGACTCATTCACGAACCAACAGGACTCGTTGCGTCGTCGCAACAAGAGCGTTCGCAATTGCAAAACCGTGAGAGTGCGTTGAAGCGCCTCAAGACGATGGTCGCATCTCGTATCGAAGAAGAACGTGATGCTGCAATGAAAAAAATTGCGGGCAAACCATCGGCGATTGGCTGGGGTAGCCAGATTCGTTCGTATGTCATGCAGCCATATCAAATGGTGAAAGATGTGCGCACCGAGATTGAGAGCGGAAATATCGCTGGGGTTCTGGATGGCGATCTGAATCTCTTTATGGAGGGCTACCTACGGTGGCGCCGTGCAAACTCGGATTCATAAACTAAACTGAGTTTTCGTCGCCTGGAAGGGGCCCCATGATCCGTTTGGAAAGTGTGACCAAGAGGTACGGCACCGAAACGGTGGCCGTTCGAGATGCAAGTTTCGATATCGCTAAAGGCGACTTCGTGTTTTTGGTTGGACCATCTGGATCTGGCAAGTCGACACTGTTGCGACTGATTAACCGTCAAGAACAGCCCGAGCGTGGCGAGGTGTGGGTGGCTGGGCAAAACGTTAATGAGATGGCCGAGTCGCGCGTTCCGTATTTGCGCCGCAACATGGGCAACGTGTTTCAGGACTACAAGTTGTTGCCCAACAAGACAGTTTTCGAAAACGTAGCGTTTGCTCTCGAAGTCATTGGCAAGCCAAGGCACGTCATCAATCGACAGGTTCCGGTTGTGCTCGAGTTGGTGGGTCTTGCTGGCAAGGAAGATCGTTTTCCAGAGCAGTTGTCGGGCGGAGAGCAACAGCGCGTTTCGATCGCGCGAGCATTTGTTAATAGACCGCTCATCATGTTGGCCGATGAGCCAACCGGCAACCTCGACCCAGCAACGGGCGAGGGCATCATGGCGCTATTGGAAGAGATCAATCGCACCGGCACCACAGTGGTGATGGCAACGCACGATCACCGCGTAGTGAACGCAATGCGCAAGCGAGTGATTCAACTTGACCGTGGTGTCATTGTGCGCGACCAAGAGCGCGGGGTGTACGAATGATCGCCCGCATTGCATACGCATTTCGCGAAATGTGGGCAAGCTTTAGGCGCAACCTCACGCTTACTGTCGCAGCCATTCTTACTTCGGCTATCGCGCTGCTATTGGTGGGCACAACGTTTTTGATTCAGCGCGCATTTGACAATCTGCTTGTGCAGTGGCGTGGCGACGTTGAGATGATTGTGTTTGTGCGCAGCGATGCAACACCCGAGCAGATCTCATTGATCGACCAGACAATTAAGGCTGCACCAACCATCATTGATGCTGAAAAGTTGCTGTACCTAGACAAAACACAAAGCTACGAAGAAGCAAAACGGATTTTTGTTGGAGATCCTGTCACCTTGAGTTTGTTGACCCCCGACAATATTCCGTCGCAGTTCAAGGTTGTACCGATTACCCAAGACCCAGAGCTCGTGCGCAGTTTGAGCGAGCAATATCGCTCTTTGCCTGGCGTGCAAGATGTGGCCCTTGCCGAAGACGAGTTTCAAGTGATCTCGACGCTGTCTCGTTTTGTACGCACTGTCACATTGGTGATGTCGCTTGTCTTGTTGGTCGTAGCCGTAGGACTGATTTGGAACACGATTCGTACAGCGATGTTTGCGCGCAGGCGTGAGATAGAAGTGATGAAATTGGTCGGAGCAACCAACTGGTTTATCCGCGTGCCGTTCATGCTTGAAGGCTTATTGCACGGTTTGCTCGGAGGCATTGCATCTTGTGGTGGGCTGTGGGTGCTCAACTCTGCATGGACCAATGGCGTCGCTGGGTTTAAGCCCGGTACAGGAATCAGTTCGCTCGTTGTCCCGTCTAGTTATTTGACGGGAGTGATGCTGATGATTCTGGCAATCGGTGCGCTTGTCGGTGCTATTGGTTCAGCCATTGCGGCTTCACGATTCTTAGATGTATAGACGTATAAACGCAAAACTGTAAAGGCACCCAGCACATGTATACAGAAATCATTTACGAGGTGAGCAATAACATCGCTACGGTCACGATGCATCGCCCCGACAAGATGAATGCGTTTACGGGTGTGATGATGAACGAGTTGTTGCAAGTATTCGACGAGATTGATGCCGATGACAACGTGCGTGCAGTGATCGTCACGGGCAGTGGTCGCGCATTTTGTGCGGGTGCCGACTTGTCGCACGGTGCAGACACATTTAGCGACGGCAAGTTGAGTGGTCAAAATCCAACTGCGGTGCGTCGCGATGGTGGTGGCATGGTGACTCTGCGCATGTTTAGGTGTAACAAACCAATCATTGGTGCGATCAACGGCGCGGCGGTTGGTATTGGTGCAACGATGACGTTGCCAATGGATATTCGAATTGCTGCTGACACTGCCAAAATGGGTTTCGTGTTTACTCGCCGCGGCATTGTGCCTGAGGCTTGTTCGTCATGGTTTTTGCCGCGTCTAGTAGGTATCGCACAGGCCCAAGAGTGGGTATTGACCGGACGGGTCTTTTTGGCAGACGAAGCATTGCGTGGTGGTCTCGTGCGCAGTATTCATCCGCAGGCAGAGCTACTGCAAGTTGCTCGCGAACTTGCGCAAGAAATTGTGGACAACACGGCTCCGGTTTCTGTTGCTCTTGCACGTCAGATGATGTGGCGAATGCTTGGGGCTTCGCACCCAATGGAGGCACATCGTGTTGATTCACGTGGCATTCAAGAACGCGGTCGTTCGGCAGACACTCGCGAAGGTGTGATGAGCTTTTTGCAAAAGCGACCAGCGGTGTTTACCGACAAGGTGAGCACAGACATACCAGACATTTTTGTGGGCTGGGAAGAACCAGAGTTTTTCTAGTTCATGAGTCTTTTTGAAGAAGTAGGCGGCTCCCAATTTTTTGATCGATTGGTCGATCGTTTTTACGAAGGTGTAGCAACAGATGATGTGTTGCTGCCGTTGTACCCAGAGCAGTCAGATTTAAGTGGAGCTAAAGAACGACTTACTTTGTTCTTGCAACAGTATTGGGGTGGACCAACGACGTATAGCGATGAACGCGGGCATCCACGTTTGCGACAAAGACATTTTCCATTTGTGATTGGCGAGCGCGAGCGAGATCGTTGGATGGTGCACATGATGGCCGCAGTGGATGAACTCTCACCCAATGAGACGGTTCATCAGCAACTGACGGAATATATGACGATGGCATCAACAGCCATGATCAATTCGCCCGGCGCAACTATTTGAGTGCGTAACACGCAATTGCGGTAGCCGACGCAACATTGAGCGAGTCAATCCCGACTGCCATTGGAATGTTGGTCAGAATTGTGCATGCTTCAAGCGCTGCATCGCTCAGACCCTGGCGTTCAGAACCGAGCACGAGTGCGCGGGGCTGAGAGTCGTCAAGATTGATGCGATTCATTGGCAGCACTTGCTTGGTTGGGTGGGTCAAAGTCATGCCCACAACAGCGAAGCCCCGACTTGCAAGTTGATGCAACGTGGTTGAGATGTCGGTGATTCGCGCGTAGGGCAAGTTGAAAGTCGTGCCCATCGATACTCGTAATGCTCGGCGGGTGAGTGGATCAGACGACGTTTGGTCAAGCAGCATTGCGTCCCATCCAAGGGCAACTGCGCTTCGTGCGATGGCGCCAACGTTGCTGGGGTTGTCGATGCAATCCAGAATGACGAGCCGTGTAGACGAATCAATTAATGATTGTGCATCGCGCAACGCTGGACGGTGAAATACGCCGATTGCGTCGAGCGGAACACCGAGCCCAGTGACTTCGCGGCGAATGTCGGCTGAAGCACTCAGGGTGATGCCACCATGCTGGGTGATGTCGGCAACGAAATCTTGTGCACATTTTGGGTCGCACAAGACAACGGAAGGTTTGCATCCTGCATCGAGTGCTCGACGAACAACGAGGTCGCCTTCAGCAACAAACATTCCAGTTGATTCGAGGTTGTTGACTTGTGCGGCCTTGCGTTGTGCAATGGTGTTGAGTTGTCGTTCGCGCCAACGAAATGCATTCAGCCGTTCGTCAGATGCATCGTCAACTTCGATAATCACGAAAAGTTAATTTAGAATTGCCATGGGAAGGCGTCCCAGTTTGGGTCGCGCTTTTCAAGAAAAGCGTTGCGTCCTTCTTCTGCTTCATCTGTCATGTAGGCAAGTCGTGTGGCCTCTCCGGCGAACACTTGCTGGCCAACAAGGCCATCATCGATCAAGTTAAACGAAAACTTGAGCATTCGCTGTGCGGTCGGGCTCTTTGAGTTGATTTCTTTGGCCCACTGCAGTGCTGTTGCCTCAAGTTCGGCGTGTGGTACGACGGCATTGACCATGCCCATGCGCTGCGCATCATCGGCTGAGTATTCACGGCCGAGGAAAAAGATTTCTCGAGCAAATTTTTGGCCAACTTGTCGCGCAAGATATGCCGAACCGAATCCGCCATCAAAGCTTGCAACATCGGCATCGGTTTGTTTGAAGCGAGCGTGTTCTTTGCTTGCCAATGTGAGATCAGAAACCACGTGCAAACTGTGTCCGCCACCCGCGGCCCAACCTGGCACCACGCAGATCACAATCTTTGGCATGAATCTGATTAGACGTTGCACCTCAAGAATGTGTAGTCGACCGGTGCGACCTTGATTGATGGTGCTTGCGGTGTCTCCGTCAGCGTACTTGTAGCCGTCCTTGCCTCGAATGCGTTGGTCGCCTCCGCTGCAAAAAGCCCAACCACCATCTTTGGCTGACGGTCCGTTGCCGGTGAGTAGTACACAACCGACGTCGGTTGTTTGGCGTGCGTGATCGAGCGCAACAAAGAGTTCGTCCACTGTTGCCGGTCGAAAAGCGTTGCGCACTTCTGGGCGATTGAACGCAATGCGCACTGTGCCGTGGGCGAGTGCGCGATGGTAGGTGATGTCATTGAACGAGAAACCTTCAACTTCGCGCCAAGCTGTTGGATCGAAAATGTCGGAAACCTGTTTGGTGTTCACCGTTCTATCTTACAAACTAGACACGTTGGCGCGGTGGGCGTGCTCGGGGTGCTCAAGCACGAACCGTTCTGCCCATTCTTTGGAGGTGGCATCAGATTGCTTCTTTGTTTGAGGGGCAGGCACCGTATCGATAGGAGAGTCAATGTGGTTCATCACGAGACGAACTGTTGCATCCATGTCACGAGTCAGTTGCTCGTAGGTGATGTCGAGCGGCACGATGTTGTTGTCGACGAAATATTTTTGCCACTGAGCATTTTCATCGGCGATGCGAGCAAGTGCGCTTTCGATTGCATCGCCGTCATAGATGGGCTCGCGCTGCACTTCCATGTTGCTGTTCCACGACTCGCTTTGGGATGCACGGACAAATGAAATTGCCTGGCGGATTTCGTTTTGGCGCATGATGCGCACCCATCGCACAGGCACACCCCAATAGTTGACGTTCAGATCGAGGTCAAGCATGTGCCGCTTGTATTGATTCCAGTGCATTTTGATTCCGAACACTCCGTTTTGCGTTGTATTGACTTCGGCAAGACGAGTGAGGTACGACAGATAAGAGTGGTGAGAAAAATACGAAACGTCTCGCCAGGCCGATTTGCCAAGCAGTTTTCGAAGCGCACTCAGAGGTCGGCGAGTTGGGGCGATCGTTGGCACTCCATATTTATCGCGGAAGCGCACAAA
>ENA-ORFA01000313-ORFA01000313.1-marine-metagenome-genome-assembly--contig:-NODE-313-length-21184-cov-11.540058_pt1 | contig 21184 bp, 20 predicted proteins | sample MGYA00248621_ERZ508587 | MGnify/ENA primary metagenome ERZ508587 (study PRJEB26250, sample SAMN06266239) | marine metagenome | isolation source: Columbia River Estuary | place: USA:Columbia River... | reverse complement strand
AAGGGTATGGCTGTTCGCCATTTAAAGAGGTACGTGAGCTGGGTTTAAAACGTCGTGAGACAGTTTGGTCCCTATCTTCCGTGGGCGCTGCAGATTTGAGGAAGCCTGCTCCTAGTACGAGAGGACCGGAGTGGACACACCTCTGGTGTATCGGTTGTCACGCCAGTGGCATTGCCGAGTAGCTAAGTGTGGAAGAGATAACCGCTGAAAGCATCTAAGCGGGAAACTCGTTTCAAGATGAGATCTGCCGGGGCCTTGAGCCCCCTAAAGAGTCGTTCAAGACCAGGACGTTGATAGGTCAGGTGTGGAAGCGCAGTAATGCGTTAAGCTAACTGATACTAATTGCTCGTGCGGCTTGACCCTATAACTTTGATCGGTTGTTTGTTTGAATTTATTCAGGCAAGCAGCTTCATGATCAAGGAAGTTATGCCAAGTTTGACGCATTCAAAATAAGGCTGAAAAGCCGATCTAATTCGAACTCTGTGAATTTGTTTTCTTGACCGTGGTGGTCAAGAGAGCACAAAAGTTTTGCCTGATGACCATAGCAAGTTGGTACCACTCCTTCCCATCCCGAACAGGACAGTGAAACGACTTAGCGCCGATGATAGTGCGGGTTCCCGTGTGAAAGTAGGACATCGTCAGGCTCTTATAGCGAGAAACGCCCCATAGAAATATGGGGCGTTTTTTTTCGTCTGTCGAATTCAGAAGGCGACTACAAATTCACAACCATGTTGTCTTGAAAAGCCAGCGCTTTGCTTCTTTCAAGATCTAAGAGCATGTCATGAAGCCATTCTTGAATGGACATTTGTGGGGCCTGCGTTTGGTGCAGTATTTGTAAATAGGGCACTGCGCTGGCCCATGCCGTGAAGGCAATTTGATCAACCTCTGTCAACTCTAAAAGCTTGTATTTCAAAAGAACTTTGGCCCCATATCGGGCATGCTTTTGAGGGTTCTGAACAAAGCCATCTAATTTCTTGCGAGCAATTTCTAGGGCTGCATCGATATTCTCAAAAACAGCGCCATGCCCTGGTATGACCCACAAGGGCTTAAGCGACTCAATCAAATCCAGCGTTTGAGCCACCTCGTGAAAAGCCTCAACGCCCTCTAACTCCGGAAACACAACGCCAAATCCGTTAGCCCACAAAGCATCCGCAGAGATCAAAATCTTGTGGGTGGGCTCAAACAAAATAACAGAATGCGGATCATGCCCTGGCGCAGCATGCACTTCCCAATTTAAAGAAGCCAAGCGCAAAGTTTGGCCCGCCTGCAACACACCCTCAAACTTAAACCGAGGACACAATTGCCCCGTGGCTTCGTAGCTCAATGCCTCTGCATCCCAAATTGCAACGGCCTTTGCTTCACCAGGTGGAATCAGCGTCTCAAGCTGGGTGTAGTGCGTTTGAAGGTGATTGTTGCCACCACAGTGGTCGCTGTGTAAGTGGGTGTTAACCAACCGATCAAGCTTTCTGCCATTCAAAGCATTTTGAACCAGTGACAAAGTCTGGGCTTGATGCGTCACATAACCACTGTCAACCAAAGTGGCAGACTCTGAGTCTGTGAACAGAATGTTGTTGGCCGACAGCCAGCCCCTTTCAAAAACCTGAAGTCCAGGAATCTGCAACGGCTGTGTCATTGACAAAGAACGCTCTGCGCGATGCTAAAAGTTGATGCGCTCAATGCGTCGTGGTGCGAAGTTCACGTCGCAAGATTTTGCCAACGTTGGATTTGGGCAACTCATCGCGGAACTCAATGTACTTGGGTCGCTTGTAACCGGTGAGATTCTCTTGGCAGTATTTGGCCACGGCATCCTCGGTCAGCATGCTGTCGTTTCGCACCACAAACACCTTGATGGTCTCGCCTTGCATGGCATCTGGAATGCCGATGGCAGCGCACTCAACCACACCGGGGCAAAGAGAAATGACATTCTCGAGTTCTGAGGGGAACACATTGAAGCCACTCACAATGATCATGTCTTTGATGCGATCGACGATTCGGAAAAAACCGCGCTCGTCCATGATGCCCACGTCGCCCGTGCGCATGTAACCGTCTGGCGTGAACGCCTTGCGCGTTTCTTCTTCTTGTTTGTAATAGCCCACCATCACGTTGGGGCCGCGAATGCAAATTTCACCTGACTCGCCTTGCGCCAAGCTGTTGCCCTGTTCATCTTTGATGGCCATGTCGATGCTGGGCAGTGGCAAACCAATGCTGCCACTGAAGGAGGTTTGGGTGACCGGGTTGTTGGTGCCAATGGCACAGGTTTCACTCATGCCCCAGCCCTCAATCATGGCGCTGCCGGTGGCAGCTTGCCATGCGCGTGCTGTACCTTCAGACGCCGCCATGCCTCCCGCTTGTGTGAGGCACAAATGGGAAAAATCAATCGTTTTGAACATAGGGTGCTGAAGCAAGGCATTGAACAAAGTGTTCACGCCAGGCAACAAATGGAAGGGGCGTGATTTGAGGGTTTCAATGAACTTGCCAAAGTCACGAGGGTTGGGCACCAAGGTCAGGTGCGAGCCTTGGCGAATGGCCAACAGGCAAAGTGTCAATGCAAAGATGTGATACAGCGGCAAGGCCGCAATGCTATTGACTTTGCGCAAGTCGGGCATGCGCTCAAGTGCCGGCGCAAACCATGTTTCTGCTTGCAAAATAGCCGCCACAATGTTGCGGTGTGTCAGCACGGCGCCCTTGGACAAGCCTGTGGTGCCGCCGGTGTATTGTAAAAATGCAATGTCATCGAGCGATTGCGGAACTGACTTGAATGTCAATTGGCGCCCCTCGGAAATGGCTTGCTTGAACGAGGTGACCTTGTGCTTGTCGCTCAATGGCAGCTCAAACTCGGGCACCATTTTGGCCAAATGGCGAACCGCAAATGTCATCCAGCGTCCGTAAAAGGGACCCAACAAATCGCCAATCGAAGCAAGCACCGTATGCTGAATTTGCGTGTGTTCAATGACTTCGCTCAGCGTGGATGCAAAGTTTTCCAAGATTACAATGGCCGAAGCGCCAGAGTCTTTTAGTTGGTGCTCTAACTCGCGTGCTGTGTACAAAGGGTTGACATTCACGCAGGTATAACCCGCCCGCAAAACAGCGGCCATGGTGACTGAAAATTGAGGCAGGTTGGGCAACATCAAGGCAATGCGGCTGCCAGCGGGTAGGCCTTGCGCTTGAAACCAAGCACCCAAAGCTTGAGACAGCTGGTCCAACTCTCGGTAGCTCATCCACCTTTCCATGCAAACTGAAAAGGGCGTATCGCCATGCTTTTGAAAGGCTTGGTTGAGTAAATCTGACAACGAACTGTATTCGTTGGGGTCAATCTCGTGCTTCACGTTGGCGGGGTAACTATTTAGCCAAATTTTGTCCATGTACTGCTCCTAGGAATGACAACATTGTCGTCAATTTGAAGAGCCGTTGTCACGGGGCATTACCCCTGACACGCATTTAAAAAGTCTATTTTTCGTCCCCAAAGCGACAAACAAAAAATGCCGCATTGTTAACAAAGCAAGGACAAGTGAGAGAAGGTGTGCAAGAATGCGGGTAAACCCTATGACTCAACTTGCTGTTCTCACACAATCACTCTGGCGCCGCTGGATGAAGTGGGTGCCTGTGCGCATTTTGAGCACCAAGCACAGACCCCGCATCAGTGAGCATCTCAAAAGTTTGGGGCCCCAAGACCGATATTTGCGCTTTGGCTATACCGCTACAGACGAGCAGATTGAGAACTACGTCAACAAACTGAATTTTGCCCGCGATGACATTTATGGCGTCTTCAATCGGCGCTTAGAGATCGTGGCCATGGCCCATTTGGCCTTCTCGGTCGACCCTGAATGGGCCACCTGCGCGGAATTTGGTGTTTCGGTTGACTTGCGAATGCGCGGCAAAGGACTTGGCGCGCGTTTGTTTAATCGTGCCACCATGCGCGCCCGAAATGAGGGCGTTGGGCTGATGTTCATCCATGCCTTGAGTGAAAACACCGCCATGCTCAAAATTGCCAGGAAATCTGGTGCCAGGGTGGTTCGAGATGGCAGCGAAAGTGACGCCTACTTAAGCTTGCCGGCCGCCGACATGGACAGTCAAATGAATGAAATCATTGAAGAAGGCATGGCCGATGTGGATTTTCAAATCAAAGTGCGTGCCAAACAATTTTCACAAATGCTCCGCACCTTGCAAGAAGTCAGAACGGGTGTTCGCGAATCGCGTCACAAATCTGGCGTTTAATCCGCTATCCTAGAGGCTCTGCAACAACGGCTCATTGCCAACACAACTGTGTCCGACCCCCACCCCGCGCGTTTGAACGAACGAGACGACAAACGCGAAGTCAAAAGAGAAGACAGGCGCGAAGAACGGCGTGAAGACAAACGTTCATTCCTGCAAAAACTGGCTGAGTTCATTCACCCCGGACCCGACTCCAAAGACGAGCTCATTGAAACGCTGGCCGAAGCCGAAGACAACGAGATCATCAATGCGCAAAGCCGGTTCATGCTCGAGGGCGTGATCCGCATGGCGGACATGTCGGCAGGCGATGCCATGGTGGCTGCACCGCGCATGGATTTGCTGTCCATCGATGCGCCCTTTGACGAGTTGCTGCACCAAGTCATTGACACAGCGCACTCGCGTTTTCCTGTTTACGAAGACGACCGCGAAAACATCATTGGCATCTTGATGGCCAAAGATTTGCTCAAGCTGCAGCGCGCGCCCGAGCTCAACATTCGCGCCCTGCTCAGACCCGCCGTGTTTGTGCCTGAGAGCAAAGGCTTGAACGATTTACTGCGCCAGTTTCGCGACAACCGCCAACACTTGGCCATCGTCATTGATGAGTTTGGCCGCACCGCCGGCCTCATCACCATTGAAGATGTGCTTGAAGAAATTGTGGGCGAAATTGAAGACGAGTTTGACATTGAAGAAGAGGCTGGCGACATCTTTGGTTTGGCCGATCAAACATACCGTGTGAGTGGCGACACGTCACTCGAGCGCGTCTCAGAAGCCTTTGACGTGAAGCTCAATCCCGATGTAGTTGACGAAGACACACACCAATTCGACACCATTGGTGGATTGGTTGCGCACGAGATGGGGCACGTGCCCAAACGCGGCGAAAAATTCAGCTTGTCGGGCTTGGATTTTGTGGTGCTGCACACACGCGGTGGTGCCGTTCGCTGGTTCAAGGTCTCACCCACCCCCGCCTCGAAAAAATAATGAGCATGTGGCGCCTGGCCTTGTCAGTCGTAGCCGGTGTGGTGCATGGATTTTCGATGGCTTGGCCTGCCTTTGCGCTAGGCGATGTGCTGGGTGTTACAGGCCAGTCTTCGGGCTTCTTGCAGTGTTTCAGTCTCGGTATTTTGGCGGCGATTTTGTTGCAAGTGGCGTCGCAAGATGCCCAGCCAACTGGTTTCATCGCATCGAGTCAAGTCCAATCTAAAACCAAGCGTCAAGGTCAATCTGTATGGCGACAGGGCGCGCTCATTGGCGCCGTGTTTGCGACCAGTGCCATGGCCGCCACTTGGGGTTGGCTGTATGTGTCGATGCACAAATATGGCGGCTTGCCTTCTTGGCTGGCTGCTTTGGCCGTGTTGCTGCTTGCCGCGGGCTTGTCGCTTTATTTTGCGGCAGCAGGTGGCGTTTGGGTGGCCTTGTTTCGCCGCTCTATTTTGTCAGCCCGAATGACAGAGGGGCGGTATGCCACACAGACGGATGGCATGACCCTGGCGGAGTTCAAGCAAGGCTTGTTAGGCATTTTGTTGTTTGGTGCTTTATGGACCCTGGCGGAGTTGTGCCGTGGTCAACTCTTAACCGGTTTTCCTTGGGGCGCCGGTGGTTATGCGCACCTGCAAAGTACCTTGTCAGGCTATGCCCCATGGATCGGCGTTTATGGCATGGGAGCCATCGCTGCGTGGGTGGCCATGAGCGTGCCGGTTGTTGTGTCGAGTCTCATGGCGGGAAGAACCAAGGCCTGGCTCATGCTGGGGATGGTGTTGTTGTCAGTGTCGGTGGTCATCCCCATCGGCCTTCAAAATTCAGGCGCTGAATTCACCCAAGCTGCCGGCAAACTGAAAGTTAGATTGCTTCAAGGCAATATTCCGCAAGACGAAAAATTCATTCCTGGCCAAGGTGTGCGGCAGGCATTGACTTGGTACGGTGAACAATTACTAGCCAACACCGAGCCGTTGGTGGTTACCCCCGAGACAGCCATTCCTGTGTTGCCACAACAACTGTCGCCGCCTTATTGGCAAGCTATTAAAAACAAATATGCGCCGCCTCTGGCGCAGGATCAATTGGCCGATCAAAAGCCCGATCAGTTGGCCAATCCAATGCCCGTCGTACCTCAAACAGCCTTGATCGGTTTGCCGATGGGTGCCGCTGGTTTGGGCTACACCAACTCCGCATTGGCTTTAGGCCCTGACGAAGTTGCATACCGTTATGACAAGTTGCATTTGGTGCCCTTTGGCGAATTTGTGCCGCCCTTTTTTCAGTGGTTTGTGCGCATGATGAACATGCCGCTGGGAGACTTTGCGCAAGACCGCCCGCCTGCAGGTGTTTTGAAATGGCAAGGGCAGCGTTTGTTGCCTCAAATTTGCTACGAAGATCTTTTTGGTGAAGAAATGGCGCGCTACTTTGTCAAGCCAGAAGAGGCGCCCACTGTCTTTGTGAACATGAGCAATTTGGCGTGGTTTGGCGACACCACCGCCATCCCCCAACATGTGGCCATTTCGCGCATGCGTGCTTTGGAATTTCAGCGCCCCATTCTTCGCGCTACCAACACGGGCTTAACGGGCCTGGTGGATGCCAAAGGCGAGGTGACAGCGTCTTTGCCAAACTTCACACGCGGCGCTTTGGTGCTTGAGTTTGAAGGACGTGTTGGCCTCACGCCCTATGCACAATGGACATCTCAATGGGGCTTGGCGCCACTTTGGTGGCTTTGCATCGCAATTGTTCTAATTTTCGGTGTGGTTTCTTGGCGGTCTGGCCCTCGCGCGCTTTAAAATCAAGGGTTGCCGCCGATGTTCGGGGGCGTTCTCATTTTTAGCCCATGTTGACCTTCCAACAAATCATTTTGAAACTGCAGTCCTATTGGGACGCTCAAGGCTGCGCACTGCTGCAGCCCTATGACATGGAAGTGGGTGCAGGCACTTCGCACACCGCCACTTTTTTACGCGCCATTGGCCCAGAGCCATGGAAGGCGGCTTATGTCCAACCCAGCCGCCGTCCTAAAGACGGCCGTTATGGCGAGAACCCCAATCGACTTCAACATTACTACCAATACCAAGTGGTGTTGAAACCTGCACCGTCCAACATTTTGGATTTGTATTTGGGCTCGCTTGAAGCTTTGGGCTTTGACCTCAAAAAGAACGACATTCGTTTTGTCGAAGACGATTGGGAAAATCCAACTTTGGGTGCATGGGGCTTGGGCTGGGAAGTTTGGCTCAATGGCATGGAGGTGACGCAGTTCACTTACTTCCAACAAGTGGGCGGCATCGATTGCAAACCCATTACGGGCGAAATTACCTACGGCCTTGAGCGCTTGGCCATGTACTTGCAAGGTGTCGACAACGTCTACAACTTGAAGTGGACCGACACGCTTAGCTACGGCGATGTGTACCACCAAAACGAAGTCGAGCAATCGACTTACAACTTTGAACACGCCGATGCCGAGTTCATGTTCACAGCGTTTTCTGCTTACGAAAAACAAGCTCAGCATTTAATTGGTGAGCAACTGGCATTGCCCGCCTATGAGCAAGTGCTCAAGGCCGCGCACACCTTCAACTTGCTCGATGCACGTGGCGCTATCAGCGTTACAGAACGCGCCGCCTACATTGGCCGCATTCGCAATTTGGCGCGTGCTGTGGCGCAAAGCTATTGGGAAAGCCGCGAGCGATTGGGCTTCCCCATGGCGCCTCGCGAATGGGTTGAACAGCTCAATGCCTTGAGCAAGAAGGCTGCCTGAAGGCAAGAATTAAAATGACACATCAAAACCTTCTGGTTGAATTGTTTGTAGAAGAGTTGCCGCCCAAGGCGCTCAAAAAATTAGGCGAATCATTTGCTAACGTGCTGTTTGAACAATTGCGCGATGCAGGTCTAACAGGTGCCAGTGCAGTGGTCACGCCCTATGCGTCGCCACGCCGTTTGGCAGCGCATGTCACGCAAGTAGCGGCGCAAGCTGCCGACAAAGCGGTTCAGCAAAAACTCATGCCGGTCACGGTGGGCTTAGATGCCAGTGGCAATGCCACACCCGCCTTGCTTAAAAAATTACAAGCCCTTGGTGCAGATGTATCGAATCCTGCAGCGCTGGTAGCTTCGCTTAAGCGCGCACCCGATGGCAAAGCAGAAGCTTTGTTTTATGACAGCGTGGCCACCGGCGCCACCCTGTTGCAAGGCTTGCAAAAGGCTTTGGACGAGGCGTTGGCCAAATTGCCCATTCCCAAAGTCATGACCTACCAATTGGAAACAGACTGCGAATTGCCCGGTTGGACCAGTGTCAACTTTGTGCGCCCCGCACATGGCTTGGTGGCTTTGCATGGCACGCAAGTGGTGCCCATCAAAACCTTGGGCTTGAAGGCCGGCCAAACCACGCATGGCCATCGCTTTGAAGCCAATGTGTCGCCCTTGATCATTCAAGATGCCGACAGTTATGCCGCCACCTTGGCGCGCGATGGTGCCGTCATTGCCAGCTTTGCAGAGCGCCGCGCAGAAATTGTGAAGCAACTCAATGCCGCTGCCGCCAAAGTGGGTGGTGGTGCCAAGGCCATTGAAGACGAAGCCTTGCTCGATGAAGTCACAGCTTTGGTCGAGCGCCCCAATGTGCTCATTTGTGAATTTGAAAAAGAGTTTTTGGAAGTGCCGCAGGAATGTTTGATTTTGACCATGAAGGCCAATCAAAAGTATTTCCCACTGCTTACTGCAGAAGGCAAGCTCACGCATCAGTTTTTGGTCGTTAGCAACATTTCACCGACAGACGCTAGCGCTGTGATTGGTGGCAACGAACGTGTGGTACGGCCACGTTTGGCCGATGCCAAATTCTTCTTTGACCAAGACCGCAAAAAAACCTTGGCGTCGCGCGTTGAAGGTTTGAACAAAGTTGTGTATCACAACAAATTGGGCACGCAAGGCGAGCGCATGGCACGCGTGCGCGGCATTGCCAAAGCTTTGGGCCAGGCCTTGGGTGGCAATGAACTGGCACAAGCCGCAGACACCGCAGCGCAGTTGGCCAAAACAGATTTACTAACGGACATGGTGGGCGAGTTCCCAGAACTGCAGGGCATCATGGGCGGCTACTACGCGCGCCACGATGGTTTGAGCCATGACATTGCTGATGCCATTGAAGACCACTACCGTCCGCGTTTTGCGGGCGACGAATTGCCGCGCAACAACGTGGGCTTGGTGGTGGCACTGGCCGACAAGTTAGAGACCTTGGTGGGCATGTTTGGCATTGGCAATTTGCCCAGTGGCGACAAAGACCCCTTTGCGTTGCGCCGTCATGCCTTGGGCATCATTCGCATGCTCATGGACAAAGATTTGGCTGTCGACTGGCGTCAGTTGCTGGCGCTGGCTGTGCCTGTGTTTGGCGACAAAATCACCGATCCTTCAGAAGCCTTGACCACCTTCTTGTTTGACCGCTTGGCGGGCTCGTTGCGCGAGCAAGGCTTTAGCGCGCAAGAAGTCGATGCAGTGTTGGCTTTGCATCCTGCACGTTTGGGCCAAGTTCCTAAATTGCTGGCAGCTGTGCGCGCATTTGCGGCCTTGCCCGAAAGCCCTGCATTGGCGGCATCCAACAAACGCATTGGCAATATTTTGAAGAAGGCCGATGAAGTAGATGCGCATGTCAACCCTGCCTTGCTCACAGAAAATGCAGAGCAAGCTTTGTACGAAGTGATGCAGCGTTTGTTGCCTGAATCAGAAGCCTTGTTCAAAGCGGGCGACTACACCGGCTCCTTGCAAACCTTGGCCGCACTGCGCTCGCCTGTCGATGCTTTCTTTGACGATGTCATGGTGAACGCCGAAGAAATGGACGTGCGCCTGAACCGACAAGGTTTGCTCAAGTGTTTGCATGAGGCCATGAACCGCGTGGCCGATTTGTCGCGTTTGGCCTCATGAAAATCGTCATTCTCGATCGCGATGGCACCATCAACCATGACTCTGATGAGTACATCAAGAGCCCTGAAGAGTGGCGTGCGCTGCCTGGCGCCTTAGAGGCCATCAGCCGCTTGAACCATGCGGGCTATCACGTGGTCATTGCCACCAACCAATCGGGGCTTGGCCGTGGCTTGATGGACGTGGCGGCATTGAACGCCATTCACAAACGCATGATCAAACAACTTGCTGCTGTGGGCGGGCGTGTCGATGCTATTTTTTATTGCCCGCATGCGCCTACAGACGGCTGCCATTGCCGCAAACCCATGCCAGGTTTGATTGAACAAATTGCAGAGCGATTTGGTTTAGAAATGCGGGGTGTGTCGTTTGTGGGCGATACCCTGAACGACATGAAGGCAGCAGAGGCAGCAGGTTGCGTGCCGCATTTGGTGTTAACGGGCAAGTCTGAAGCATTGCGCGGGCAACCACTGCCGCCTATGTTTCCGGCGGGCACACACATGCACACTGACCTCAACGCCTTTGTCGATGTGTTCTTGAAAAAATCTGCGGAACCTGTGGCATGAACTTCATACGTTCTCTTATTCACATGGTGTGGATGACCGTCACGGTCATCCCTTGGGCTTTGGTGGTGGTGTTTGCTTCCATGTTCATGAGTAGCAGTCGTTTGTATTGGTGGTGCGCTGCTTGGCTGCGCAATGCCATCAACAGTGGCACCTTCATTTTGGGCATCGAGAACCGCATCACAGGCATGGAGAATTTGCCGCTTGGCGAAAAAGACCCCGTCATCTTGTTGGTCAAGCACCAGTCCACATGGGAAACATTTTTAATGCCGGCCATCATGCCGCACCCCTTGGCCTATGTGTTCAAAAAAGAGCTGCTCAGCGTGCCGTTTTTTGGCTGGGCCATGGGCCGCATGGACATGATTCACATCGACAGAAGCCAGCGTGCACAAGCCTTTACCAAGGTGGTCACGCAGGGTAAACGCTTGATGGATCAGGGTGTCTGGGTGATTATGTTTCCAGAAGGCACACGCATTCCGCGCGGCCAAAAAGGGGTTTACAAAACGGGTGGTACGCGCTTGGCCATTGAGGCTGGCGTGCCCGTTGTTCCTATTGCAGTGACCTCTGCCAAGTGTTGGCCCACCAAAGCCTTTGTCAAGAAGCCGGGCATTGTCGACATCTCGATTGGCAAAGCCATTTCCAGCGAAGGCCGTCAACCTGAAGAGTTGATGCAAGAGGTGGAGAATTGGATTGAGTCGGAAATGCGCCGCCTTGATCCTGAGGCTTATACAGACGCTTGATCAAAGTACAACCATGCGCAATCCGCTGCAACTTGTTCTTGATTTTTTAAGTCCGCCACATGATCGGACACAGCCGGCTTTTGACAAAGCACCTAGAACACCCGATTCGACCACCACGCCAAAGCCTGGCGCATTGAGAACGACCGTGCGTCCAAGTGCCCCAGAACAGACGCCCAATGAAGTTTCAATTGCGCATCCTCGCGCCAATCGCGAAACAGTATTGGAAGGCATGCGTGTGGCCTATTTGTTCCAACGCGTGCGTCGTCGCTCAATTGGTTTTTTGGTAGGGCCTGATGGGCTTGAAGTGCGCGCGCCCAAATGGGTCACCTTGAAAGAAGTCGAGTTGGGCCTGCAAGAGCGCGGTGAATGGGTGCTGCGCAAGTGGGCTGAGTTGCAAGAGCGGCAAAAAAACATCAGACAAATTGAGTGGCGTGAAGGTGCAAGTCTTGACTATTTAGGCGCACCCATTCATTTGCTCTTAAGCCCCCAAAATGGCCGAAGTGAGCTGAACGATCAACGCCAATTGCTCTTGGCCTTGCCGCACAGCGCAGAGGCATCGCAAATTAGAGATGCGGTGCAAGCTTGGCTAATGCGCGAAGCCAAGAACTTGTTTGAACAGCGGCTGAATCACTTTGCGCCTTTGATGGGTGTGCAGTGGCGTCGTTTGAGTTTGTCCAATGCAGGGTCGCGCTGGGGCAGTGCCCGCGTGGATGGCGCCATTCGTTTGAACTGGCGCCTGATTCATTTAAAGCACGAAGCCATTGACTATGTGGTGGTGCACGAGTTGGCACATTTGCATGAAATGAACCACAGCCCCGCGTTTTGGAAAGTGGTGGCCGATATCTTGCCCGATCACCTAGAGCGACGCAAAGCTTTGCAAAAAGAGAATTTGGCGAATTGGGCTTGATCAAACTTCTAGTTTGAAAGCTTAGCGTCATTCATTTTCTGGCCCAAAGAGCCCTGCAATTCCTTTTGAACGAAGTCGGAGATTGCTTTCTTTTTTTGCCTTAAGGCATCTATTTCTGATCTCGTCAGACGAGCGGAATCCAACAAGATATTGGGCTTCATTGGCTGTGAGGGCGTCGATGTGGATGCCGAAGATTTCGATGATTTCATTGGCGAACCTCTCTTTCAGTATTTTCAGTGTTTGGTGATCTGGGCTGAGAGATTTGTTTCTACCAGTATCGGCTACCTTTGTGACTTACACAAGATTTTTGTCAGCGCTTGAGAAAAACATTCATCGATCATCTTGTGAGCAATGAGGTAACTTAAATGCTTACATTGAGAGACATTAGGGCAGCGTTTGAAACCGCCAAATACCCTCTTTGTCTTTCAAGCGTTTCATCTTCCCTTCATACCAAAGCGCATGCAAATGCGCCACTGATTCACCAATGGCAAATGTGGTTTGGTGAAAGTCCAAAGGCCGTTTGAAAATCACTTTCAACATGTCATGCGCACTGCCAGGTGTTTCACGGCATGCGTCCAGAACTTCCTGCATCCGTTCCTCGTGATGCTGCAGCAATTGCGCTGTGCGTGTGTGCAAACCTTTGAAAGGGCGACCATGAGAGGGCAGCACCAAAGTATCTGAGGGCAGCACATCAAATTTTTTCAATGAGCGCATGAACAATGCCAAAGCATTGGCTTCAGGCTCTTGTGCATAGACGCTCACGTTGGTCGAGATTTTGGGCAAGACCATGTCGCCGCTGATGAGCACATTGGCACTGCGCGAGTAAAGCGCCATGTGCTCGGGCGAATGTCCCCAGCCGCTGATGCATTCCCAAGTATTGCCACCGATTTGAATTTGGCTGCCTTCCATGAGGCGGTGATACGACTCGGGCACCTTGGGCACCATGTTGGCGTAGTAAGACACGCGAGACTGAATTTGTTTTTGGTCAGCAGGATCGTTCCAACCATGGTCTGCAAAAAATTTCTGAGTGCTCAAGCCGCCAAAATTGGAAGCGCCCGTGCTGGCCAGCAAGGCCGCTTGGTATTCGGTGGCGTTCATGTACAAAGGCGCATTGAACTGCTCGCACAGCCAATGGGCCAAGCCCATGTGGTCGGGGTGCATGTGGGTGACCACCACTCTCAAGATAGGCAAGCCCTTCATGGGGCCTGCAAACACTTGGCGCCAGGCCTCTTGTGTGCCTGGGTTGGTCACGCCGCAGTCCACTGCGGTCCAGCCATGGCGAGTGCCCTGTTCGGTTTCTTCAGAATCTTCAAGCAGCCAGAGGTTGATGTGGTCCAAGGCAAAGGGCAAGGCCATCCGGATCCAGAAAATACCGGGCGCCACCTGAAGCGCCTGACCGAGCGCTGGCAGGGTGTCGTTCAGGGGGAAGGCCAAGGCTTTCTCGCCGGTTAGAGGCGGAGGTGAGGCGGTTGGCGGAAGCACTTGAGCGGTCATGGGCGTGGTGGAGGGTGAGCTTAAAGTGGCAATTGACGTTTACGTTAACGTCAATTACAGTTGGGGCATTGTAAGTCGCACATCAAGACAGTGTCTGTCGCCTGTGTGTAAGCAAGAGCGCAAGCCAAAGCTTTACTTGGCGCGCAACCTAAAGCGGAATGAACATGGCATCTCAATTTTCAATCAGCGATCTGGCCAAAGAGTTCGATCTCACCACCCGAGCCATTCGCTTTTATGAAGACATGGGTCTTCTGGAGCCCGAGCGTTCTGGCCCCGGCGGCCGAAACAGGGTGTACTCATCGCGCGACCGCACCAGACTCAAACTGACATTGCGTGCCAAGAGGCTGGGCCTCTCTTTGATAGAAGCCAAAGAGCTCATTGACATGTATGACTCGCCGCGCGATACAGGCCCGCAGTTAAAAAAATTCATGGTGGTACTGGCAGAACATCGGCAGCAGCTTGAGTCGCAGTTGGCAGATTTGCATGCCACCTTGGAAGAGGTGAAGACCCATGAGAAGGATGCGCGCAATTTGTTGGCGCGATCTGAAAAGGGTGCCAGCAAAAAGGTGAGCGCATGACCGTCTCCGATTTAAATTCACCACTTGCCCAAAGAATTGCGGCCAGTTTGGCTCGTCAAGGCATGATGACGCACCTGGACGCCCAGCTCTTGCGCGTTGAAAAAGGCGAAGTCGAAGTGGCCTTGCCATTCGGCGACAAAGTCACCCAACAGCAAGGCGGATTTCATGGCGGTGCCATTGGTGCATTGGCTGACATTGCGGGCGGCTATGCAGGTTTGACAGTGTTGCCTGAGGGCATGGAAATTGTCACAGCAGAATACAAAATTAATTTTTTAAGTGGCCACCAAGAGGGTGAATTGCGCGCGGTTGGCAAGGTGGTCAAGGGCGGCAAGCGAATCGTGGTGACCACGGTGGAAGTTTTTCACATCGATGCGCAAGGTAAAAAATCGATGTGCGCCGTGATGCAGCAAACACTGGTGCCAGTGCCTCAAACCTATTGATTGAATTTGGAGAGATACAACATGAACATGCCAGGCCTTAATTTTCAACTCGGTGAAGACATCGATGCTTTGCGCGATGCGGTGCGCGATTTTGCGCAGGCAGAAATTGCACCACGCGCTGCAGAAATTGACCGCACCGACCAATTCCCCATGGACTTGTGGCGCAAGATGGGCGAGATCGGTGTGTTGGGCATCACGGTACCTGAGGCGTATGGCGGCGCCAACATGGGCTACTTGGCGCACATGATTGCCATGGAAGAAATTTCTCGCGCATCGGCCAGTGTGGGCTTGTCGTATGGCGCGCACAGCAATTTGTGTGTCAACCAACTCAAGCGCAATGGCACTGAGGCGCAAAAGCAAAAGTACCTGCCCAAGCTGATCAGCGGCGAACATGTTGGCGCCTTGGCCATGAGCGAGCCCGGCGCGGGCTCAGATGTGATCAGCATGAAACTGAAGGCTGAAGACAAAGGGGGCTATTACGTTTTGAACGGCAACAAAATGTGGATCACCAACGGCCCCGATGCCGATACCTTGGTGGTGTATGCCAAAACAGAACCCGAGCTAGGCGCACGCGGCGTCACCGCCTTCTTAATCGAAAAAAACATGAAAGGCTTCTCTGTGGCGCAGAAGCTCGACAAGCTGGGCATGCGCGGCAGCCACACGGGCGAGTTGGTGTTTCACAATGTTGAAGTGCCCGCAGAAAATATTTTGGGCGGCCTGAACATGGGCGCCAAAGTGCTCATGAGCGGTTTGGACTACGAGCGTGCTGTGTTGGCAGCAGGTCCGTTGGGCATCATGCAGTCGGTCATGGACAACGTCATTCCCTACATTCACGACCGCAAGCAGTTTGGCCAAAGCATTGGTGAGTTTCAACTCATTCAAGGCAAAGTGGCCGACATGTACACCGTGCTTCAAGCCGGCCGTGCATTTTGCTACACCGTTGGAAAAAACCTAGACATGCTGGGCACCGACCACGTGCGCCAAGTTCGCAAAGACTGCGCCAGTGTCATTTTGTGGTGTGCTGAAAAAGCCACCTGGATGGCGGGCGAGGGTGTGCAGATTTTTGGTGGCAATGGCTACATCAACGACTACCCCTTGGGCCGTTTGTGGCGCGATGCCAAGTTGTATGAAATTGGCGCCGGTACCAGCGAGATCAGGCGCATGTTGATTGGCCGCGAATTGTTCGCAGAAACTTGTTAAGGTGACTCATTCATTCATTGAGAAAATGCTTCCATGACTTCTACCAACCTATCCCATCTTTTTGAAAACAACCGTGCTTGGGCTGCGCGCATGGAGCGCGAACAGCCTGGCTTCTTCAACCATCTGGCGCTTCAGCAGTCGCCCAAATACCTTTGGATTGGCTGCTCAGACAGCCGCGTGCCGGCCAACCAAATTACAGGCCTAGAGCCTGGCGAAGTGTTTGTGCATCGCAATGTGGCCAATGTGGTGGCGCATACCGATCTCAACGCCTTGTCAGTCATTCAATACGCTGTCGATGCACTCAAAGTAGAGCACATCATGGTGGTGGGCCACTACGGTTGCGGCGGTGTATTGGCAGCTACGCGCGGCACCCGTATTGGCTTGGCAGACAACTGGTTGCGGCATGTGCAAGATGTGCGCTTGCGCCATCGTCAACGCTTGAACCATTTGCCACAACAGCAATTGGAAGATGCCATGTGCGAAATGAACGTCATTGAGCAAGTGGGCAATGTGGCTTTGTCCAACGTCATGCAAGACGCATGGGGCCGCGGTCAAAAAGTGGCGGTGCATGGTTGGGTGTACGGCCTGAACGATGGCATTGTCAAAGACATGGACGTCACCATGACTGGTTCGCACGAGGTGGTCGATGTGTTTCGACGCGCCTTCAAGCGCTATCCACGTGGTGAATAAATCTTCAAATATTTTTAAACATTCAGGAGCATCCAATGTCCACATCGCACGACCCCGTTGTCATTGTTAGCGCAGCCCGCACACCCATGGGCAGTTTTCAGGGTGACTTTGCTTCCTTGTCAGCGCATGACCTTGGCGGTGCAGCGATCAAAGCTGCCGTTGAGCGTGCAGCGGCTGGCTCCAAATTCAGCGCAGAGCTGGTCACAGAAGTTTTGTTTGGCAATTGCCTTATGGCGGGCCAAGGCCAAGCGCCTGCGCGCCAAGCCGGTTTCAAAGGCGGCTTGCCCAAGAGTGCTGGCGCGGTCACCCTATCCAAGATGTGTGGCTCTGGCATGCGCGCGGCCATGTTTGCGCACGACATGTTGTTGGCAGGCTCACACGATGTGTTGGTAGCCGGCGGCATGGAAAGCATGACCAACGCGCCTTACCTCATGCTCAAAGGCCGCGGTGGCTATCGCATGGGCCACGACAAAATTTACGATCACATGATGCTCGATGGTTTGGAAGATGCCTACGAGCCAGGCCGCTCTATGGGTACCTTTGGTGAAGACTGCGCTGCAAAGTACAGCTTCACACGCGCAGAGCAAGACGCCTTTGCCATTGCCAGCGTAGAGCGCGCAAAAGCGGCTACTGCATCGGGTGCTTTTCATGCAGAGATCACACCCGTCACGGTTAAAACACGTGTAGGAGAAACCGTGGTCAGCATTGACGAAGGCCCTGGCAAAGTGAAGTTAGACAAGGTCACTTCATTGAAGCCTGCTTTCAAAAAAGACGGCACCATCACCGCGGCCTCTAGCTCTTCCATCAACGATGGCGCAGCTGCCTTGGTGATGATGCGCCAAAGCACCGCCGACAAATTGGGTTGCAAACCATTGGCGCGCATTGTGAGCCACGCCACGCACGCACAAGAACCCGAATGGTTTGCCACAGCTCCCGTGGGTGCCACACAAAAGGCCTTGGCCAAAGCCGGATGGCAAGTGAGCGATGTGGACTTGTGGGAAGTGAACGAAGCCTTTGCAGTCGTACCCATGGCGCTCATGAAAGAACTCAATGTGTCGCACGACAAAGTCAACGTGAATGGTGGTGCTTGCGCTCTGGGTCATCCCATTGGCGCATCTGGCGCACGCATCATGGTCACGCTCATCCATGCGCTCAAAGCACGTGGTTTGAAAAAAGGCTTGGCCACTTTGTGCATTGGTGGCGGTGAAGGTACCGCTGTGGCCCTCGAAATCATTTAAGAGAAACCCATGCTGCTTTCAACTGATCAAGAAATGGTGCGCGATGCCGTTCGCGCTTTTGCCAAAGAAGAACTCTGGCCCAATGCGGCTGCATGGGACAAGTCGCACGAGTTTCCGAAGGCTGCTCACAAAGGCTTAGCGGCTTTGGGGGCCTATGGCATTTGTGTGCCTGAGTCATTGGGCGGTGCCAATTTAGATTACTTCACACTGGGCTTGGTGCTTGAAGAAATTGCAGCAGGCGATGGCGGTGTGAGCACCACCATCAGCGTCACCAACTGTCCAGTAAACGCCATCCTAATGCGTTATGGCAACGACGCACAGCAAAAGAAATGGCTCACGCGTTTGGCGCAAGGCGAATTGTTGGGCTTGTTTTGTTTGACTGAACCGCACGTGGGCTCGGATGCCTCGGCCATCAGAACAACGGCAACGCGCAAAGGCGATGCGTATGTGCTCAATGGCGTGAAGCAGTTTATTACCAGTGGCAAATATGGCGATGTGGCCATCGTGTTGGCTGTCACCGACAAAGGCGCCGGCAAAAAAGGCATGAGTGCATTCATCGTGCCCACGACCACACCAGGCTATGTGGTGGCGCGCTTGGAAGACAAGATAGGCCAGCACTCTAGCGACACCGCGCAAATTAATTTTGAAAACTGCGAAGTGCCGGTCGAGAATTTGATTGGCCAAGAAGGCGAAGGCTACAAGATTGCTTTGTCGGCCCTAGAAGGCGGCCGCATTGGCATTGCAGCGCAAAGCATTGGCATGGCGCGCAGTGCTTTGGAAGTGGCCATTGACTACGCCAAGCAACGCGAGAGTTTTGGCACGGCCATCATCAACCACCAAGCCGTAGGCTTTCGCTTGGCCGAGTGCGCTACGCAATTGGAAGCTGCACGTCAATTGATGTGGCACGCGGCTACTTTGCGAGATGCCGGTTTGCCTTGTTTAAAAGAAGCCGCCATGGCCAAGTTGTTTGCCAGCGAAACCGCAGAGAAAGTTTGCAGTGCGGCCATTCAAACTTTAGGGGGCTATGGCGTGGTGAGTGATTTTCCGGTGGAAAGAATTTATCGAGATGTGCGGGTGTGCCAAATTTACGAAGGCACCAGCGACGTGCAAAAGATCATCATTCAAAGGGCCTTGGCTTGAACTTGCCTTTGCCCATGACTTCGGCTTCGGCCTTGCATGCTGCATTGCCTAAGCTGTGCCCTTGTGGTGGTGCACCCACAGCCATGAAGCGCAAAGGTGCTGAAGCGGCCTTCGCAGATTGCTGCGGCAGGTACATCGTGCAAGAGCAATTGCCACCAGATGCTTTGCATCTGATGCGCTCGCGCTACACCGCTTTCGTTTTAGAAAATGAAGCCTACCTGTTGCACACATGGCAGGCAGCTTTTAGACCCAGCAGCCTTGCGTTTGAAGCAGGAGCCAAATGGCTTGGACTTGAGATCAAAGACTTTGTGCAGACAGGCATGAAAGATGGCCATGAGACTGCCGAGGTGGAATTTGTAGCGCGCGTGCGAGTGGCTGGCAAAGCCAATCGCTTGCACGAGCGCAGTCGTTTTGTATGTGAAGAAGGGCAGTGGCAATATACGACCGCTGTGAACATGGCATCATGAATTTTCAAGCGGTACTCTTTGATTGCGATGGCGTACTGGTAGACAGCGAGCCCATTACCAACGCAGTGTTGCGAGACATGTTGGAAGAGCGTGGTTGGGTCATGTCCAGCGAAGATTGCTTTCGCTATTTTGTGGGCAAGGCCGTTAAAGACCACAAAGCAGAAATTGAAGCACGTACGGGTATGCCATTAACCGAAGAATGGCTGCGCGATTTTAGATTGCGCCGCAACGACGCGCTTCAAGCGGGGCTGCAAGGGATGCCCGGTGCGCACGAAGCCGTCGCAGCAGCTTATGAGTTGACTCAGGGTGCCATTGCATGTGCTTCGGGTGCCGACCGATTCAAAGTAGAAATGCAGTTGTCGCATGTCGAGCTCATGACGTATTTTGAAGGGCGCATTTTCAGTGGCCATGAAATGGCCCGCACCAAGCCTGCGCCCGATGTGTATTTGGCTGCAGCTGCGCACCTTGAATGCGACCCTGCCCACTGCTTGGTCATAGAAGACAGTACGGCTGGCATTGAAGCCGGCGTGGCGGCAGGGGCAACAGTATGGGCCTTGTGCACAGACGAAAGTTTGGCGCCTGTGTTGCTAGAAGCAGGCGCTTCCAAATTGTTCCCTCACATGGGTGTTTTGCCAGAGTTATGGCGCGGCGCTTTTTCACAGTTTCAAGAACGCTAGGCAAGGCCTAGTCTCGTCCTTGCGCATCAGGAGATTTCAAACATGTCGGTGCTTCAAACCCAGCTCAATAGCCGCTCAGCGGATTTCTTGGCCAATGCAGCAGCATTGCAGACCGTCGTCGATGACCTTCGCGTGCAATTGAAAAAGTCTGCGGCAGGCGGTGGCGAAAAAGCCAGAGCCAAACATGTGGCCCGCGGCAAGCTGCCACCGCGCGAACGCGTGCAAATGTTGCTTGACCCTGGCACGCCCTTTTTAGAGTTGGCGCCCTTGGCCGCACACGCCATGTACCTGAACAAAGAAGGCACGGAAGACGCGCCTTGTGCCGGCATGATTGCCGGAATTGGTCGCGTCAATGGTGTGGACTGCATGATTGTGTGCAACGACGCCACCGTGAAGGGCGGCACCTACTACCCCATGACGGTCAAGAAACATTTGCGCGCGCAAGAAGTGGCGCAGCAAAACAACTTGCCCTGCATTTACTTGGTCGACTCGGGTGGTGCCAACTTGCCCAACCAAGACGAAGTGTTTCCAGACCGCGATCACTTTGGTCGCATCTTTTACAACCAAGCCAACATGAGCGCATTGGGCATCCCGCAAATTGCGGTGGTCATGGGCAGTTGCACCGCAGGTGGCGCCTACGTGCCCGCCATGAGCGATGAAACCATCATTGTTAAAAACCAAGGCACCATCTTTTTGGGTGGCCCACCTTTGGTCAAAGCGGCCACGGGCGAAGTAGTGAGTGCAGAAGATTTAGGCGGTGGCGATGTGCACACGCGCTTGTCTGGTGTGGCCGATCATTTGGCACAAAACGATGCGCATGCTTTGGCACTGGCTCGTCAGGCCGTAGGTTCGCTGAATAGGAAGAAAAACATTGAACTGCAACTGCGTGAGCCAGTGGCACCTTTGTTCGATGCCAAAGAAATTTACGGTGTGATTCCTGCTGACAGCCGCAAGCCTTACGATGTACGCGAAA
>ENA-ORFA01000310-ORFA01000310.1-marine-metagenome-genome-assembly--contig:-NODE-310-length-21216-cov-2.551445_pt1 | contig 21216 bp, 22 predicted proteins | sample MGYA00248621_ERZ508587 | MGnify/ENA primary metagenome ERZ508587 (study PRJEB26250, sample SAMN06266239) | marine metagenome | isolation source: Columbia River Estuary | place: USA:Columbia River Estuary... | reverse complement strand
TGGTTTACTTATTGATGCACTTGTCTCTGCCGGCATCACGGAGATCACAGGCAATATCGTCGGCGATGAAAGTCGTTACGACACGGAAAGATTCTCGCCAACACTTGGACTCGGTGTGCGCACTACCGAGGTCGGACCTTTGGGCGCATTGATGCTCAACGATGGCGTTGTTCTTTCTTCACCGATCAAACCTGATCAACCTGCTCTGTCGGCGGCTCAGGAGTTTTTGAGGTTGCTGACTGAACGGGGAATCATTGTTCGAGGATCCGCTAAAACGGGAACTGCGTCGGCCGATTTACCAGTTGTTGCAAGCATTGATTCTGCTCCGTTGAGTGACGTGATTGCAGAAATGTTGACCAACAGCGACAACAACACAGCCGAGTTGATGTTGAAGGAAATTGGTCTTGCTCGCTTGTCAACGGGGACCAGAATTGCTGGTGCTCAAGTTGTCCAATCAATATTGCAGGAATTGGGTCTACCCGTAGATGGTTTAGTGATCGTCGATGGTTCTGGTCTTGACCGAGGTAATCGCGCTACTTGCTCTTTGTTTACTGCAGTACTCGAAAGAGACGGAGGGTTTGGAGTGATGGGCAGTGGACTTGCAATTGCTGGTCAAACTGGCACACTTCGAGACTTGTTAGGTGAGAGCGCAGCGAGCGAAAGATTACATGCAAAAACCGGAACACTCACAGGGGCCAAGGCATTGTCAGGATTTGTTGTTTACGCGCCCGAAAAGGCAGCAACCTTCGCCCTCATTTTGAACGGTTCAGGCGTTTCCAATCAGGGCGAATATCGGCCAATTTGGAATGGCCTAGCCAACTCTTTGGGATCCTTAAACGAGCATCCAAGCGTTGCTGATATTGCACCGTAAGGGGTGTGGGTACATTCCCGCAATCTCGCTGGTTTACTGGATGTGTGAATAATAAAAGCTTGGGCGCCCGTGCGGCACGTCATTCTTCGCTTTCCGTGGTTGAGCTCTATGAGATGGTTCGCGACTACGTCAAGCAGGAAACACTTGATCCGTTGCGAGGTGTTGGACGATGGTTGGCTTGGGGCATTGTCGGCGCAATTGCGTTGATTTTCGGGGCAGTAGTCGGATTGATCGGACTGCTTCGTCTTCTACAAGCGGAAGTTTTCGATCAACCAAACGGATTCACATGGATTCCGTACATGATCATTGTTGGTGTTGCGATTGTGATGATCTGGCTTTCACTGACGCGCATTCAACGCCCAAGTCTGCACAAGGAAAGCTGATCCGGTGATGACTGACCAAGATCAGAGAATCACCAAGGAAGACCTTGAAACCAAGTTTCAATCGTTGCAGGACGATTTGCAAGGTCGTGCTTCGGACAAGAAGCAATCGATCATGGCCGTTGCGGCTATCGCCAGTGCCGTAGTGGTGCTGATTGCATACATGCTTGGTCGACGTGGTGGACGCAAGCGTCGAAGCGTCGTAGAGATTCGTCGCTAACACACGTGTGGTACCTACAAATGGCTTGGCGCGTGGTGAGATACGTGCGTAAACGTCGCAAGCCCGTCGTAGCAAGATTGCATCTCAAAGATGATCAGTCAATTTCCATTTCACACTCCAAGCGCAAAGGTTTTTAGTTATGGCTCGTGTCTTTGCGGTAGGTGAGAAGGTATTGATTCTGGACTCAAAGAAGAGGCGATACCTAGCAACTTTGAGTGACGGTGGACAGTTCCACAGTCACTCTGGAGTGCTCGAGCACAACGATATTGTCGGCAGTCATGAAGGCACCGTGCTGAAATCAACAAAAGGTGCGCACTATTCGATCTTGCGGCCAACTCTTGAGGATTTTGTGCTGGAGATGCCAAGAGGTGCACAGGTCATTTACCCTAAAGATCTCGCACCGATTTGCATGATTGGTGACATCGGTCCAGGTATGCGAGTGTTTGAAACTGGTGTGGGATCCGGAGCTCTTTCGATGACGATGTTGCGATACGGAGCAACGATTACCGGTTACGACATTCGTGAAGATTTTGCCAACAGAGCGACATCAAATGTTCGTTCATTTCTAGGCGAAGAAGCCTTGGAGCGCTACACAGTTGAGATACGTGACTCTTATGAAGGTATTGATGGGTCAGATTACGACAGGGTCGTACTTGATTTGCCAGAGCCCTGGAATGTTGTGCCGCATGCCGAAAAAGTGCTGCGCACTGGTGGCTTACTCGTGGCGTACACGCCAAGTATTACGCAGGCAGTGCAGGTACGAAAAGCGATGGGCGATGCGTGGATTGAATCTCGCACCATAGAGGTGTTGCATCGATCTTGGCATATCGAAGGAATGGCGGTTCGACCGGACCATCGCATGGTTGCACACACGGCATTTCTGACCGTGTCACGATTTATCGGACACGCAATGACAATTGAAAACTCAGAAAACTCAGAGACCGAAACGGACTCTGAAGAAACTCAGTAATTGATCGAACGTTTACGGTTCGATGAAAATGCACTCGCCGGGACATTCCTCGGCGGACTCGATTACTCCGTCAAGCTGGCTGTCGGCAAAGTTGGCCATGCCTTCTGCACCTTGGGCGTTGCCCTTGGCTGTTGCAAAAATCTTGTCCTTCTCACGAACGTAAGCCAAACCGTCGTCGAGCAGAGTGAAGACGTCAGGGGCAATTTCCTCGCACAATCCGTCTCCAGTGCAAAGATCCTGATCAATCCAAACTTTCATGATGGCTAGCTCCTTTTAGCTTTCGGCTTTTCAACTTTTTGTGAAATCCATACGATGTACGAGTTAAAGATTACACGCCGCTTGTCAAAAAGTTGTGTTCTCGGCAAGGATTGCCCTATACGGTTTCTCAATAGCCGAATTTATAGGGGGTGACAAATGACATCTAATGCCGAGAATGACAGAACCGAAGGGCTGGCTCTGGCTGAATCCAAGATTCAGATTGCGCGCTTAACTGGCCAGAACGAAAAGCTTTCTTACACACTTCGAGAAGCTCGGGAACATATTGCGTCGTTGCGAGATGAAGTTGACAAGCTCACCCGTGCACCTGGGTCATACGGAACTGTTGTAGGAATCAATGATGACCAAACTGTCGACGTTTTAACCAACGGTCGCAAGATCAGAGTGTCTGCTCACACGGATGTAGATATTGAGCATCTTCATCTTGGCGCTGAAGTGATGCTTAATGATGCCCTCAACATCGTCTTGGATCGTGGCAGCGACTCAACAGGAGAAGTGGTTTCATTAAAGGAAGTTCTTGATGACGGCATTCGCGCGATTGTTGTTGTTCGCGGAGATGACGAGCGTGTGTGCGAATTAGCAACCGCAATTCGGGGTATGCATTTGCGATCTGGAGATTTGCTGCGACTCGATTCGCGTTCCAACCTGCTTCTCGAAAAATTGGACCAACCAGAAGTAGAGCACCTGCTGCTCCAAGAAATTCCAAACATTTCATACTCGGACATCGGTGGTCTTGATTCTCAGATCGAACAAATAGCGGATGCTGTGGAGCTGCCATTTTTACACGCTGACCTATTCGCCGAACATCAATTGCCTGCTCCTAAAGGAATTTTGTTGTACGGACCTCCAGGATGCGGCAAGACACTGATTGCTAAAGCAGTTGCCAACAGCCTCGCGCGCAAAGTTGCATCTCGAACTGGAGACGACAAAGGCCGAAGCTATTTCATCAATATCAAGGGTCCTGAGTTGCTTAATAAATATGTTGGCGAAACTGAGCGCCAAATTCGATTGATCTTTGAACGAGCAAGAGAGAAGAGCGAAGAAGGTTGGCCGGTGATAATTTTCTTCGACGAGATGGATTCAATGTTTCGCACTCGTGGTACCGGAATATCGTCCGACATGGAATCAACCATTGTTCCACAGCTGCTAGCCGAGATCGACGGTGTTGAGGGTTTGCGAAATGTCATTGTGATCGGCGCCACGAACCGTGAAGATCTCATTGACCCAGCAATTCTGCGACCTGGCCGCTTGGACGTAAAGATAAGGATAGAAAGACCAGATGCAGATGCTGCTCATCAGATTTTTGCTCGTTATCTGACTAATGAGTTGCCGATTTCCCAAACCGACATCGACAATCTGGGAGGCGGAGACGCACAGAAGGCTGTGCAAGAGATGGTCAATCAAGCAGTGGTTGAAATGTATGCAACAACCGATGTCAATAGGTTTCTTGAAGTGACTTACCAAAATGGTGAGAAAGAAATCATGTACTTCAAGGATTTCTCCTCAGGAGCAATGATTGAAAATATTGTGCGAAGGGCAAAAAAACTCGCGATCAAGAGACTGATCGATTCTGGTTTGAAAGGTATTTGTCTGCAGGATCTAGTGGACTCAATCCATCAGGAATTTAAAGAGCACGAAGATCTGCCAAACACAACCAACCCCGACGATTGGGCAAAGATCTCTGGCAAGAAAGGCGAGCGAATCGTATTTATTCGCACCCTCGTTCACGATCAAGACGAAACTCGTGCTGGACGCGATTTGGGCGGCAAAGCAATCGAACGAACGGCGACAGGGCAGTATCTCTAAGTGGCAACACCAAAAGTCTGCGGAATCGAAACCGAATACGGAATCATTTTTAAGGGTGGAGACGTCAACCCGATTACTGCATCGTCGATCATCGTCAATGCATATTCACAAGGTAAAGACGATCTGGTTGGCTGGGATTACATCGATGAACATCCCGGCAACGACGCAAGAGGCTATTCACTCGATGACTATTTATTCCCAGAGTACGAAAGCCAACTCGTCAACACCGTGCTCACGAATGGTGCCCGCTACTACGTAGACCATGCCCATCCAGAGATCAGCACACCAGAATGCCGAAATGCTCTTGAGGCGGTGTTGTTTGATCGAGCAGGAGAAGAGATCATTCGCAGCAGTATGCAATTGGCCAACGAAGGCTTACCAGAGCATTCCGAGATCGTCATTTACAAGAACAACTCTGATGGCAAGGGCAATAGTTATGGTTGCCATGAGAATTACCTGGTTTCGAGACAAACCCCGTTTTCACAGATCGCTCAGCAAATAACGACGCACTTTGTGACTAGGCAAATCTTTTGCGGTGCCGGAAAAGTTGGTGCCGAACACCGTGGGCTGAGCGGCAAGGGTGCCAATCAACCAGCATTTCAAATCAGCCAGCGTGCGGATTTCTTCGAAGAAGAGATTGGATTAGAAACAACGCTCAAAAGACCAATCGTTAACACCCGCGATGAACCACATTGCGACCCGACGAAGTATCGCAGATTGCACGTTATTGCTGGTGATGCGAATATGAGCGAAGTCGCAACGCTGCTCAAGCTAGGCACTACATCAATTGTGCTTGCGATGATCGAAGATGATGCTTTTCCAGAGCATCTCATTATCAAAGATCCTGTTCATGCAATTCGCCAAGTGAGTCACGACACCTCACTGAGTGCTTGCATCATGATGTCTGATGGTCGAATGTTGTCGGCTCTCCAAGTGCAATTGGAAATACTTGAAGCGGCGATTCAGTATGCGAATCGCTACGGACTCGATTCAGTGGACGATTCTGTTGGTAACGATGTGTTGGTGCGCTGGGCGGGTGTGCTTGACGGTCTAGAGACCGACCCATTATTGGTTGCCAATATTGTGGATTGGATAGCCAAGAAGCGCATTGTTGATGGTTTTGCGCAGCGCCATAACCTGCAGATTGACGACGCACGCCTCAAAGCAATCGATTTGCAGTACCACGACATGCGAGTCGACAAGTGCTTGGCATTGCGCGCAGGTTTAGTCGAATTATGTGCAAAGCCAGATGTAATGACCGCAATGGTCAAGCCACCTGAAAGTACTCGAGCATTTTTTCGCGGAACTGTCTTGCAACGATGGCCAAACGACGTAATTGCCGCCAACTGGGACAGCGTTGTGTTCGACATTCCTAATCAAGGACTCAAACGAGTCCCGATGCCTGAGCCGCTGCGTGGAACGCGCCAAATGGTTGGAGACGTACTTGCAAGTTCTCGGAATCCTGCAGAACTTATAGAGAATCTGGGATCAAAGTTCTAACACCGTCGGACTAGCGGCAGGTCAGGTTTTTGACTATGGTTCAAATATGCCAGAGCAACTGAAGAAAACTTCACAGTCCAGAAAGACCGAAACGCCTGCAGTTGAATCTTCTACTTCGAGTGCTGCCACTAGCAGCACTTCCAAGAATCTCACTGCAGAACTCGACAGCCTGTTGGACGAGATTGATGAAGTGCTCGAATCCAATGCTGAAGAGTTTGTAAAAAGCTACGTGCAAAAAGGTGGGCAATAGCCCTAACCTACAGATATATGTCAATGCCGATGTTTTCCTTTGAGCAGGATCCCGGTGCGAGTTTTGGCGAACTACTGAAACGAGTCGGATTGTCGCCATTTGGCGAATCTGGTCCTGTCAGTGAAATGCTTGTTCCTCACGCAACTACTTGTGTTGCACTCCGTTGTGCAAATGGAGTTGTCATGGCTGGCGATCGACGAGCAACTTCGGGCAACTTGATCAGTCATCGTGAGATGGAAAAAGTTGTGCAAGCCGATCAATTTAGTGGTGTAGCGATTGCCGGTGCTGCAGGACCAGCAATGGAAATGGTCAAATTGTTTCAACTTCAAATCGAACACTACGAAAAAGTTGAAGGTCAATCACTTTCGCTTGAAGGTAAGGCAAACCAACTTTCAATGTTCGTTCGCAGCAATCTTCCAGCAGCGATGCAAGGTTTTATGGTTGTACCGATTTTTGCCGGATATGACACGCTTCTGAAACATGGACGCCTGTGGAACTATGACGCAACAGGAGGCAGATACGAGGAGCATGATTTTGTTGCAACGGGCTCAGGCATGCTCCACGCAGGCACTGTCTTGCGCATGGGATGGAAGCGTGACATGACTGTTGACGACGGTGTGGAACTCACGGCTCGCGCTTTGTGGGAAGCATCCGACGCCGATTCGGCGACCGGCGGGCCTGATGCGTTGCGAGGCATCTACCCAGTGATTGCTTCGATCACCAGTGATGGCTTCACCCGTATTGGTGATGCTCAACTTAAGCAAACATACGAAGCAATTGCTAAAGGTGTAGTTCAACGATGAGTATGCCTTTTTATGTAGCGCCAGAACAAATGATGAAGGACCGAGCCGACTACGCGCGCAAGGGAATTGCCCGCGGTAGGGCGTTGGTGGCATTGCAGTACGTGGATGGCATCGTGCTCGTTGCTGAGAACCCATCAAATACGTTGCGCAAGATCAGTGAAATTTATGATCGCATTGCTTTTGCAGGCGTTGGTAAATACAACGAGTTCGATCAACTTCGAGTATCAGGCGTTCGCGCAGCAGACTTGAAGGGCTATCAATTTTCGCGCTTGGACGTTGATGCACGCGGATTGGCAAATCAATACGCACAAATCCTCGGACAAACATTTACGCACGAAATGAAGCCGCTCGAAGTAGAGATCCTCGTCGCCGAAGTTGGTTTGACTCCGGAGCAGGATCAGTTGTTTCATATCATGTATGACGGCACTGTCATCGACGAGCATCAGTTCACAGTGTTGGGCGGCGACATGGAGACAATCCGGGGACGCATGGCTGAACGCTTTGTTGCGGGTTCTAATTTGCAAGACGCTGTTAAATTTGCTCATCAAGCATTAAGCACGACAGATTTACCGATCAATTCATCCGAGCTCGAAGTAGCGGTGCTCACACGCAGCAGCACGCGTCGTTGCTTTTCCAGACTCAGCGAAGCAACCATCACCCAATATCTGGTTTAACCAGCGGTCTTCATGGACAAACGCATCTTCGGTATCGAAACCGAATATGGAGTTACATGCACTTTGCGAGGTCAACGTCGTCTAAGCCCCGATGAGGTGGCACGTTATCTTTTTAGAAGAGTTGTCTCGTGGGGAAGAAGTTCAAATGTGTTTCTCGAGAATGGTGCTCGGCTCTATCTAGACGTTGGATCACACCCTGAATATGCGACCCCAGAGTGCGATTCGATCTATGACTGCACCGTGCACGACAAGGCAGGAGAGCGAAAACTCGAAGAATTGCTTATCGGTGCAGAACAGCGTCTCAAAGAAGAAGGTATCCGCGGAACCATTTATCTGTTTAAGAACAACACCGATTCAGCCGGCAACTCTTACGGTTGTCATGAGAATTATCTCACGCGACGAAGTGCTGAGCCAGACAAGTATCAGCAACATCTCATTCCATTCTTGATCTCTCGCCAAATATTCACGGGAGCCGGTCAAGTGCTTCAAACTCCTCGTGGCCCAATTTTCAGCATTGCTCAACGTGCAGAACATATTTGGGAGTCGATGAGTTCTGCGACAACGCGAAGCCGTCCAATTATTAACACCAGGGATGAACCACATGCTGACGCCGAGATGTATCGCCGCTTACATGTAATCGTTGGTGACTCGAACATGAGCGAATATACAACCTATCTAAAGCTTGGAAGCACGGCTTGCATGCTGCGAATGATCGAGTCTGAGGATGTCTCGCTGCGAGATCTGACTCTTGAGAATCCGGTACGAGCGATCCGGGACTTTAGCCACGACATCACATGCCGAAAGAAGGTGCGACTTGAAAGTGGACGTGAACTCTCAGCACTTGACATTCAACGTGAATATCTCAACAGCGCTTTGAAATTTGCAGACACGCATGGTTTCACTCCGTCCGAAATGAAGGCATTAGAGATGTGGGAGCACTGCGTATCGACCATCGAGAATGATCCATTGAAACTGGGCACCGAGGTTGATTGGGTAATCAAACACAACCTGATTGAAGCTTTTCGTTCAAAACACGGCCTTGCTCTTGATGACGCTCGTGTGCAAACACTTGACTTGCAGTACCACGACATTCGCCAAGACCGAGGTGTTTTTTATCGCCTGCAAGCACGCTCGATGGTTGACCGAATTTGTGACGAGCAAGACATCGTTGCAGCAATGGATATTGCACCGCAGACGACGCGAGCAAGATTGCGATCCGAATTTATCATTGCCGCTAAGGAGAAAAAGCGCGATTACACAGTCGACTGGGTGCACCTCAAGATTAATGACCAGGCACAAAAGACGGTTTTATGCAAAGACCCTTTCGTTTGTGAAGATGATCGAGTTGAAAAACTCATCGCATCGCTCTAGCTAGGGTTCGCTGCGGCTACCGTTACAGGCTGATGAATTCTGAGCAGCCGCCTTCATTGCCGTCGACCAACTCGGGATTACAACTCGTTCGCGAATGGGCAACTGTGCTGGTTGTTGCTTTGGTGATAGCGATTACTGTTCGCTCGCTGATTTTGCAGCAGTTTTACATATCTGGGCCAAGCATGGAAGCAACCATGTTCCAAGATGATCGCGTGCTTGTAAACAAGCTTTCATATCGGTTGCACGATATACACCGAGGTGACGTTGTGGTATTTGACAGAGTGACGGTTGACGGTCAAGTAGTACAACACGATGATTTGATCAAGCGTGTCATTGCTCTTGGCGGTGAAAAGATATCCATTAAAGACTGCAAGGTCTTCATTAATGGAAAGTTGTTGCCTGAGCCTTATTTAAACGACTTCGACCTTGCTCAAACAGTTGTTGAGGATCGCTGTCGCGTGCCATTGATGGACGAGATGATTATTCCGGACAACCAACTTTTTGTGATGGGTGACAACCGGCCACAATCTTTTGACAGTCGCATGTTTGGCCCGATTGAACAAAAACTTGTTGTTGGAAGAGCCTTCGTGATTATCTGGCCGTTGAGCGCGGCAAAGTTTCTCTAACCTTGTTTGCTGATGACTTCGACCATTCGGTCTGGCCAATCACTAAAAACACCGTCTAGTCCCATCCGAACACCGTTTTCAATTACCGCTTCGTGCTGCATGTCCCACCCAAAGCTGACGATGTTGAACCGGTGAAAGAGGGCGACCAATCCGCCATTCCAATCTGAGTAATGCATATTGAAGGCTTCAATGCCATTTGCAGCAAGTGTTGCTGCGCGACGTTCCGGTCCCTCCTTGATCTTTGCTAGTCGAGTCGAATCGACAAACTTGCACCTTCGAGTGGATGATCTTTTGTCGATTAACAAGTCGCAATTCGGATGGCAGAGCCACAGTCGGTCAAGCATGGTTTCATCGATATTTGCCACAGTTCGTTCAATCGTCTCGAATACCACCGGGTCCTTGACATCGAGACTGAGTTGGTATTGCGTTCCACAATGTTGCAGCAATTGCTCAAGACTGGGTATATGAGAAGGTAAGGCCGATCGATCCATCTCCGCAATTGGTTTGGACCGCAAACGTGATTTCACCACGCCATCATGATCGAGCACCAACACTCCATCTCGAGTGACCCAAATGTCGCTTTCTAATCCGTTCGCACCCAGTTTGAGTGCGAGCGAAAACGCATCAAGAGTATTTTCGGGGGCATATGCGCTTGCACCACGATGGGCGAAAAGAATCGGCTCGTTCAGGAGAGATGGAAGCCGTTGCTGCACAGAGCAATGATATGGCAAAGTATCTGCAGCCTTTAGACTGTTGGAATGTTTAATTTCTCGGGAAGCGAGATCATTTTTTTATTGATTCTCGGTCTCGTGGTGCTTGGCCCGGAAAAGCTTCCTCCCGTGTTGCGCAAGATGGGTCAGTTGTACGGACAATTCAAACGCATTACAGGTGATGCACAGTCCGAATTCAGGGGAGCATTCGCCGAGCCGATTCGCGATATGCAAAAGGCCGCTAACGAATACAAGACTGTTTTCACAGATGCCTCGAAACAAGTCGAAAGCGAATATGTGCAAACGACATCGCTGTTCAAAGAAAGTGCTCACCAGGAAAAGATAGAGGCTGCCGTTGAGCCGGAATTCATCCCGTATGAGACGACCCCAAGTGCGGTCGAAGAGTTGAGCCTTGAGCCAAAGATTATTGAATACGAAATCGAGAAGGATAAGTAGTGGCCTGGCGCTTTTCAAAGACTGTCGTAGATGGTTCGGAGCCGATGTCGATCATGGCGCATCTCTCAGAATTGCGAATGAGGATTATTCGTTCATGCCTTTCGATAGCCATCGGAGCAGCAGTTATCTTGATTTTTTATGATCAGGTTTTGCACTTTCTCACACAGCCATATCGAAATATCTGCACAGCCCGTCCTGATTTCAACTGCGATGGATCCTTGTATGCACTGGGACCGATTGAAGGTCTAGCTTCGCGAATGCGGATCGCCGGTTATGGCGGCATCATCATCTCGGTGCCGATTATTCTTTGGCAACTTTGGAGATTCGTTTCACCGGCAATGAGTTCTAAAGAAAAAAAGTATGCGGTTCCATTTGCGGTTTCATCGTTTTTTCTTTTTGTTTTTGGTGGCGCACTTGCGTTTTGGACTCTCGACAAAGCTCTTGAGTTTCTCATTTCATGGTCGGGTGCGGATGTTAACCAGACATATCAGATTGCCAAATACATCAGCCTTGTCGCTCTTATGGTGCTTGCGTTCGGTGCCGGGTTTCTGCTTCCGGTGATTGTTGTATTTTTGCAATTGGTTGGCGCAGTGACTCCGCAGCAACTGCGCAAGCAATGGCGAATTGCCGTCATGGTTGTATTTGTTATCGCCGCGATCATTACTCCTAGCGGGGACCCAATCAGCATGCTCGCGCTAGCAGTGCCCATGTCTGTTTTGTATGTGGTTGCTGTGGTCATTGGTTTTGTTGCGCAACGACGCAAACGGAAGAAGTCACAAAACGACGACATAGCCTCCGAGTAATCGTTATGTCGGATGCTGATGATTCAAAATTGACAGCAAGATACGACTTCGCACTCGACAAATTTCAACTGGATGCGATAGCAAGTATCAACGATGGTCTCAACGTATTGGTGGCAGCACCTACTGGATCAGGCAAAACAGTCGTAGCCGAATATGCAGTCGCACGAGCACACCGAGCTGGACTGAGATCCTTTTATACGGCTCCGATCAAAGCTCTTTCGAACCAGAAGTTTGTTGAACTGAGCACTTTCTATGGCGAGTCTCAAGTGGGGTTACTAACAGGCGACAACAGCATTAATCCGAATGCACCAATTGTGGTGATGACTACCGAAGTTTTGCGAAACATGATCTATGCACGTTCCCAAGCACTCGATTCATTGTGCGTTGTCGTGCTTGATGAAGTGCATTTTTTGCAAGATGCATATCGTGGTCCGGTCTGGGAAGAGGTGATTATCCATCTCGAACCGACTGTGCAGCTTGTCTGTCTGTCCGCAACTGTCTCAAATGCGACAGAGTTGTGCGACTGGCTGACAACTGTTCGTGGACCAACAACTCCGATTGTTGAAACAAAGAGACCCATTGAACTCACCAATCATTATCTTGTTGGCGACAAGGCCTCAAACACACTACGAACGTTTGATGTGTTGATAGATGGTCGTGCCAACCCGGAAGTGACACGCTTTGAACAAGCAAAGTCAAATGCACCCGTTCGACATGCTGGCCGTCAAAATTCGAGACAATACGGCGCACCCCAGCGATTGTTTGCTCCGCAGCGGTCGGACATCATTAAAGAACTTTCCGCTGCCGATCTGTTACCCGCAATCTTCTTCATATTCAGTCGTAATCAATGCGATGAAGCGGCCAAGTCTTGTTTAAAGATGGGAATTTCGCTCACAACGCCTGCAGAAAAGAAGGAGATTGTCGCGATAGCACACGAACGCCTAGCGGGTTTCAGCGACGATGATCTTGCCGCGCTCGAGTTCACGCAATTTGTCAAACAACTTGAGGCTGGTATCGGGTCGCATCACGCTGGAATCGTGCCGACTTTCAAGGAGATTGTTGAAACTTGTTTTGCGCGAGGTCTAGTCAAAGTTGTGTTTGCAACCGAGACACTTGCGGTGGGGATCAACATGCCTGCACGTGCTGTTGTCCTCGACAAAATCACCAAATTCAATGGCGAAAACCATCAGATGCTGAAGCCATCTGACTATGCGCAATTAACTGGTCGTGCTGGTAGGCGAGGTCTTGACGACATCGGACACGCACTAGTTGTGTGGAGCCCATTCGTCACATTCGAACAGGTTGCGACATTAGTAGCGAGCAGATCATTTGTTCTTAATTCGGCTTTTCGTCCCACCTACAACATGGCAGCAAATCTCATTCGTTCTACTTCACAAGTGCAGGCAAGACATCTTCTCAACCTTTCATTCGCTCAGTTTCAATCGGGCAAGGACGTTGTAGAAATTCAGGCTCGTATCCAACGTCGCAGCAAGGAGAGAGACCGATTAATGCTGCAGGCCGAAAGCCCCTACGGTGACATAGAAGAATACCGACTTCGCAAATCATCAAAAGCACAGCCTTCCGAGATCGATCAATCTCTCAGCGAATTGAGACCTGGAGACGTCATTGAAGCTGGCAGCATTTCTCATGTGGAGCGCATGGTGGTGCTCACCGTTGCCCAACGTGGTGATGGCACAAAAATTACGGCATTATCGCGCTCACGTTCTGTGCAGACATTCTCGGTGCGCGATTTCGTTCAGCCTGTGACGACACTCGGTTACGTCAAATTGCCTTCTCCTTTTTCACCGAATAACCAGAAATTTCTTAAAGAGGCTTCGTCGCGATTATCCACTGCCAAGATCAAGCAGTCTTCCAAGATGAAACATGCGGCTAAGTCTCAGCAAGCAGAGCATCCAGTTGGTAGTGATCCAGACCTCAAGTTCCGACTCATTGCTGCTGAGTCTGCAGAGCGGATTGATCGCGAACTCGAGCAACTTGAAAAACGAGTTTCGAACAGTACACAGTCGGTGAGCAACAAGTTTGACGAATTGGTCAAATTGCTTACCGAGTGGGGGTTCGTTGATGAGTGGACTCTGACACAGCGCGGTCAAATGCTGTCGCATATTTTTCATGAATCTGACTTGTTGATTGCTAACTGCGTCTCCGATGGCATCTTTGATGGTCTGAGTGCGTCAAACATGGCCGCTATGGCAAGCGTCTTTGTTTTTCAGGCTCGCGGTGGCGAAGAATCAATCACTGCACATTTTCCGAACAACGAATTAAAAGTGCGCTGGAAGAGCGCTTCAAAATTGAGCCAGAAACTTGCAACTGCAGAGACAAATCATGGTCTAGTAGTACATCGTGGTCCAGAGGCTGGATTTATGGGTGCAGCGCTTGACTGGGCGAGTGGTACGCCCTTAGTCGATGTGCTCGAAGAAGACGAGCTCACCGCCGGTGATTTTGTTCGAACCATTAAGCAACTCATTGATTTACTCCGTCAATTGTCAATTGTGCTCTTTGATGAGGAAGACAGAAATGCAGCCAGTAAAGCCGCCGAAATGTGCTTCCGTGGTGTTGTAGCCGCATCAAGTTCAGTTGGACGAATTGCGTCATGACGATAAGCAAGCACGGTCTGTATGGCACTCCAGTTTCGCGACCGTCCTCGCTGCATGTTTTACAAAGTGACCTAGAAATTGCACAACACTATATTTCTGGTGATACGGCTACGACCTGCACAGTGACACAGGGCAGCATTGCTCAGTCACTCGGAATCAGCAGCGGGAGGATTCAGGATCCAGAGCCCAATCAGCAGATGACGCTCGTGAACATCGATTTACTGCAAATTGACTACCGAACTACAACTTCATTGAATGCAAATGCAAATGCAAAGTCAAGTACAACTTCTCGCATTGTCGTTGCGGGGACGATCGCAATCCAACATCGCACTCTGCTTTCTACATGCTTGATACTTTCGAACAGCGGTCTTTTGCGAAGTAGGGACGTATTGCCTCGAGCACACCCCAATGACGGATTTGTTGATGTGCTTGAAGTAGACCCAAAGATTTCCATCAGACAGCGGGCTATTGCCTGGCGTCGATCTGCAATCGGCTCACACCTCCCGCATCCAAGTTTTCGGGTCAGTCGCTCGATTGATTTTCAATGGTCGGGTAGTCCAGCTCACATGATCGCAGATGGAGTCACCTATAAAGGCGTGGTGTGGCTTCAGTGCACGGTGCTTGCCGATGCGATGAAGTTGTACTTCTAGAGCCTTAATCCCATTCCGCGCCAGTCAAAACTTCTAGGATTACCCGTCGTGACCGTCTACATCCCCGAAGTATTTACCGAATCCGAAGCCGAGATATTGGTTCGATATTTCACCAACCTGGATGGCCCGGTTTTTGCGCTAGTCAATCTTCCAGAGGTTGTTAAGGGTGCTTTGTTCGCTCGTTACAGCCGCAGTCCTAAAAGTCTTCGTCGATTGTTCCTTGATGAATTCGTCAATGATCTCGATCTCACAGGCGATCAAGGCGTCGATGCGAGGGCAGGTCTTTCACACGCCGAGGGTTTATACGAAAAGATTTTCGTTGAATACGGTGATGATTCGGTTGCGCAACTAGGTGGTGTTCACTTGGCTTGTGAGCAGGCATCCAATCTCTTGACAAAGATTCTTGAGTGGGGTCGCTTGATGAGCTATCTCGAGCAAAGTACGCGGTACATCAACTACGACAATCGACTCGGTGGACGATACCGATATTTCAGAGATCCAGAAATTCTTAATGGACCATTTGGCACGCGATATGTCGGCGACATGGATCGTATGTTTGATACGTACAGCAGTTTGGTTACATCGGTAACGGATCATGTGCGAGCGACGATCCCACGCTCGATCAACGATTCCGACTTTGTGTATCGACAAGCAACTCGAGCCAAAGCGCTGGATGCAGTGCGTGGGATACTTCCTGCCTCAGCACTCTCAAACGTAGGTGTGTACGGCACAGGACAGTCTTACGAATCGATGCTCTTGCGGATGCGTTCGCATTCATTGCCCGAAGCACGCCACTACGCGGACTTGATGCTCGTCGAACTTCGAAAAGTGATCCCAAGTTTCTTGCGTCGTGTTGATATTCCCGAACGTGGTGGTCGATGGAGCGCTTATCTCGCTGAGAACCGTGACAATACAAGTCAGTTGGTCGATGACATGTTTGGAGCACTCGAACCAGAGCAAGTGCCCGAAGTTGTGTTGGTTGATTTTGATCCTGACGGTGAGAACAAACTACTCGCGGCAATTTGTTATGCGCATTCGCATCTGCCGGAATCGCAGTTACTCAAACGTGTCGAGAATCTTGACGAGGCCGAGAAGGTCAAACTGATCACCGCTTACGTCGGCAATCGCGAAAACCGTCGCCACCGACCCGGACGAGCATTTGAGCGCACCGACTACCGCTTTGACGTGCTTGGTGACTACGGTGCATTTCGTGATCTCCAGCGCCACCGCCTGCTCACGATTGAGTGGCAGCGACTGACCCCGCATCACGGCTATGTGATGCCGGAACTCGTAGCACAAGCTGGGGTGGGAGAGCAGTTTGAAGAGGCTATGGCTCGCTCAGGAGCGCTCTATGACTCGTTGTTGCCCGACTACCCAGAACAAGCGCCATATGCGGTATCTATGGCCTACAGGCTTCGCTATTCAATGCAATTTAACGCTCGTGAGGCAATGCATATGCTCGAATTGAGGTCTGCTCCACAGGGACACCCCGCATACCGGCGGGTCGCTCTTGAGATGCATCGTTTGATTGCCCAACAGGCCGGACATACAGCCATAGCAGCCGCTATGTCGCATATGACCACGGTTGCACCAGATCTTGAAAGGCTTGATTCTGAGCGCAAATCTGAGTCGAGGAGACAAAAGACCTAATTCGTTGATTTTGTGTTGAATTGGGCTATTGTTCGCGCGACAAGTGAAAGGGATAATGAATGTCAGACGACGAAATCATTGATGCAGAAGACCTAGATCCAGCGATGCTGATCGAGGTAGATCCAGATGCAGAAGTTCTTGATGCCGATTCAATAGGCATCGAGGGCGACGAAGACTCATTTGGACTTGCCGACGACCTCGCTGACGATCTTGCTGTGATCGATGAATCCGAAGACCCTGATGCCATTCCTGTAGCCACAGATGCTGCTGCCAAAAAAGCTGGCGATGACGACGACGATGATGACGATCTGCGAACAGAAGATGATGTCGAAGCCGATCTTGATTCGATTCTCAAAGAGAAACTCACCGCTGCAGACGACACACCTCTAGAAGACGAAGAAGACGGTGTCGTCGTTGATGACAAAACAGATGGCATGGAACGCTTGCAACCACGCCGACCTGACGAAACACAATGCACTCAATGTTTCTTGCTTGTTCGTAATAGTGCGCCTGGTTGTCCTGTCGAGGATGATGCATGTCCATTGTTCAAATAATCAAGCGCGTGGCGAGCCTCGGTCGTGATGTTGCACTCGACGCAGTCGATCACAACTCGGAATTTATAGAGCAGGTTGCCAAGCGAGTTGAAGAAGTCAAGCAACAAGAACTTCCCAAGATCAATCAAGAGATTCGCAACGCTCGTGTTATTGGCGAGATGGCCATCAAGATTGGCACTCAGAAAGTGCAAAAAATGGTGGATGAGTTTCAAAACAACTCTTCAGACGACAAGCCAAACGAGCACTAGTTTTTGTGACGAGCAAAGTACCGTTGTTCGCTGTTCGCAGTGCAACCGTTGCTGATGCCGTAGCACTGAGCGATCTTGAGCGTGAAGCCCGAATCGAAATAACCGCGTTTCGTGGTCACGAAATGTTGTTGAGCGAAATTGAAAGTATTGGAGCCCTGTGGGGTTCGACTGTTGGAAACATCTCTAGCCTTGTTCTCGTTGCTGAAACATCTGGCCAAATTGTCGGTTATGCAAAGGGGGACATCAGCGCTGCAAGCACCAGTTGTGTTGTCAGCCACATCTACGTCGACCAGATGGCACGACAAATCGGCATTGGTGCTGGGTTGATTGCAGAGCTTGCTCGCGTTGCAAAGAGCCGAGGCTGCACAACACTTGATGCGCTTGCGTTACCTGGCGACAGGAAGATGAAGAATCTTTATGAACGTGTTGGCATGCCAGCACGTCTGCTTATTGCTTCAAAAACTCTTTAACGTCCTTGCCACACTGGTGGTCGCTTTTCGATAAATGCCGTCAGACCCTCTTTGGTGTCTTCTGATTGCAGAACTTTTCCAAACTCTTCATTTGTCATGTTGATCAGCGTCTCGTCATTTTCGTAAGCTGCTGCCAAGACAATTTTGCGCGATGCCCACACGGCAAGTGGTGCGGCAAGACAAACGCGTGATGCCAACTCGAAAGCCGACTCTTCTGCTTTGCCTGGCTCGACTAATCGATTGACTAGTCCAAGTGCGTAAGCACGTTCAGCCGACAATGGTTGTCCTGTCAAAATGACTTCCATTGCTGTGGCTTGGCCAATGGCGCGTGGAAGTCGAAACAGACCGCCTGCACCAGCAATGAGATTTCGCATTACTTCAGCAAGTCCAAATGACGAGCGAGTTGTTGCCACAACCATGTCTGCGGCGAGCACAATCTCACATCCACCAGCGGTCGCAAGACCGTCGACAGCGGCGATGACTGGCTTCTTGCGTTGACGATAAACAAAACCACCAAATCCACCAAGCGCTGTATTGAGCGAACCAGCTTGTCCAGAATTAATTGCCTTGAGATCTGCGCCCGCACAAAACACAGGACGTTCCTGACCCGCAGTGTTTGCTCGCAAAATGCCAACCCAAACATTTGGATCTTCTTCCATCTGGTTGATGGCTGCCTCAAGACCCTGAGCCACATCGCCGTTTACAGCGTTGCGGGCCTCTGGACGATTGAGCGTGATGAGTGCGACTTTGCCTTGAACTTCATAAGTGACGACGTCTGACATATGTACAGACTATGAGATCGGGCTTACTCAGCGGAAGTCGGTGCTTCTGGCTCAGTTGCTACCGGCTCAGTTACTGCTGGTTCTGCAACTACCGGCTCAGTTGCTACAGGCTCTGTTATGGCTGGCTTTACCGGTGCTGCTTTTGGCTTCACACGAACTGGGCGTGTAGGGCGCAGTGGACGCGGAGCAGTTACGCCTGGCGAAACCTCAATGCCGAAGAGCGAAGCGATCTGGGGGAGCAATGGGGAGAGGCGCTTTACCGTTACGAGCAATGCCTCTGAAGGCTGCTGTGGCATTGTGGTCAGTTTTACTTGACCACGAATCGGTGAGAACGCAAGAGCTTCTAGCAACGCAATCCAACGATCAGGTGCAGTCTCGGTTGTAAGACCTGCGGTTGCTGCTTGGGCAAGTTTGGCGCCCAACTCCGAAGGAAACGGTTGACCGGCTTTCGGCGGTTCACTTGTCATCTTGAGTGCACGAACGGTGCGTCCAACCTTAAGCGCATCAGCAATGTCTGATAACCATAAAGTTTGCGCTGCGTCTTGACGCTCTTTCAGTGCGGATTTCAATTCCGCTGCAAGCGCGCGAGTTGTCTCATCGCGCATCACCATTGGATCTTCGGAAGCCACAACTACTGAGCGCAGATCACGTAGATCAAGAGTTCCAAGATCTGATTTTGCTGCTTCAGCTTTATCAAGCCAGTCGGCAACGCGAAGCTTAGGCAACAAGTTTTGCGCCATCGAGATTAAACCATCGGATGGAACCTCAGGTTTGCCATCTTTGCGGAGTTGATCGTTCTGAATCTTGACTGCATCACGAACAGCCTTGATGCCACCCTCGAGTGCGCGCTCCGCTACACCACGTTGTTCGACAGGCAGAGTCTCAAGTACTGCGGTGCGGTGAACATGCTTTGGCTTCAGTCGTTTTGCAGTTGGACGCTTCGGCATCTCGGGCGGTGCGGTGAAGTGTGGTCGAGCTGGTCGTGCTGGTCGTGCTGGTCGTGCTGGACGACCTGTTGTGCCGTCTGTGCGAGTGGATGCAGGTCGTTTAGGAGCATTTGGATCGCGCGGTGGGCGAGAAGGACGACTGTCGCCATCACGCTTACCTTTTGCATCGCGACCACCTTTGCGATCTGACTTAGGTTTCTCAGCAAGTTTTTGAGTTACAGGTGTGAACGACTTTTCGCTGGCGAGCATTTCGAGCATGTTGCCACGCTGACCTTTTTCGCGCATCTGCACAACTGACAAAACCGAAATGCCATCAATGTCAAAATCGGCTTCAACTTTGAGTACATCGCCTGTCTTCGCGGTGGACGACAATAAGGAGCCGTTGACGACTCCCTTAGGAGATTTGGCCCCAGCGGCACGCCAAGTCCAGGTCCCATCTTGACGATTGCTGGTCAGTTCTATGTCGAGGCGGCGAGACATGGGGCTCTACGGTACAGCCATATGACCTAGTTCTCCAATGAGATCGCCATGGAACTACCGTAATAATCATGACAATTTATGCATACGGCGATCGTGTACCTGTAATCCATGAAACTGCTTTTGTACATCCTGATGCGGTGATCATCGGCTCTGTCACAATCGGTGCAGAATCAACCATCTGGCCTGGCGCTGTGTTACGCGGTGATGACGGAGAAATTATTATTGGAGCACGCACGAGTATCCAGGACAATACGGTGATCCACACCATGCCAAATCAACCAACAATTGTTGGCGACGATTGCGTTATCGGACACATTGTTCATCTTGAGTCGTGCACCATTGCAAACTCAGCCCAAGTCTCGTCGGGAGCAATTGTTTTACATCGAGCAATTGTCGGCACTGGCGCAATTGTTGCTGCAAACTCGGTAGTACTCAATGACACTGTTGTTCCTCCTGGAGCACTGGCAGTTGGAAGTCCGGCGACCATCAAGGAAGGACGCGCCCGATCTATTGAAATCGAAATGGGTGCGCTCATCTATGTCGAGAAGGGCAAGAAGTTTCGCACGGACCTACGCAAAATTTCTGACTGATCGTTAGTCAACTATTTGCATGAGTGGCGAAATGTCCAATGACTCAAGCATTGGTAGATACAGCCTCACTGCATCTTTGCGAAATCGTGTGCTTAAATCTGCACGAAAAAACTTCGCACCTTCCCGAATGACGTAATTCAGAATGAAGAACTGATACGCACTTGGCAAAAACTCGATTTCGGCGCGCGACAACGGGTAGACCGAGTGGTAGGCCTGTAAAAAAGCAACGAAGCGTGGCTCGACCAACGTGTGAGGGGAGTACGAGAAATGAGTCTTATCTCCAGTATGCGATGCAGCACGAGAGAGGAAGTAGAAATCAAGCATCCGTGTGTCAATGCGAAACCAGTCGTAATCCCAACGAGTAAACAATCGTTTCACTAAATTTGCGTCTTGAGTAACAGAAAAATTACCAAGATTCCAATCGACCAAAATTGGCATCTTTGTCCATTCATCAAAATGGATATTTTCCAAGTTTTTTAAGAAGTTATGGGTTGATGTGCGCAAGTACGAAATA
>ENA-ORFA01000308-ORFA01000308.1-marine-metagenome-genome-assembly--contig:-NODE-308-length-21236-cov-2.803346_pt1 | contig 21236 bp, 16 predicted proteins | sample MGYA00248621_ERZ508587 | MGnify/ENA primary metagenome ERZ508587 (study PRJEB26250, sample SAMN06266239) | marine metagenome | isolation source: Columbia River Estuary | place: USA:Columbia River Estuary... | reverse complement strand
CCGGTGTTTCGGTGCCAACCCAAGCCGGTTTACCACCGCACAGGACCGCCACTGTGTTCCCCAAAACCACCAGGCTGTTGGGGCGATCTCCGACGGTGATTGTTTTGAGAACCGTATCCGCCTCGGTATCGACCAAAGTCACCGTATTGGAATCCCCGTTGGCCACCACCAGGCGTTGCCCGGACAAGGCCAAGGCATCGGGGAATGGTCCCACCAGTATGCGCTTCAAAACTTGCCGACTGCCCCAATCAAGGATAGCCACCCGACCAGCCCCGCCAAAGCGAACCCATTCGCTCACGTAAACTTTGGACCTGATCGGGTCCAAGGCCATGGCAGAAGGTAGCTCAAAGCCGGATAAGGAACCCAATGACTGCATCGTTGCGGGATTGACCCATTCCAGACGACCGGCGTTGTTGAGAACAACCATGCCCACACCTCCGTGAATAAGCATACTTTGAGCAATGTTACCCAAGGGGCGTTGATTCACTCGTCCAAACACATCCTGCTCGGTACGACTACCGTCCCTTGCAACCCAGGTTAAGGTCCCCGTTCCGGAACCAAAAGGCCCCTCGTTAACAACCCAAAATCCATTGTTATACGCGGAGGCGGGGGGAGTGACGGGGTCTTTTTGGCAAGAGGTCAACAAGCTGAGTACGGCCAGAATTACGAGGCAGGTCCAAGTCGTGAATTTGTTGGTAGGCAATGGCTTTTGCATGGTTTATTTTTTTTGAAAAGGTGATGAAGGAATGGAGGTATACAAGGTTAAATGGAAGCTGCGACCGGGCCGTGGAAACCAAGGCACTTCTTCGTACGATGTTCCTGTCAAATTGCGAATTTGGAGGGACAAACGATGTCCGCTTTTTTCATACGATCCGGCGAAAGTGACCAGCGCATAAGCTGGGAGGCTTTCCGAGCCATCGGTTAGCGTGTTACGAGCAGAAACGCCCTGAACTTGACCCATCACCGACCAAGAAGCCTTTTGCAGGCTGCCTTGAGCGGCCCATCGGTGAGTAGGCACAAAGGGCCACTGCGTTCTTTTTCCTTGTTCAAGGGCACTCCAAACTCGTTGAAGGCTGTAATCCAGTTGCCAGGTCCATGCCAAACCTTTGACAACGGCGGAAGACCCCCAACCCTGGGCCCGGATCTCCGAACCCAGGGCGGGGCTCACCCCCACATTGATGGGAGACCAAAAGGCCGAGTTGGGCATAGGCTGCCAAAGAATGCGCTCCCGCATATCCCTCCAGAAAGCAAGCACGGTAACATCCATTTTGGATCGTTGACGAACCCAAAACAAGCGGCCTCCACCTTCGAATTGTCGTCCTCTTTCGGGACGTAAATCGGGTCGGCCGCCGGGTACCCAAAAACGGTCGTTGAGCGAAGGAGGATTGACGGTGGTCCGGACCTCCATCCACCAAGCTGCCTTGTTCCTCACCCATCGGGCTCTCAAAAAAGTAGCTAGCGGCAAAAATTGCCCGTCCAGAACCTCGGCCTTGACTTGACCCGAAAACTCAAAAAGCCCACGGTCCAACGCCCAAGGCAAAATCATGGACCATCGCTCTTGGACCAAGGGCGCGGTGTATTGGGAGGAACTCGCAAGGTATCGATCCCATAAGGCCACGGGACGCAGAGCCCAGCCTCGTTTTTGAAAGTTTAGTCCCCCTCGGGCCTGGTAGCTGGTGGTTTGATGCAAACCAAAAACACCGTTGAGGGTATCGGTATAGCGATTCAAATCCTGTTGGAAGGCGACCGAAGACCAATAAAGCACTCGATGGTTTTTTTGCCAAGACCATTTGCCCTGAAAACGGGCTAGACTATCGTTTTGACGGGCAGATCCGGGTCTAGCCGTTATGGAGTTGGGGATTCCTCGGCGGGTTCCTTGCAACCACCAAGCGGTTTCGTAGGAATGACCGCGGCGACCTTGGACTTGGGTTTGGTTCATCAATGCTTCTTGACCAAAATCAGCCCCTTGCATCATGGTTTCGGGGGCATCCGGCAAAGCCCTGTTGGGATAGGTGTAGCGGTTGGCGTTTCGTGTTACGAGACCACGGGTTTGACTCCGCCACTTAGCCTTGCCCGTTGACCATCCCCAACCCAGAGCCTTATCGGCCAAAGTTCCCACCGAAGCGACAGCCTCCACACGGGGACTGTTTAACACAGCCAAACCCAAGCCTCCTCCCATACCATATCCCCCGGTTTGGAGAGCATCGCCCCCGTTATCGATTGCCAAACCTTGAAAAAGCCAAATTGGTACCAACTGCAAATCCGTCGTACGATTCATGGGGTGATTCAAAGTGAAATCGCCCCAATACAAATCGTTGTGGGTAGCACCCCCACCCCGGTAGGCCAGGGTGCTGAGCCCCCCCGGTAACGATTGTCGCGTCACCCATGCCCCCTGCATGCCCATCACATCCGCTAAGGAAGCCAGCGGCATGGTTTTATGCCAAACCGAATCGGTTGGCCGGTTCCATCGGAAAGTTCGAACCGAGACCTCCTTCAATACCAAGGGCTTGAGGCGCACGGTATCCTGTTGCGAATCAGCTGCGAAAGCGCACGACTTCCAAGGGACCCCAAAGAAGGCCCAGAAAACAATACCGAACTTGAGCCATTGCCCCATAGTTTTCCTTTTAGTTCGGGCTTCCAAAAAACCAGGACAAACCACGACCCCACCCCTTTCGAGGTATAGCCTATGTTATCCTAGGTTTTTGATCCAGAAAACCCGGTATTCTTGCCATGGCGGCAGGTCTTCTGACTTGGCCCATTCCGAACGCCTTCCCGTTTGGCCGTTGATCGGCTCCAACAGTGGCACCTTGTTCGAAACCTGTACAGGCCTCACAGCAGCTGGTACTGTCCCGGACTTGCACCGGAGTTCCCTCTTCGTTTTGGCTCTCGCCAAAAACCACCAAGCGAACCAAAGGTAGAGAAAATCCCCTCAAAATGCCCCCTTAGGAAGCCATGACCCCCAACGAATCTACAAAAGCTTGGATAAACCAAAGATTCTGCGTTGCAACTGGATCTCTGGGCTTCAATTCCAGAATGCGATCCAAGTCCACCAGGGCAGACGGATAATCCTACCGGAAAAAGCGTACCAGGCCCGTTTATGATAGGCGGAACGGTACCCGTCGTTGATTTGAACCAAACGATCAAAATCTTGGCAGGCCTTGACATGGTATTCTTTGTTATAGATCTTTTCATTGCTGGAAGACACGAGCGCCATAGCGAATGAGCTACAATCAGAATTTTGTCCCCCATGCCCACATATTGGGTTTCAGGCATGGCGGCCCATTATGATTCCAAAGCCACCAAACCAAAAACCAAAGAAACCGCCAAGAATGGAATCTTATCAAGGAACACACTAGGCCGAGGCGAAGGCTATTCCTCAAAAAACGCCTTTTGAAACATCCACCCCAATGGCATAACCATAATAACTCCCATCCAATTCCCGGTAAATTCGAATTTTGTTGCAAGCTTTCCCAAGGTTGACAGGGGTCCAGGAACGACCCCCATCCCGGGTTTCGTAGCCGCTGTTCATGGTGCCAACAAAGCCATGGTTCTCGTTAAGAAATCCAATTCCAAATTGCCTTGCATTGGCATCTTCAACCAAATCGATTTCGAACCAAGTCAAGCCACCATCGGTGGTTTTGGCGATACGCTGCTGTTTGACAGTCGTGTCGGGGTTGTAGGACTGAATAGTCGCATAACCCATGTTAGCCGTCGGGAAAGAAACCTTCCAAGTCGTTTCGTAAGGTCGGTTGGATTGATAGACTTTCTTCCATGTCTTGCCGCCGTCGGTTGTTCTCAAGAGAAGGGCATTGGATTTGGATAGATCATCATCCGAAGATGCACAAACAATTCCATGGTTCTTATCAAACATTTTGATATCAAACAACATTTTGCAATCTTCATTCATGGTGTAGGACGTCCAAGTCATGCCCCCATCGTGAGATACCATCCGATTGGCCGGACTTCCAACCCGCCCTACCCCAAAAATGTGAACTTTGAAATCGGATCTGCCTTGATTAATCGTGGGTTCACTGACGATATCAAGGGCACAAAGACCTTTGACATAGGGTCCTTGGTAGGTCACCGGCTGCCAGGTTCGTCCACCGTCTCTTGTCCCGTAGAGCGGGATGGTATCCGTCACATGGGGGAAATAATCCGTGCCCACTGTTCCGGCAAAGCCTACTAAGCTGTCCACAAAGGCTATGCATCGAAAAAAGGTTCCTTTCTTTTCCAGTTGCAGAGTCCACGTCTCCCCTCCATCCTTGGTATGATAGATCCGGCCGTACCCGTTCACATACCAACCCATCTTGGAATTAACAAAGGTTATATCGTCTTGCTTTCCAGGGTAACGTTCGGTGTTCAATTTGGCCCATCCCTTGGGGCCTTTGGCTGATTCACCTTCAGGCTTGAACAGCGCGTTGCTCCATTCAACGGCCGATAAGCCAACTTCGGGGTTGTATTCGTCAAACAACTGCTGAATCTTGCGGCTCGAGAATTTGTCGTAGGCCTCCTGCATGGTGCCGGATTTGGCAAAAAAATGATCCGTTTGCGGGAAAACACGGAGGGTCGCATGATCCGCATGAAAGAAATTAACGGTTTGAACAATCTGTTGATGATCGGCTTTTGAAAACGCTTGAAAATCCGATTCACCGAATTGAACCATGACTTTGGCGCTGGTGTTTTTCCAATTCTGCAAATGCGGAAAATCTTGAATTTGTCTCCAATACTCGGCATTCCGGTCGTAGATCTTGCCGTTGCCATCGTAACCCCAAACATTCCTCAGAACACTATCCGAGCGAGGATCTTTGGCCATATCTTCCAATCGCTCCTTTTGGACATAAAATCGATAGTTCAAATCGTATTGATCAATAACCGATTGCTCCACTTCCAAGGGATTCATTCCAGCCAAGGCATTCTGGACCCTGTACATTTCCAGTTGATACTCAAACCATGATTTGGCGGTGGTGCCAAAAACAATCACACCGGCAACCGAATGCTTTGAACTAAGTGCTGGTGCAACGATTCCGCCCATGGAATGACCAAAAATGATGATTTTGTTGGTATCCACATAAGGTAAAGACTTTAGCTTGAGGAGACCTGCTTCAAAATTTTCGATTTCATCGGTCAAATTGCAGGATTCACACGGCGGTGTGTTTTTACTATCCCCTAACCCACTTTTTTCGATTCGTAAAGTGACATAACCAGCATCCACATAAGCGTTGATAATGCGTTTGTAAGGATGATCATCCTTGAGAGCATCGATGCTATTGCAGGTATAACCCGGAATAAACAACATAGCAGGCATCGCCTCTTTTTTGAAAGGCTTGTTAATGATAACCCGCAGCTTTCCGCCCTTGTAAGGCGCCTCATCGTAGATGACGTCCGCATTGTCATCGGTTTCAAAGGGTCGAGGCATCACCAATCCTTTCAGCGAAAGAGTCTTAGCCCCGCGACGAATGGTCATTTTTAGTTCGGTGCCCGGTTGGTACGAATTAAAAAACTTCAAAAATTCGGCATCGGAATAAAAAACAGAATCTCCGATTTTGGTGATAACATCGTTTTCCTTGAGTTTCAGCTGAGCGGCCGTACCTCCACGGACCTCCAGCACTTTGCAACCCTGGAAGTCTTGTTCCTTAACAAACTCCATCCGAACACCCAACTGCGCCTTGCGGGCCAACTGAGCATTCGAAGAAAAACCAAAAAGACAGAAAATTAGAAGGGCCGCAAAACGGTTCATAGGATAATTTTTGACAAAGAACCCTATAAATTGAAAAAATCCCTTGTCAAAAATTGCTTTTTCTTAGGATTCCAGGGGAAGAACCGTATCGTTTCTTGAAGGCCTTTGAAAAGGAAGAAACATCCGGAAAACCATAGATATCAGCCGCTGTCGACACCTCCAGCCCGTTCTGTATCGCCAACTTTGATTGATCCAAGCGCATATTCTGTTGGTATTGATACGGGGTTGTTTCAAATATCAGTTTGAATAGCCGAATAAAATGAAATTTGGAAATACCGGCATGCTTGGCCAAAAAATCCAGGGAAAAATTATCCGCGATTCGATTATCCATCAAAGCTTTGGCCTCCAGGACAGCCCGTAACAACTCCTCGTTGGTGTTCTTTTTCTTGAAATCCAGCTTGGTTAAATGTTCAAATATTAAACCCTGATCGGCCAACATACTTTGAGCCAAACCATAAAAAATCTCATTCTTTAGCAAATCGTTTCTTAGGTCCCAGGAGCAAAGTTTGTGATTCATCTGCAGAAGCAGCTTTCCAAACCGTGTATTATGAACAGAGTACCGATTAACAAAAAATTGATCGGATAACAAAAAATCGGTTGGAACGAACCATGGTTGATTTGAACTTTCAGCGACTTCTCGTATAACCTCCGGGCTCAAATCAATGCATAAGCCACGAACCTGTTCTTTGCTGTTTATTTGGACGACCGATTGGGTAAAAGAATTACCAACCATGTACTCACCTGCCTTGACGGTAAAGCGTTTTTGGTTAACAAAATAGACCTCTTCGCCGGAGCCCACGAATTTAATACCCAACCCACCAAAGGGGCATTCCGATTCTAACTTAGAAAAGGAAGACATCCGGACGGAATTATTCTGGGGGTCTTGGTAGATCGTTTGATTCATAGGACCTCCAAATTTAATATGATTTCGAAATAGAGCGAATAAACAAAGGCCCTAATCACAAATGCGACCGTCTTCCATACGGATCGTTCGATGGGTATTATCTGCAAAATTCTGATCATGGGTTACCACCAACAAGGTCTTCTCAAAAGAATGGACCAATTCACTGAATATATCAAAAACGATTTCTTTGTTTTTGTTATCCAGATTGCCGGTCGGTTCATCGCACATGAGCAGAAGTGGATCGTTGATCATGGCACGGGCAATGGCGACTCGTTGCTTTTCGCCGCCGGATATTTGGTAAGCCATCTTGGAAGACAAATGCTCAATTCCTAATTTCCTTAACAATTCGAAGGCACGATGCTCCAATTCCTCTTGAGACAAGCGGTTAAGCTTGAATCCAGGTAGCATGACGTTTTTCAATACGCTAAACTCGTGGAGAAGGTAATGAAATTGGAAAACAAAACCGATTTTTTCGTTTCTAAGGGACGCCAACTCTTGGTCTGATTGGTTGGTCACGAGTTCATTATCGATGAAAAGTTCTCCGGTATAATCGGTGTCCATGGTCGAAAGGATATAAAGCAAAGAAGATTTGCCACAACCCGATCGACCCATGACAGATACGAAATCCCCGCGTTGAATGGAAAAAGAAATATCCTTCAATACATCCTTTTTGACCGGGTCATAAAAAGACTTATAGATGGATTTGGCCTCCAAAACGATCTTGGTTTCCATCTTACTTCCCTCGAATAATTTCAACAGGGTCCACTAAACTTGCTTTTTGGGAGGGAAACCAACTTGCTAAAAAAGTGGTGGCTACCGCAAACAAAATAGCAATTGTATAATACTGCAGACCATAATCGACAGGATAGGTGTCCACGCCCGGGACTGCCATGGAATCAAAGGGAATGTTGTCTATCAGGATCGAAAAAAACAACCCCAACAAAGCACCCGCCAAGGCACCGGCTAGTCCAATGCTTAACGATATCGTCATAAATATTTTTTTGACGTCACTTCCCGAAAATCCGGTGGCTTTGAGAATGGCAATGGTGTCCATTTTTTCGTAAATCATCATATTGAGGATGTTATAGATACCAAATCCAGCCACCAAGAGAAGGACAATACCAACCGAGAAGGAAATAATCGTTCTTGCACTGCTTCCCGTTTCAAACTGGGCATTGGCGGTTTGGATATCCTCTGTATTGATTCCAAAAAGAGCCTCGTATTCCTTGGCAAGGGCAGGAGCCTGATCCATTTCTACGAGCTTTACTTGGATATCGGTGATATAGTTGTTGGGCACTCCAAGCAATTTTTGACAGGTTGCTAAACTCACATAACTCTGTGTTTTATCGAATTCAACCATCCCCGATTGAAAAAAACCCAGAACCTTCAAGGCAAATTTCTCCCCTTTGATGGTGGTAACCTGAATAAGATCACCCTTCTTGGCGAGAATCTTTTTGGCAACGCCACTTCCCAATAGAATCGTGTTAGGGCGGGTTTCTAATTCCATAAAATAACCATCCAAAACATAATTCTGGAAGTTAAACAACCTCGCCTCTTCGTTTGCATCGATGCCATGGATGATACCATTTAGCTCAACATTTCCCAAATTATAAAAAACCTGGGCGCTTACTTTAGGGGCCACCCCAAAAACCTTTGGATCACTGTTTAGTTTCTGGATGATACGATCGGCGTTGTAAATTTCTTTTCTGGAATTTGAAGGCTTTAGGGAACGAACGAAGCGATGGTATCCCTTATAAGTACTATCCAAATCAATCGGTTGAATCGCTGATGGCTGCAGGTCATTGTACAACCGAACATGGGGCGTTCGATTCAAAACCAACCCATCCAACAGCGAATTAAGACCTTCCATAAAACCCAGCAGTGAAATAAAGAAAGCCACGCTAAAGGTTACACCGATTGCTGCCACGAGAGTTTGTTTTGCCCTGGCCATCAACAAAGCTCGTGCAATTTCCAGAATATGCCGTGTTTTCATTTCATGGGCTTTCGGATTCTTGTATCCATATCAAGACCATTTAACACTTCAACCATGGTATCATCTTTCAAACCAATGCGCAAAGCTTTGACCTTCCCGTTTTCGAGCATTACAGTGGAATCGCTTAACAAATAAGAGGTTGGAATCATTAAGGCATTCTTTTTTTCTCGAATTATGATGTTGGCCTCTAAGCTAAGATTAGGGTACAATCGAGTCGGGAACTTGACCAAAACGGCTTCCACCTTGAAGGATCTTGTACGCTCATTCATCATGGGATAAACAAAACGAATGACGGCCTCAAAAACTTCGCTTTTGTAACTATCCATGCGAACCAAGACCTTCTGGCCTTCATTGATTTTGACTATATCAAATTCATCCACATTCAATTCAATGATAAAATCAGCCTCACCAAGGACTGCAAGGGGGGACATAGCGGTCGTCAATTCGCCTAGTTTGGCATTAATCTTGTACACATAACCATTTACCTCACTTTTGATCAATAAATCCTCTTCGTTTGTCTGGGCGATATTTAGATTGTTTCTGCTCTGTTCAGAAATTAGTTTGAGTTGGCGATTCAAATCATCATACGCCACTTGCATTTTCTTTAAGTTGATTTTGGCATATTCATAATTCAGTTCTTTTTGTTCCAATTCGACCTTGGTACCAATGTTTTGATTCCATAAGACTCTTTGTCGCATAAGCAACATCGAATCATTGGATAATTTCTTTTGGGCAAATCCAATGTTAAGACGTGCTTCCGATAATTTCTCTTTGTTTCGGTTCAGGTCGTTCGCCAACGATAGGAGTCGAGCATTTTCGGTTATTAAAGGGGAGGATCCGTTTTCGATCCGAAAAATGGGATCGCCCTTGTGTATTTGATCGCCTTCACGCACAAAAATTGCCTTGACGAGGCCGTTTGACTTGCTAAATACCTCGTATTGGTTTTTGCTTTTCAAAACCCCCGAGGCATAAACGCTTTCAACGATATCGGCCCTTTGGGGAAGGATGGTTTCCGCATCGTTCCCGCATCCAACGAAGCACAATACACAAATTGAAATGAACAATCGAAATGCTTTTTCTATCATTGCTTCAAAATTGGAGGTAGATTAAAGTTACTGCCGCCAAGGTCATAACAATCAAGGCCAAAAACCCTAATAGATTGGTTATTGGGCCATTTACGTTTTCACCCATTATTTTTTTGTTATTGGATATATGCAAAATGATGGCAATCAAAACTGGGGCTGTTAAACCATACAGAATGGCGGTGTAAATCAAAGACTGTATGGGGGTTATCCCGATATAATTCAAGGACAAACCCAAAATCAAGGAAATTCCAATAACCATATAAAATTCCTTGGCCTCATGAAATTTCTTGTCCAGACCTTGTTCCCATCCAAAAGTTTCTGTTATGATATAGGAAATAGAACCGCTCAAAACAGGAATAGCAATGAAGCCTGTTCCAATAACGCCGACAGCAAAGAGCAGATACGCCAGATTCCCGGCCAAGGGCTTAAGCGCCAAGGCCGCTTGTTCAACAGTATCTATTTGGTGTATGCCGCCTTTGAACAAAACCGTCCCTGTTGTAAGAATAATAAAAAACATCACGAAGCCGGAAACGGTCATCCCAAAATCGACATCCTGATTGATTTCGTTAATGATCTTTTTGTTGACAAGCAAATGTTTCCTTTTGGTTTTCATCTCCTCCACCTCCACAGAAGCCTGCCAAAAGAAAAGATAGGGCGAGATGGTGGTCCCAAGGATACCAACCAAAATGGCAATAAATTCTTTGTTAAATTGAATCGTCGGCACAAAGGTTGCTTGAATGATTTCTCCTAGATCCTGCTTATACAAAAAAGGAACAACGAAATAAACCAACATAACAATGCACATGTATTTGAGGACGGATGCCATCTTTTGGTAAGGCAGGTAGATAATCAATCCCAGCAGGATTAATGTAAACAAGACACTAAAATAATTTGCATCAATGGATGGAAACAAAAGATTTCCTACAGCTCCCATTCCCGCAATATCAGCACCAATATTCATGATAATGGCAGGAAAACTAAACAAAAGCATCAGATACAACACGGGTCTTGGGTAGTGCTTTTTGAGGGTCCCCGTTAAACCTTGGGACGTAACCAAGCCAATTCTTGCACACATTTGCTGGATGGAGGCCATCAAAGGAAAGGCAACAATCGCCGTCCATAGGGTTGCAAGCCCAAAGGCAGCACCTGCCTGGGAATAGGTTGCAATTCCTGAAGGGTCATCATCGCTTGCTCCTGTGACCAACCCCGGTCCCAGTTTTTTCCAACTTCGAAGCAATCGAGAGGCGAATGATTTGGGGGGGGGCATGGTTTAATTTAAACTATTATTTTTCAACGAGTTACGAAACCTTCATCCTTCAAAAGGGGCCTTTCTTGCTGCTGGGTTCTCCAATAATTTTTTCGGAAGGCTCCGTACAAAAAAAACTTGCTGAACCGATAATGAAACTTGAAGTTACCCTCGTAATCGCAGCCCAATTCCCTGTATTGGATTGTTGAAGATTCTTTCAAACATTCTTTGATCGCTTGGGTATAAGCGCCGGGCCCTGTCATGGCATGGACATCGCGAGGATAACGGTTTGTTTGGAGGTTATCCATAACGATTTCCAAGGTTTTCTCCAGAAAAGGGTGGCCAGCCTCAAAAACCAAGGCCCATTGAACATAGTATTCCAAGTGTTTTTCGAGCGAAATGAGGGCTGAATCCGTGGGCAAAATAAATTTATCGAGTTGGACGATGTTAAGGCTATCCATATCAAGGTAAACACCTCCTGTCTTGAAGAGAATGGCATAACGAAAAAAATCCGCTTTGGCAGCGCCGATATTGATGCGTCTGTAAAGATGGAAGGTATCGGTCCCGTATTCGGAACGAATAAATTCAGAAATCCGATCATCATCGTAAAACTGATATTGATATTCAGGGTTCCTTCGCTGAAGCTTGTAAACATGCCATTGGGTTAAAAATGGAAGTTGATCGGTTTTGAAGGTTTGATAAATTATTTTTGGAATGGCCATAACCTTAATTCGAATGTTTGGAGATCGTTCCTATGGGCTTAACGGAATCTTCTCTCCAAAGCCGAAGGTGGTCTGCCCTAAGATAGTTACTCAAGGCCTCTTTGGGGCAAAAAAGCAATATTTGACAAGACAATACCCCACCAAGTGGGTTAATTTGCTTCAAAATCAAACCACGACTAACCCACCGTTCATGGAACTCCGCATACAAAACCTAACCAAAACCTACTCGAACGGCGTCAAGGCGCTGGACGATGTTAACCTCACCATCCCCCGTGGCATGTTTGGCCTGTTGGGGCCCAACGGTGCAGGCAAATCAACCCTGATGCGTACCATTGCCACCCTTCAAGAAGCCGACAAAGGCAGCGTTCGATTGGGTGAACTGGATGTGTTGCAACACCCCATGGAAGTCCGTAAGCAATTGGGCTACCTGCCCCAGGAATTCGGGGTCTATCCCAAAATCAGCGCTTACGATATGCTGGACCATATCGCTATCCTGAAAGGGATACGCCAAGACCGCAAAGCGTTGGTCGAAGAACTCCTCAAACGGGTCAACCTTTGGGAGGTGCGCAAGAAAGCACTCGGAGGCTTTTCGGGCGGCATGAAGCAACGTTTTGGGATTGCGCAGGCCTTGATCGGGGATCCTAAGTTGATCATCGTGGATGAGCCCACCGCCGGTCTTGATCCGGGTGAGCGCAACCGGTTTTACAACCTCTTGTCGGAAATCGGGGAACAGGTCATTGTGATTCTTAGCACACATATCGTAGAGGATGTCAAAGAGCTGTGCAGCCAGATGGCTATTATCGACCGAGGCCGAGTCCTCTTCGCCGGTAGTCCAGCGGAAGCGTTGGCCCAGGTCCACCACAAGATTTGGACCAGCTCCGTTCCCAAAAATCGCCTGCAGGAGTTAACCGCTCAATGGCCTGTCATATCGACCCGCATGGTGGCCGGCCAGCCGGTGGTGTATGTTTTTGGGGATGAACAACCCGACCAAGGCTTTGTATCGGCTGAGGCAGACCTCGAAGATGTTTTTTTTATATATATCAAGGGTTTTAACAAGCCGACAAAGGCATAAAGGAGGGTACGATGTTTCTTCAACTGTTCCGCTTTGAGCTGCGATACTGGCTGCGCCAACCCATCGCCTATATTTTCTTTTTGGTCAATGCCCTTCTTGTATTCGGCGCTACCAGCAGCGATGTTATTACCATAGGTGGTGGCGTCGGGAATATTTTCAAGAATTCACCCTATGTGGTGCAGAATTATTATGCGCTCTTTTCGCTGTTGAGCTTGTTGATGATCACCACGTTTTTCAACAGTGCCGCCGCCCGCGATTTCAACGAGAAAACCAACCAAATCCTTTTTGCCACGCCGCTTCAGAAAAGGGATTTCCTGTTGGGCCGTTTCTTTGGGGCCCTGGTGGTCAGCATCATTCCTTTCTTGGGTGTTTCCTTCGGCTCGGTGATCGGAAGCATGATGCCCTGGGTGGATCCTGAACTGGTTGGTCCCACGGTTTGGTCAGCACACCTCAACGGGCTACTTGTTTTTATCCTACCCAATCTGATTTTCTCAGGTGCCATCATCTTTGGTATCGCCGCTCTCACCCGAAATACCCTTCTTTCCTTTATCGGAAGCATCGTCCTGTTGGTAGGCTACAGCATTTCACAAAGCCTCATCAGCGATGTCGAAAACGAAGTCTGGGGAGCTATCCTGGATCCCTTCGGCCTGCGTACATTTTCCGTTGTCACCAAGTATTGGACCGTCGATGACCGAAACACCCAGTCGCTGGGTTTCGAGGGACTGGTCCTGATCAACCGGACGGTATGGACCGCTGTTGGTTTGCTGGTTTTTGGCTTGGTCTGGCGCTGGTTTAGCTTCTCCGAACGAGCCAGACCCGGAAAACGCCCAGGGGAAAAGGAGAATCCCGCGTCCGCCAAAACATGGGAACCCCTAAAAACCATCAAACCGGAGTTCAGCCCATCCTGGAGCGTCAAGCAACTGCTGAGCCAGATTCGCATTGAGAGCCTATCCATCATGAAAAACATAGCCTTTGTTATGATTATGGTGTTTGGGGCCATCAATCTAATCACCGGTATGTACTTTGCCACATCGCAGGGCTATGGCCTCACCACCTTTCCGGTTACCTATGCCATTGTGGATGTCATCCAGGGCTCGTTCTATGCCTTCATCGTGGCGGTCATTACCTTTTATACCGGGGCCATCGTCTGGAAAGAGCGCGAATCAAAAGTCCAAGACATTTACGACGCGCTGCCATACCCCGACTGGCTGCCTATGCTGTCCAAAACATTTGCAATGTACCTGGCTGTCTTGGTATTGTTATTAACAGGAGGCCTTATCGGTGTTGTAACACAGTTGCTGAACGGATTTACTGATTTGCGTTTAGAAGTGTATCTGGTCAAACTGATTGGAACGGACAGTCTCACCTTTCTTAGTCTTATCATCCTCAGCATATTCATCCATTCGGTGGTGAACAACCGGTACATTGGGTACTTTTTGTTCATTGCCGTCATCATCACGAATTCATTTGTTTGGCCTGTCCTCGATGTCAGCAGCAATTTGGTGATTTATGGAGGCACTCCAACGGTCACCTATTCCGATATGAATGGGTTTGGTCCTTTCCTGGCTGCCTATGGGGCCTTCAGAGCCTATTGGCTGCTGGCCGGTTCCATTTTGTTATGTGTAGCACTGCTGTACTGGGTGCGCGGACGTGAAGCCGGCTTTAGGACCCGTACCCTGATAGCGCGCAGAAGACTTCTTGCCATCCGGCCCGTCCTTCTTGGGCTTGTTTTTGTTTGGTTAATCGGTGGAGGCTGGTTGTTTTATAACACCAAAGTCTTGAACACGTTCATGACCAACGACGAAAGCGAAAAGCGGATGGTGGAATATGAAAAGCGTTACAAAAAGTACGAGGGCCGCCTTCAACCCCGTGTCATCTCCCTTGATTACCGCATTGACCTCTACCCCGAAAATCGCAGACTGGAAGTTACCTGCACCCAGTGGGTGAAGAACAAAGGCGTCACCGCCATCGACACCCTGTACTTCACCTTGCCATCAACCTTTGATAGCAAAATCAATCTACCCAACTCCAAGGTCTTGTTGTTGGATACCCTTCGCAACTTCGCCATCTACAAGCTAGCCAAGCCACTGCTCCCGGGGGATTCCACAGAAATGGTGATGACGGTTCATTATGCCGCCAAAGGGATTGAGAACGAAGTCCAGGTGACCTCCATTGTCGATAACGGCAGCTTCTTTAATTCGGAAATTCTTCCTTCCATTGGCTACCAACCGGGCTTTGAATTGAACGACAAGAACGACCGCAGAAAGTACGGACTTCCAGTCCGGGCCAGGATGCCAAAGCTCAACAATACGCCTTCCAAAAGGATGGATACCTACTTGAACAACAACGCAGACTGGGTGCATGTGCGCAGTGTATTCGGTACATCCGGGGACCAAATCGCCATCGCACCGGGGTCTTTACGCAAACAATGGAAAGAAAAAGGCCGGAATTATTTTCATTACGAACTCGATCACCCGTCCATGAATTTCTACGCCTTCATGTCAGCGCGCTATCAAGTAAAAAAGAAGATGTACAAAGGGATCAGCCTCGAAGTTTACTACGATGCAAGGCATGCCTACAACGTATCCAAGATGCTGATGTCCATGGAGAAGTCGATTGATTATTACGCCACCCATTTTGGTCCCTACCGCCATAAGCAGGCGCGCATTATCGAGTTTCCTCGATATGCCAGCTTTGCACAAGCCTTTCCGGGGACCATGCCCTATTCGGAATCCATTGGATTTATCGCAAACCTGGAAAATCCCGAAGACATCGACATGGTTACCTATGTGGTGGCCCACGAGATGGGTCACCAATGGTGGGCCCACCAGGTAGTAGGGCCCGAGATGCAGGGCTCAACCTTGTTGAGCGAGTCCATGGCCCAATACTCAGCCCTCATGGTCATGGAAAAAATGTACGGCAAAGACCAAATGCACAAATTCCTGCGCTACGAGATGGACAGTTACCTGGGAGCACGAGGAACAGAATCGGAGAAGGAATCCCCGCTGATGGAAGTCGAGAACCAAGGCTATATACATTACAACAAAGCCAGCACGGTGATGTACTACCTCAAGGATATGATCGGTGAGCAGAACGTGAATGCGGCCCTCAAAAACCTGGTGGATAGCTTTGCTTACCGAGAGCCTCCCTATCCCAATGCCAACGAATTGGTGAACCGCCTTGAAGCCCAAACGCCCGACAGCCTGCGATACCTCATCCGCGATCTATTCAAGAAAATCACCTTGTTCGATAATCGCCTTATGGAGGCTAAAACGCGCAAAGTCAACGAGGGCTATGAAACCACCGTCAAGGTACAGGCCGCCAAGATGTATTCCGACTCGGTTGGACGCGAGAGGCCTGCTCTCCTGGACGATTGGATCGAAATAGGGTTGCTAGCGAAACCAGCCGAAGGCAAAAAATACGGCAAGCCTATTCATATCCAGCGATTCAGGATTCGAAAGAAAGAAAACACCTACACATTCGTCACAAGTCAAAAACCTTGGCAAGCCGGTATAGACCCGTACTACTACCTGGTGGACCGGGTTCCCGATGATAACCTCAAAAAAATCAGTGAAAATTAAAAAAATAGGCTGGGTTTTGTGGGAAAGCGAATCCTTTTAGAAGGTAACCTGCCTTAAGATCGTCTTTCCAAAAGGTATGAGAACCGCCTCTTGGAGCTTCGGATTTTTTAACGTAGGAGTTTTTTAGTTTTATTGTGGATGGATTAATGGGAAGCAACAATACATCACCCATTTCGCTTATTCCCGTCCCGCTAAACCGCGTCTGAGAAAAACCCAAAAGGAACGTGTCCTGGTACTGGTACCCGCTTGTATGGCTCCATCCAAAATCGCGGTTATCGGGACCCGGTTGGACCAAACCAAAAGGCATGGATGGACCTGGAAAGGTATGTCCTGTACCATCCGTACCTATAAAAACCCGAACGTACTTTGAATTCCGGGAATAGGCTGATAGGGCGAAACAAAAAACTATTCCAAAAATAATTAGTCTCATAATCCAACCGGAGGTTTTGGTGATGAATCCCTTTAATTCCTATTCACCTTTTTCCAACGCGCTGCAAGTAGGAATATGCCGTACGGTAAAGTTACAGGAATTAGCAATGAAACACATTTTATTGGCTTCTTTATGCAAATCCTGAGCCCTTTCAATCTGCGATTTATCCATAATTACAACGGCGGGTTGTAAAACAACTTCTGTGAAAGCCCCACCCCATTCTTCGGATTCTCTCATGGTTCCCAAAGCACGGTCTGTATAATCCACAACAGTGATTCCGTTAATTAAACATTAATACAAATACCAAAATATACGGCTATCGGATAACGAAGAAACAAAAAGGTTTTTTGGATTATGATACGACTTATTGCATAGAGATAATCTTCTTACGATTAAACCGAAGGATACTCAACGTAAGGTGAGGGAATAAACGATACATCCATTGAATCGCTTGTGCTGAAAAGGAGGCGTACATTCTGAACTTCCGCCTTTGCAACTGTTGAATAATACGCTCGACCGTTTTCTCACGGCTCATAGGCTTTACGCCCGTTCGTTTTTGGAGCAGCTCTTCTTCCCCTTTGGCGTTGAGCGTGGTTTTGTGATCTTCGTTTTCTGTAAAACCCGGATAATTGATGCCTACAAATACTCCGTCATCCGTCAATTCACATCGAATGCTTTCGGCCAAACTTACGATGGCTCGTTTAGTTGCTGAGTAAGCCGAATACTTTGGCAGCCCTACAATTCCGGCCACAGAGGATATAAAGAGTATAGAGCCCTTTTGTTGGCGAATATCATTTATACAAGCCAGTGTTGGGTATATGCTACCAAGTAAGTTAATTTGAACAACCTTTTCGAAGGCATTGGGCACAATCTCTTTCATAAGGCCACTAGAGGCTACACCAGCATTGTTGATTAGAATATCAATTCGCCCAAATTCTTCCATAACATAATTACGTAAATCCAAACAAAATTCGTAATTGCTGACATCGCCAGCCAGACCTATTACGTTTGGTGTAATTTTTCTAAGGTAGAAAAGAGCCTTTTCAACTTTTTCATGTGACCTTGAATTAATAACCAGACGAGCGCCCCTATGTATCAGCATTTCCGCAGTAACCAGTCCTATTCCCTGCGTTGAACCTGTGATAATAATTACTTTATCGGTAAACATATTATGTAAATTAGTTGGTGTATCCGTTTTCATTCAACCACTCAAAACACTCCTTCACAGCTATTCGCAGATCCGTGCAAGGCATATCGAGTTGCTGGCGTGCTTTATCTCCTGAATAACATTGATGTTCACAAGAAAGAAAGGCCATCTCTTTATTTACAGTTGGTATTCTGCCACTAATTTTAGCATACCATTCATTGTATATGCCATAAAATTTAACCAATTGCGTTGGCAGCGAAAATTTTGGGGCTTTGGCCCCAATAGTTTCAGCTATAAGGTCAAAGGCTTCTTTATAGGTAAGGTTTTGGTTCCCTAATATGTAACATTCGCCTACTTGTCCCTGGGTTATAGCATTAGCGATGGCTACTGCAGCATCTTTAACCGCCACGTATGTTTTTGAGCCTTGGGTATAAATCGGCACTTTTCCATGAAACAACGCCAAAATGAGCGACCCTGAGCTTGGCCTGGTGTCGTAAGGGCCTATCATAAAAGTGGGGTTAATAATTACAGCATTCAGTCCCTTTGCTTTTACAGCATTAGCGACTAAACTTTGTGCTTCATATTTAGAGTCCATATAATCGAGGCCGTATATATGGCCCATGTAGCCACCGTTTTCGTCGCCAGGTTTTTGCTTGGTGCCGGGTGCAAATGAATTGGCTGTTCCGATATGGATCAATCGTTTTACCTCTTGCTTAAGACAAGCCTCTATCACATGGCTTGTTCCAGTAACGTTCACTTCACGAATAAGGGAATCACGAGCTGGGTTAACCTGCGTATTCGCAGCAGCATGTATTACCACATCATGACCTGAAACAGCTCGAAACACGGCTGCCTTATCTAGTATATTCCCGAAATGCCTGTGAATTGGTAAATTCAAAAGTCCTCTTGCCGGGATTTGATCATTAAGTAGCATGACGCTCACTTCATATTTTCTACTTAATAATTCCCGAATAAGATTGTTTCCTAACAAGCCATCAGCACCGGTGATTAATACTTTCATATAATAATTACTTAATCAATTGTAAGTACAACGCAGAAATCTTAAGCTATTGAAAAGGTATAAAAACAACAAATTGATAGGACGCTTGAGCGAATCCTAAATTAAATAATTCCCATGGAGTTTTTACCGGCCGGGACTAATGTCTTTTATTGCCAGGTTTAACGTTTTGCAGCTACAAGAAGTTGGCGATTTCGGAGACGAAAACTGTCTGCCAGCACTGAACTTGATACGAAGCACAAAGCTTCATTTAACCACTGAACCGCCAATTTCTTGTAGGTGCTGTTATGGGATGGGCTATTGAAGTATAATTTTTCTTATTTCAGTCGTGTTTCCTTGCGAGTCAATGATATGGGCAAAATATAGTCCGTTACCACCCCAATTCGATGAATTCAGATAATCAGTTTGTGAAGTGATTCTTTTATGAAAAACTTGTTGCCCGAAGATATTTTTTATAATCAAATTATAACCATTTATGACCTTGCCATAATCAAAATTTAAGTACGAGTTTGTAGGATTTGGATATATCTGTATTTGATAAATTTCATTTTCATGAATACCAGTTGTGCCTAACGGAACAGTAAAGCTCGCAGTGTCTGAAAAAATACAATCCGTAACAATTAAATTTACGGAGTAAATCCCAATTGATGTGTACGTGTGGCTTGGGTTTACTAAAACTGATGTGTTCCCGTCCCCAAAATCCCAGAAATAATTTAGCGGGTTGTTCATGTTCGAAGAAGATGTATTGGTAAATGTTACGATGTTGCCATTTGTGGAATAACTAAAGTTTGCAAGCGGATTATTAATAGTTAAGTTCCAATCATTTTGGCTATTATATATGGTATTATCGGACATCTGCTGATAATATAGCGCACGAGACTGGGTTAATCCAGCATTGAATGATAAGCCGTTTGATGGCTTTTTCCAAATTGAACTGTAAATGGTTAAGGCTGCAACATAACTGCCGTCTATATTTGGATGGCTATTGTCATTGCTATGAAGAATCAATATTGTGTCATTCAAAATATTCTGCCAAGTAACGCCTACGGGTGCACATTGGATGTTCAACTGTTCGCTTATTTCAAGATAAGCACTCGTTAGTGAATCCTGCATATGGTTAAAATCAACAAACACCGGACTGCAATAGGTATTTTGTGGATCACATTGCTGACCACCAAATCGTCTGCCCCAAGTCATGTAAGTGATTATTTTCGCACAAGGATTGTATTGTTCAATAAGTAATTTTAAACTTGTCATAGCAGGATACATATCGTTGTATCGATAATAATCTATACTGGGTATTTGGCTTTGTTCCTGAATGACAACATAATCCCAGTTGCCCTGACTTATTTTAGCGATAGAGGTGGCATTATTTACATGACCTGAAACGGTCATTCCGCCAGGCATATTGGAATCGATGATTAGCGTTTTTCCGGCTGAACTGGAAAGACTCTGCACCAGTTGGGGTAAATTGTTAAAGGATGTATAACTGTTCCCTAAAAAAAGGACTCTAAGTGTGTCTTGTGCTGATAAATTATTAATTGAAAATACTGTAAAAAGCAGAAGTGTTAATTTGGTTTTCATTTTTTATGATGTTTTAGTTATTGTTTTACAATCTTGAAGTTGGAACCACTGTTATCTTCGAATCGAAGCAAATAAATCCCATTGGCGAGATTTATTAAATCGAGATTAAAGTCTGTTTGGTCAATTATTTTAGAAAGTGCCAACTTTCCATAATTATCGAACAGTTTTATCGGTAAGCCCAAATCTTCCGGATTCACCTTAATGTTGATGATGTTTTGTGTTGGATTTGGGTAAATAGAGAACGACTTACTTTCGGATAAATCGGAAGCTCCAACGGTACCACCATTGTAAAGGGCTGTAATCTCTTGCGGTGTGAGTTGTCGACTCCAAACACCGATATCATCCAACTTGCCATTCCAATTATTCAAATATGCATCCTGGTATGCAATTAGGCCTGTTGAATCAGGACAACTGCCCATAAAATACTTTTTACCGGAAACGATAGTATTACCAACAGGTGTCGTAATACCACCTGCATAATTGCCATTAAAGTAATAATCAATGCCACCTGGTCCATTTGTTATCGCCCAATGATGCCAATTATTATTGGGATTTGCAGGAGAGCCATTAACACCAAAAGGAAGAGCTGAAAGCCATGTATTGCAACCGATGGATACCTCGTAGCTATTATCGGTGAAAAACGAAGTAAATGGTGTCGAATTGTCCATTTGCATTAGCCACGACTGATTGCATAAGCCACCGCCATAACCAAAAACC
>ENA-ORFA01000307-ORFA01000307.1-marine-metagenome-genome-assembly--contig:-NODE-307-length-21284-cov-11.561607_pt1 | contig 21284 bp, 20 predicted proteins | sample MGYA00248621_ERZ508587 | MGnify/ENA primary metagenome ERZ508587 (study PRJEB26250, sample SAMN06266239) | marine metagenome | isolation source: Columbia River Estuary | place: USA:Columbia River... | reverse complement strand
TCAGGCACAACAGTTCTTGACAAATTGAAGCCATCAACGCCAGCTTGGTCACGCCAGTCGATCATCTGCTGCGCAATGGTTTGTGCTGAGCCTACCCAAGGCGCTTGGCGGCTCCCAAGAATCATTTGTGAAAGTAGTTTGCGCCGTGTCCACTGAGGTCCTGCAGAACGGGTCATGGCCTCCACATTAGAAACAATGGCTTGGCTTTTGCCAGTTTCAATGGGCTCGTCTATGTCGTATTTTGAAAAATCAATGCCCATTGAAGCGGCCGCATGAACCAAAGCGCCTTCCGAGCTGGCATAGCGTTTGTATTCTTCAAACTTCTCTTGCGCTTGGGCATCCGTAGGTGCTGTGATGATGGTGGCGCCCATCCACACTTGAATATCTGATGCAGCACGTCCCTGTCCGACCGCTTGACTTCGAATGTTGTCTACGATGGTTTTCACGGCAGGCATGCTTTGCCCGTTCAAAAAAACGCATTCTGCATGTGTGGCAGCAAACCTTGAACCTCGTGCAGATGAGCCCGCTTGGTACAACAAAGGTGTACGCTGCGGAGAAGGCTCAGACAAGTGCATTGCCTGAACCTGATATTGCGGGCCTTTGTGTTTTACCAAGTGCACTTTAGAGGCGTCTGCATACACGCCGCTTTGGCGATTGGCCAATACTGCGCCCTCTTCCCAACTGCCTTCCCAAAGTTGGTAAACCAAGGCCATGTATTCATCGGCCAAGTCGTAGCGATCGTCATGGGCTATTTGCCCCGAAAGACCGGCAGCTCTGGCGGCACTGTCTAAATAGCCCGTCACAATGTTCCAACCTATCCGACCTTTTGTTAAATGATCAAGCGTAGACATGCGCCTGGCAAATAAATAAGGCGACTCATAAGTGAGGTTGGCGGTCACGCCAAAGCCCAAGTGTTCTGTCACGCTGGCCATGGCAGGAATTAGCATCATGGGATCGTTCACAGGGACTTGCACTGCGCCCTGCACCGCGGCATTGGGACTGCCGCCCAACACATCGTACACACCCACCACGTCTGCAAAAAAGATACCGTCAAACAAGCCTGCTTCAAGCCGTTGTGCGTAATCGGTCCAATATTTCAGATCAAGGTAACGCGTCGATTGATCGCGCGGATGGGTCCACAAGCCTTGTTGAATATGTCCGACACAATTCATGTCGAAAGCATTGATTTTGATTTTTTGAGACATGTGCGATTTAAATGAGGTGTGAAGTGGGTCTGATCAATTCAACTTAGCTGGTGTTTGAGTCACAATGACCATCGTTACAGTCTACTCAAAAAAAATGCTCACTGCGCCAAAACGTATTCTTCCCATTCTTGTTTTGGCACAATTTGCGGGAACTTCCTTGTGGTTTGCCGTCAATGCGGTCATGCCCGACCTGCAACAGCAAATGGGCTGGCCTGCATCTGCAGTCGGCCGCCTCACCTCTGCACTGCAATTGGGCTTTATTGTGGGCACCTTGGTCTTTGCTTTGCTGGCCATTGCAGATCGATTTTCTGCCAGGCGAGTTTTCTTGTTCTGCGCCTTAGCAGGCGCTCTGTGCACATTGGGCGCATTGATGCGCATAGCGTCTTTTACAGAACTCTTGCTATGGCGAGCGGCTACTGGCTTTTTCTTGGCGGGCATCTATCCAGTCGGCATGAAGATAGCCTCACAGTGGTTTCCCAAAGGTTTGGGCGTTGCGCTTGGTTGGCTGGTCGGAGCGCTTGTCTTAGGGTCAGCCAGTGCGCATGGCATTCGCGCTTTGTCTGTTGAGCTTCCATGGTCAACGGTCATGATCAGCGTGGCGCTGTTGGCTGCAGCAGGTGGCTTGCTTCTTTTTATGGTCATACCAGAACCACCAAATAACACGGCAAATACCAAAAAACTCGAATGGCAAGCATTGGCCACCATCTGGACTGACTGGCGTGTGAGGGCCTCGGTTCTGGGCTATTTTGGCCACATGTGGGAGCTGTATACGTTTTGGGTGCTCGTACCACTTATCCTGGCAACTCAACTCAGTGGTCAGGCCTTGTCCTTTGCAGCTTTTGGTGTGCTTGGCATTGGGGCCGTGGGGTGCATAGGGGGCGGATGGCTTGCAAAACGATGGGGCAGTGCCCGCGTGGCCACACTTCAATTAAGCATGAGCGGTATGTGTTGTCTTCTAGCGCCTTGGTTATTGTCTGCACCGCTAATTTGGTTCTTACTGTGGTTGGCTGTTTGGGGCATCACTGCAGCGGGAGACTCGCCCCAATTTTCAACACTCACAGCCAGCAATGCGCCTAAGCATGCAGTAGGCAGTGTGCTCACCTTGACCAATTGCATTGGGTTTGCAATCTCCATCGTGAGCATTGAACTCTTTACGAGTTTGGCTCGAGAACAAGCACTGGACTCTCTTCTGCCGTGGCTTGGTATTGGTCCCTTGTTGGGTATCTTCGCGATGAGCAATTTATGGAGTGAGCAATTTAGCGGACGCTCTTGAACAAAACAGGTAATGCTGTTTCTGATGTAAAAATGCACCGTGCATCATGGCCACAAGCAGGCACCATCATCGCTTTGTGATTGGCTTTTAAGCTCTCACTCACAAACTTTGCATAGGCAAAGCCTCTTGCCAAACGAGTTGGCCCTTGTGCCATTGCAGCGCAAGAATCATCAAACCCATAAAGCGGCAAGATGTCCAACTCACCCAAGAGATAAGTTGCAGATCTTGAACTTAATTGCTGTTTTAACTGCTCGTCTGAAATTGATTTTGCAAAACCCAGCTTGTTTTCAAGTCCGTACGGCCAGTGGTTAAATGCAGTGCAATTCTTCCTATCATTGAACGTAACAAATGCAGCCTCAGTACCAGGCTTCGCAACAGGCATATAGCCGGGCGGGTCTGCCGCAATATTGTTTGGCAATGCGGCTCTTGTTGGTCTCAAAGCTTCTGGATAGGTATAGGAGGAAGGATTTCCAATCACGTAGGACATTTGGATGTTTCGATCTGCCATGACTTTCTCATGCATTCGATTTGAAAATTGATACCGATTGACATATTGCCCTCCAGCCGAATGCCCCGCAATGACAATGGACCTGAGACTTGGGAATGCTTTCACATCTGCAAGTTTAGAAATGATTGCGTCCATGAAATCAAAAGAGTTTAAAGTCGGCTCAGCGACTTTGGCTTGATTGCCACCGCTTCGCCAACTGTCAGCACCTGAGCAATTCCAGCCTACTTCTTGCTTGTCTAATTGATCTAAGCATGACTTTCCATTATGGGATGCAAAGCGAGGCGAAATAACAATTGTGTTTTGAAGTGCATCTGCCAGAAATGCAGCTGCCAGCATATGCCTGAAGTAACCATCAGCATTACGGCCTTGGCCATGAATGACGATGACAGCATGCTCAATTTTGTCATGGGTAGAAGAAAGTGCGTGAGTTCGATAGATTCGGGCTCGGCTTCCATGGGCATCTAAAGCCACCCATTCTGAACAATTGTCCTGAGCTTTAACGCAGGGCAGTTGAGTCGCAGCTTGGGAAAAACCTGCAGAAATTAAAAAGATAGATCCAAAAAAAATACGATGGAGGTAGGGAAATTTCAATTTGAATTCTGCTTTAGTTCAATTGGACTTAATGCCACTGCTGCCAACATTTGGCCGCCCTGACAATAGCAGCATTATGGCACTTGGTGATCAATCCAAGCTTGTTGCACCGCATGCAGTTTGCCTTTGTCAGCCAAACCTTCAATGGTGATGACTTTTTGACCCGCCGCTACCGACACAGGGTATGACTCTTTCCATTCTCAGACAACTTCATTTAAAAAGCTCCAAAAAACAAAAAATTGGGGTCAGATCATCATTAATTCAAGAAGGCTTGATCATCACTTTGCGCCATTGAATAGGCCCACCCAGCGCATTGTTGACGCCTGCTCCAAATTGAAGCGCAAACGGGCCACTTTTGAACTGATCATTGTTCAAAGTAGCTGTCACGTTGCCGTTGAGCTTGACTGTCATCAATGATCCAGTTGCGGTGATTTCCATGGTATTCCATTGGCCACCCGCTTTGTTTGTAAGGGGCACTGGCACCTTGGCAAAATTAACAATGGCACCCGTTCCATAACTTGGGTCAGGTCGAATGTCCCAAATATTGACCTCGTATGAATTGTCAGCCGTGACTTTTTGAGCATCTGTCGCACGAATGAAAATACCGCTATTGGTATTGGTGGCAGCCCAAAATTCCGCATAGATGACGAAATCTTTATAGCTGTTTTTAGAAACTAAAAAACCACCTGCACCCTTGTCAGCAATGATGGCATTGTTTTCTGCACGCCAGTTGGCATCGCCTAACTTGTTCCAATTTTCTAACCCTTTATCGCCATCAACAAGGCTTATCCAACCAGGACCATGAGGCGAGGTAGAGCAGGCAAAAAGTGTCAAAGCGCTCAATAGAACGCTGCTGAGAATGAGTAATCTGCGATTCATGATTTGTCTTTCGTTTTAAGTCAATCAATTGATCTAGGCTGAGACAGCAAGCTGTCCTGATCAAAGCGAGTCACTTCATTGAAAAGGTTGAGCCGAGAATAAACGTACTTTTCAAGCACTTGAACTCACGACAACGATTAAACAATCACTTATTTGGCATCAAAGCTCAGTATAAATATACGCGGGGTTTTACTAGGTCTTTCCGATAATTCATCTATTTAATGTTGATCTAACCCCAATTGGGGATTGGTGTAAAAATGTGCGATCAACTGGAGAACTCTAAAGTTTATGTATCTTTCATGAAAAAAATTACATCCCTGTTTGCGATTCTGCTGATTTTGGGCATGTCTGCACCAGTTTTAGGCCAATCTTTTCCCCAAAAACGAGCCATCACCTTGGTTGTGCCTTTCGCGCCAGGAGGTGGCACCGATGCCCTTGCCAGAGACCTCGCCAAACCCTTGGCAGACAAGCTAGGAGTTCCTGTTGTGGTCGACAATAAAGGCGGTGCTGGAGGGACCATAGCGGCCCAACAAATCTCACAAGCTAAGCCAGATGGTCACACTTTGTTATTTGTGACATCAACCTTTGTCACGGCTGCGGCTACTGATAGGAAGCTTCCTTATGATGTCAACAAAGACTTTTCGCCCATTGCAAAACTAGGCAGTGGTCCGCTTTTGTTAGTTGTCAACCCGCAAACAGGTATCCATCAAGTGTCAGGATTGATCGATAACGCCAAGCGAAATCCAAACGCACTCAACTACGTTTCAGCTGGGCAAGGCAGCATTAACCACCTGTCTGGTGAACTCTTCGAGCAACGCACCGGGATCAAGATGACGCATATTCCCTACAAGGGCAGTGGCCCAGCCACGATGGACCTCATTGGTGGACAGGCACAGATCTTTTTTGCGACAGTGCCTACCATTCTTAATCAGGTCAAAGCGGGCAAGGTCAAACTCATTGCGACCACCGCTAAAAGCCGCTCCAAGCTTTTCCCCGATGTACCAACAGTCATGGAGAGTGGCGTTAAATCTTTCGAAGTTGGTACTTGGTGGGGCATTGTGGGCCCCAAAGATTTGCCTGTCGACATTGTGGCCACTCTTAATCGGGCCATTAATGAATCGTCAGCATCTGAGGCCTTGGTCAAGCGGTTTGAGGAAGAAGGTGCAGAACGCTTCTCTGGCACACCTGCCGAGTTTGGGTCCTCCATCAAACAAGAATTAGACGGATGGCGCAAAGTGGTCCAAGACGCAGGTTTGAAAATCGACTAAATTGTGAACAGGTATTCAGAATGAAAATTGCAGTGTTGCCAGGGGAAGGCATTGGCCCCGAGATTGTTGAATCTACCCTCAAAGTAATGAATCTCGTCGATGCCCAATTTGGACTGGGTTTAAGTTATGAGCACCATGTTGTTGGACTGCCATCACTGGCTATACATGGCACAACATTTTTGCCAGAAGTACTTGAGGCATGTCGCGCAGCAGACGGCATTCTGTTGGGGCCCGTGTCTCATCAAGACTACCCAATGCGTGCACAGGGTGGCATCAACCCTTCTGGAGAATTGCGCATCCAATTGGATTTGTATGCCAACATTCGTCCTAGCCGCTCAAGGTCAGGCATCCCGCATTACGGACGAACTCCCATGGACTTGGTCATCGTGCGCGAGAACACCGAGGGCTTCTATGCAGATCGCAACATGTTCTCTGGTTCTGGCGAGTTCATGCCTACACCAGATACGGCATTGGCCATTCGGAAAATTACAGCCAAAGCCAGTTCACGCATTGCTCGCTCAGCTTTTGAATTGGCCATGCAACGCCGCAAGCATGTCACGGCGGTGCACAAGCAAAATGTGATGCGTGTTTCAGACGGTCTCTTTTTGGCCGAGGTTCGCAAGGTGGCGGCTGAGTTTCCAGAAGTTCAATATGACGAGCAATTGGTTGATTCCATGGCCGCTTTGCTGGTACGCGATGCTGCCAAGTTTGATGTGGTTGTGACCACCAACATGTTTGGCGACATACTATCTGACGAAGCTTCTGAACTTTCTGGAAGCCTTGGATTGGCGGGCTCTGTCAACGCCAGTGCAACTCACTGCATGGCCCAAGCCAGTCATGGATCGGCACCCGACATTGCAGGCAAAGACCTTGCCAACCCAACCTCTTTGTTACTTTCTGCAGCCATGCTCCTAGACTGGCTTGCCATTCACCACAAGAACAATGCATTCCACTTGGCAGCTCAACAAATTGAATCAGCCATCGATGCCGTGTTGCGCAACCCCGAATTAAGAACAAAAGACCTTGGCGGGCCACTTGGCACAAAGGGTTTTACAAACGCCATTTGCCTGCAAATGGATCATTCCTAAGTACATAACGCCATTGGGTCGGTTACGCATCAGCCCGCTATCAAGACATGTGAACCACCCTCACTCTCACTCTCACTCGCAAAGCCCCTTTGGACTAGGAGCCCCATGGCTATCATGAAGTGAGACAACATGCCAAACCTATTAGCCATGAGGATGTGAGACCCTCTGATCAATTGATATCTTTTGATCCGTCACGCGCTTTAATGGTCTTCATTCTTCAAAAGCACATGAAGCATCATCCCTGCGAATCCACCAATGATTTGTGCCACAACAAAGGCGGGCACGTCCGCTGGTGAGATGCCCGCAAATGTGTTGGAAAACATCCGTCCAAAAGCCGCAGCCGGATTGGCAAAAGAAGTACTGGCAGTAAACCAATAGGCTGCACCAATGTAGCAAGCCACTAAGGAAGAGGCCTTACCGCTTGGCGAGCGCAAAATGACAAACAACAAACCTGCAGTTGCAACTGCTTCTGCGAACCATTGGGCTGGACCTGTTCTTACTTTGACAGACCATTGCCATATTTCCAATTCAAACATGGCATGCGCAATCCAAGCACCCATTGCGGCACCCACCAACTGAGCAAGCACATAACCGAACAAGAGATGAGGTGCTAAGTCTTTGCGAAAGACCATGACCATTGAGACAACCGGATTGAAATGCGCACCACTGATAGGACCCAGCGTTTCAATCAAGACATAAAGCGCAAACACTGTGGCAAATGTGTTGGCTAGAAGTGCAATGGCCATGTTTCCCACAGCCAGTTGCTCTGCCATGATGCCAGAGCCAATAACGGCACAGAGCAATGCCGCGGTGCCAACAAGCTCCGACAAATACCTTCTCCAATGGCTCATTTTTTTGCCAGTTCTCGCACTGAATTTTGCAGGGCCATTTTGCTGAGAGTGCCAATCGGAAGGCTGGTAAAGAGTTCAAGTCGTTTTTTGATCTGATACAAAGTTTGCAGAAAAGCTTCTGATTTTTCAGCATCTCCGCCAACAGCTTCGGACGGATCTGCATACCCCCAATGTGCCGTGACGGGCTGTCCTGGCCAATAAGGACAAACTTCACCCGCTGCGTTGTCGCAAACCGTAATGACCAAATCCATGTGAGGTGCATCGGGTACCGCAAAAACATCCCAGCTTTTGCTACTTAATCCCTCGGTAGCAATACCTGCTTTTTGCAAGATTGCAATGGCCATCGGATTTGGCTTTTGGTTTTCTCTGGGGCTACTTCCAGCGGAGTAGGCTTTGAATTTGCCATGTCCCATATGGTTGAGCAATGCCTCGGCCAAAATGCTGCGCGCCGAGTTGTGCGTACACAGAAAAAGTACATTCAATGGTTTGATATCGGTCACTTTAAACCTTCAAAAATTAACAGCTTTTGCAAATGTCCTCAGGGGTCAGCTCGCAGGCTTGCCCTTGGCAACAGTTTTGGGACAGGTAAGCCAGTACGGCATTCATTCGGTCGTACTGGGCCCGATAGATCAAATGACGACCACTGCGCTCCTGCGAAATGAGATCGGCATGCATCAACTCTTTCAAGTGAAATGAAAGCGTGTTGGCTGGCATGCCCAATGCCTCAGCCATCAAGGCAGGTGTCAAACCTTCGCTGCCCTTGACGACAAGTGACCGAAAAATCTGAAGCCGGTTTGGCTGAGCCAGTGCAGCAAGCGCTTTGATGACGTATTTATCTTCCATATTTCCATTCTAATAGAATTATTTAAATGATTTATAAGAGATTTCAATCAAATTGGCCGCTTGTCTTTCACTGACTGCGGGCTTGGAAGAAAAGTGTTGTAAATTTTCCTCATTCAAATGGGTGTCATAGGACTTTGATAAAAGCTTGTCTTCAAAGGTCTGAAGTCAAAACAAATACCCCATAAGGAAATGATGAAATGCGCCAATTGAACACTGTTTTGATCTTTGGAAGCGCGCCAGACGTCACCGAAATAAGCCACTGGGACCTTTCCGTTTTCACAAGTTGCATCGCCATCAACAACGCTTGGAAGGTCACACCCCAGTGGACCCATCTTATTTTTCCAGAAGACTTTCCGATTGATCGGCGACCACAACTACCTCTTAACTCCCATCAGCAATGGGTCACTGCCAACGAATTTGTGCCTCACCAAAATCAATTTGGTGGTTTTATCTACGCCGGAGGGACGATGTCTTTCACGGCAGGCTATTGGGCACTGGGCGCATTAAAACCAGACATCATTGCCTACATCGGCTGCGACATGGTGTATTCATCTGAGGCGGGTAAAACGAGCCATTTCTATGGGCATGGAACAGCCGACCCCTTGAGAGATGACTTGACGCTTCAGTCATTGGAGGCCAAATCCAATCGATTGATGGCCATGGCAAACAAGCAAAATTGTGCCATTGTGAACTTGTCATTATTGCCAGAATCAAGACTGACATTCCCAAGAAAAAAGTTTGCAGACATTCAGCAGCTAGCCTGTCATCAGGAAATGATCGAACATCAAAACCATTTGTTTGACAACCAAAAAATCAATCAAGCGCTTTCAGCAGAAACAGAACTAGGTTATCTCGTGGAATCTGGTCGCTATTGGGAAAGCGTGAATCACTTTGATCCAGAAAAACTTCGAAAAATAGACGCCATTTGGAATGACTCTGGCAATCCAAATAGCCATGAACTTGTTTTTCAGAATTGAGGTTATTTAAACCCCACCCGGTCTAGCATCTGCTGAACCTTAATTTGATTCATGCCAACAGCGCTGACTGGCAACACTTCACTTTTGAAGACACCGCCCGACATGGCCTTCAATGCTGGATTGTCAAAGCTCATCCCCTTAGCAGCAGGCCATTCGTTGTTGCCATTGGCAAAATGATTCTGTGCTGAGGCACTGGCCAAGTATTCCAAAAACTTCAAGGCATTCGTTTGATTTTTTGAATTTTTGGCCACTGCGCCACCTGCAATATTCAGGTGGGTTCCCCAACTGGATTGGTTGGGAAATACAACGCCAAGTTTTTCTACCATTGCTTTTTCAGCTGGGTTGGAAGATCGCATGAGGCGCGCCAAGTAATAGGTGTTGGTGACTGCCACATTGCATTCGCCAGAGGCCACACCTTTAATTTGATCGGTATCGCCACCCGCCGGATTTCTGGCTAAGTTAGATACCAGGCCCTTCAGCCAAATTTCTGTTTGCTGAGCACCGATGTGCTCAGTCATCGCGCCAAACAAGCTAAGGTTGTAAGGGTGAGAGCCAGAACGAATGCACAGCTTGCCTTTTAACTTGGGATCTGCCAACTTTTCATAACTGTCGACATCAGATTTTTGAAGTTTGAGCTTGTCGTAAACAATCACTCGGGCGCGAGTTGACAAGCCGAACCAAGGAATTCCACCGTTGTCTGCCCGCTTGGCGCGCAGATTGTCGGGAATGGCTTCTTCAAGTAATTTGGATTTGACAGGCAGAAACAAACCCTCTACTTCAGCTCGCCAGAGCCTGGCCGCATCGACCAACAAGATGACATCGGCGGGAGATGCTGCACCCTCCGCTTTCAATCGCGTCAAAATGCCGGCGTCATCTGAATCGATGCGGTTGATCTTGATACCCGTGCTTTTGGTGAAATCTGCATACAGGGCTTCATCGGTTGGGTAATGGCGGGCCGAGTAGATGTTGACAAAGGCCCCGTCGGCCGGCTGAGCAATGGCCAAGGGCGGAAGCAAAAAGACAATAGCAGCCACGCAAAGGCCTGCTAATTTGCACAATTTAGAACTCATTTTGTTTCGTTTGATCTTCAGAATGAAGAGATTCTACATCAAACAAGAATGATTCGCATTTGCATGCGGAAACAAAAAAAAGGGACTAAAGCGAATTTTTAGGTTTGTCGCTCAAACGTCACCACATGGTCAACTTCAGCGCGAATACCAATCCACTCGCCAATTGTGTGATCGTGGTGGCTAGGCACATGTGCCATGACCGTCTCGCCTGTGCGCAATCGCAAGGTGTACAAAAACTCTGATCCGCGGAATGACTTTCTCAAAATCTCGGCTTTGACCATGGCTTCATCGTCGTGAACAATGTCATCTGCGCGCAACAAGACATCGCAGTGCTTGGCCTCCTCCCCATCAGAATCAGCGGATTCATGGGGGTCCGTTAGGTCACCTAAAACAGTTTGCACGTGAAGGTGTCCATGGCTTTGTGAGCGAACGCCTGGAATAAAGACGCCATGACCAATGAACTCAGCCACAAACCGCGACGCTGGGCGGTGATACAAGTGGTAAGCATCGTCCCATTGATGCAGATGACCTTCTTGAATGACCCCAATCACATCGCCAATGGCAAAAGCTTCCATTTGATCGTGCGTGACAAACAGTGCTGTGGCGTTGGCGGCCTTCAAAATATTGCGAATTTCTAAAGCCAATCGCTCGCGCAGATCAACATCGAGGTTGGAAAAAGGTTCGTCCAAAAGCAGCAATTCGGGCTTAGGGGCCAATGCTCTGGCCAAGGCAACCCGCTGCTGCTGACCGCCCGACAATTCATGCGGAAATCGATCTTTTTCAGCCTCTAAGCCTACCAAATGAAGCACTTCTGCAATGCGTTGTGTTTTGCTCGATGCGCTTTGTCCATGAAGGCCAAAGGCGATGTTGCCGGCCACCGACAGGTGCGGAAAAAGTGCGTAATCTTGAAACACCATGCCCATGCGGCGCTTCTCTGGCGGTGCCGTTAAACCAGGCTGACTGACCACCCGATTGGACAACTGAACAGTGCCGGCAGCCACAGGCTCCAAACCCGCAATGGCTCTTAGCAAACTGGTTTTGCCGCAACCTGAAGGGCCAATGAGGACGCCGATTTGGCCTGCCTTCAACTGCAAAGACACGCCCTTGATGGCGGGCTTGGCGTTACCGGGGTAGCAAACATCAACATGAGAAACTGTGAGAAACATGCCTGCAATTGTAAGGACTGATCAAAGCCCCCTGTTTGGAAGATGAAAGGGGCTTCTACAATGCAAGATGTGAATGGGTTTGTCGCTATACCCCTCCCCGATCTTCAATTCAATATTTCTAACTGATGCACGCTTTCCGAATCCGTTCGGTTGTTTTTATTTTCACAGCCCTTTTAATCAGTTTGCCTATCTTGGCATTGATCGGTTCATGGCTTGAGTGGAATGCTGCCTCTGCTCAGGTTTTAAGTGAGTTGGCTCAAACCGTTCTTCCCGATTACTTGCTCACAAGTGTGCTGCTGTGTGCAGGCGTTGCGGTAGGCGTCACGGTTTTGGGTTTGAGCACAGCGGCGGCTGTCACATTGTTTAAGTTTCCGGGTCAATCGTTTTTTGAGTGGGCTTTGTTATTGCCCATGGCCATGCCCGCTTACGTGGTGGCATATGCCTACACAGACTTTTTCCAATTCAGTGGTCCGCTTCAAACTTTCATTCGATCGACATGGGCATTAGAGGGTCGCGTCTTTCCCGAAATCAGAAGCTTAGGTGGCGCCATTTTTGTGTTCTCGCTCACGCTCTATCCCTATGTGTATTTATTGGCACGAACTGCATTGAGTGAGCGTGCATCGCACCTCATGGAAGCTGCCAGGTTGCTAGGCGCGCCCCTTTACAGGCGCATTTCTGAGGTGGCCTTGCCCTTGGCCAGGCCTGCCGTTGCGGCGGGTGTGGCACTGGCGCTCATGGAAACTTTGGCTGACTTTGGTGTGTCCAGTTATTTTGGCATTCAAACTTTCACAGCAGGCGTTTACAAAGCTTGGCTCATCATGGACAACCGCATTGCAGCTGCGCAATTGGCCACCCTTTTATTGGTCGTGGTTCTTATTTTGTTGCAGCTTGAAAAGCAAGCCCAAGCACGCATGCGATTTACATCAAGCAACACCAATTCTGCAAATTCTCGCGAAGCACAGCCCGCCGAACTCAGCCAACTTTCTGGGCTGTTCATTGCCGCTTGGTGTGGCTTGCTGGTTTTTTTGGGTTTTGTTTTGCCCATCCTGCTCATGCTCAAACCCTTGCTCATGTCAGACACCATCATTCCATGGCAACGGTTTTTGGAATGGTCTTACAACAGCCTGCGCTTAGGCGGCATCACGGCCCTGTTGGCCGTTGGCTTTTCATTGCTCATCGCGTTTAGTTTGCGCAACAAAGCGGATTTCTTTGCACGCTTCATTTCTCAATTAGTGGGCTTGGGCTACGCCATTCCGGGCGCCGTGGTGGTGGTTGGCCTGCTTCTACCCGTCACTTGGATCCAAAAGCAATGGCCAGAAACACATGTGGGTTTCTGGATAACGGCTTCCATACTGGGACTCGTTTGGGCTTACTTGGTCAGGTTCTGCGCAGTGGCCTTGCAATCGATACAAAGTGGCTATGCGCGAATTCCCCATAGCCTAGATGATTCAGCCCGAACACTGGGCGTTACGGGCTTGGCCTTGCTAAGCCGAGTTCATGCGCCGTTGCTCAAGCGTTCGGTGTTTGCTGCCGCCTTGCTGGTATTTGTCGATGTCATGAAAGAGTTGCCTGCCACCTTGGTGCTACGGCCATTCAATACAGATACCTTGGCTGTGGTGGCTTTTCAACTGGCCAGAGACGAAAGACTGGGAGAGGCTGCCCTGCCCAGTTTGGCTTTGGTGCTTGTTGGTTTGATACCCGTGCTTTTATTGAGTCGGGCGATGCGGCAAACAAATAGAGCAGCTTGATGCGCTTGCCTCGTGCGTTGGTCAACCTAAATCCGCACACGTCCAACACGCTGCGTATTTTTTGCTTTTAGAACGCGACTTTCTCGGCTTCCAGATAGGCCAAGCTCACATATTTGCCAATGTTGCCGTCAAAGCCCTGCATGGACTTGGCCCTTGCGGCCACTCGCGGGTCTTTCATCACGGCCGCTCTGGCCTCGGCTTCAGTCTTGCCGTCTTCCACTGCTTTGAGGCAAGGCTCCCAGATGCCCGCCATGAATTCGCCATAGGTCTTGAGTAAGTCTGGGCGGGCTTGACCGTGGCCAGGCACCCAGAGCTGTTGCCCTGTAGCAGCCTCTAAGCTTTTGTAATATTTGAAGGTGCCGGGGTAAGAGCCTTCGTCCATGTTGGCAATGCGGTTGGTCATGGCGATGTCGCCCACAGCCGTCACCTTGTCTTGCACCACCTCGACACACAGATCCGATGGCGTATGCGCCGTGCCGTAGTGGTGCATGCGAAATGTCACATCGCCGATCTGAATCGCTTGGCCATGCTGCACGGGCGTGTTGGGCAACACCACCTGGGTGCCCAAGGTGGACTGGTTGGTCCAGCGCTCCATCAGGCTGCGCCACAAGTTGCCTTCTGCACCTTTGAGTTTTTCGATGGTGCTGGGCAGTGCGTAAATGGGCAGCTTGTCGCCGTAGGTTTTGACGAAGGCGTGGTTGCCCAGCCAATGGTCACCGTGGTAGTGGCTGTTGAACACGGCCACCACAGGTTTATCGGTCACCTTGCGAATCATGCGGATAGCCATCTGGCCAATTTGCAGAGAAGCACCCGAATCGATCACCACCACACCGGCCGTGGTGACCACAAATATCACGTTGGCCATCATGCCCCGGTTTTCAGGGGTGGGAAATCCGTCGGGCGAGTAGATCATCCAGACGTGTGGCGACAGCTTTTGTGCCGGAATGTCGGCCACGGGTGGACCTTCGATGAAGTCCTGCGCTTGCTGCGCAAGCAAACGAGCCTCGGGCCACAGGGTTGCACCGCCGATGGCAGCGCTGGCCCACAACAGTTGTCTTCTTTTCATGGAGATCCCTCAATAGGTGCAGCGCTTGGTTGCGCTGCACACACTCGTCAAACGGCGTAACCCTTGTTGGGCAATGCGCCCATGATTTTGGGCGTATTGAGTTGGCGCGGCTTGATGCGACCGCCTTGGGCCTTGAGCCAGGTCTCGACCACATCCCAGACCTGCTTGTTGCCTTGGTTGCGGGCTTCTTCGGCCACAGGGGCCCAGCCCGCCACCTTGTACTTTTTACCAGCATCGATGAGCTGGCCTTTTAGGCGCATATCGCTAATGCGTTGACCTGCCTTGGACACGGGGTTGCAGCTGTAAGTCAGGCCCCCCACGCGCACCATGTCGCCCCCTTGCTGGTAATAAGGGTCGGGGTTGAACAGGTTGTCGGCCACGTCTTCGAGCACGGTCTTGATGGTCTCGCCCGTCATCTCAGTCACCGTGGCGTACGAATAAGTGGTGGCGGTCATGTCGAGCAGCCACTCACGCGTGATGGCCTGGCCCGGCAGCAGCGTGGTGCCCCAGCGGAAGCCCGGGGAGAACGCAATGTCTGCGCCCTGCACGTCCAGCAGCGCGTCGATCAGCAACTGATCACCCGTGCCGTTGAAGTTGCCACGGCGGTACAACAAACCGTCGGTCACGGCCAGCTTTTCTGACAGCTTGGTTTCGTAAGGCGCGCGGATTTTGGTGATGAGCGCGTCCATCTCTTTGTCGGCGGGCAGCATGTTCGAGAAAACGGGCAGCAGCTTGTATCGGAAGTCGCTGACTTTTTTGTCTTTGACATCGAAGTCGAGCACGCCCAGGAACTTGCTGTTCGAGCCCGCATTGGTGACGATGGTCTTGCCGCCTTTGTTCGAGACGATGGAGGCGACTGGCATGCCGTCGTGCGTGTGGCCGCCCATGATGGCGTCGATGCCGCTGACACGCGTGGCCATCTTCAGGTCCACATCCATGCCGTTGTGGCTGAGCACCACCACCACCTGTGCACCTTTGCCACGGGCCTCGTTCACCATCTTTTGCATGTTCTCGTCCTGGATGCCGAACTCCCAGTCGGCCATCATGTAACGCGGGTTGGCAATCGGGGTGTAGGGGAACGCCTGACCAATGATGGCGCAAGGCACGCCATTGATCTCGCGAATCACGTAGGGCTTGAACACCGGGTCGCCAAAGTCACTGGTCTTGATGTTTTGCGCCACAAAATCGACCTTGCCCGCAAAGTCTTTTTCAACGATTTCCTTGACACGTTCCATGCCCAAGGTGAATTCCCAGTGACCGGTCATCACGTCCACACCCAGCAGTTTGCAGGCGTCGACCATGTCTTGGCCGTTGGTCCACAAGCTGGTGCCCGAGCCTTGCCAGGTGTCACCACCGTCGAGCAACAAAGCGCCAGGGCGGCTGGCCTTCATGCGCTTGACCAAAGTGGCCAAGTGGGCAAAACCACCGACTTTGCCGTAGCGCTTGGCGGCTTTCTCATAGTCCAAAAAAGTCAGCGCGTGGGCTTCAGCTGTACCCGGACGGATCTTGGCCACTTGCAGCAAATGTTCACCCACCAAATGCGGCAGGTTGCCCTGCATAGATCCAATGCCTAAGTTGATGCTGGGCTCGCGGAAATAAATCGGCTTGAGTTGGGCATGGCAATCGGTCATGTGCAGGAAAGACACATTGCCGAACTTGGGTATGTCGTACAAACCATTGGCAGCAGTGGCCGCACTGGCTTCAGCATAAGTGCCCATGCTCAAGCCAGCCATTGTGCCAGCGCCCATGACTTGGATAAATTCGCGTTTGGAGAGATTCATATTTGCAATCACTGATATATGTGAGGCTAAAAAACCCGGCTAGCCGGGTTTTTTAGAGCTTACTGGTTGACAGGAGACTTGGGGTCTAGCAACAGACCCACAATGTGACGTACTTGGGCCTCGTTCAAGATGCCCGTGTGGCCTGCGCGAGGCATGTTGGAGCAAGCGTTGTAGGCCTTGGCGTTCCAGATCTTGCCCCAGGTGTACTCCACGATGGCCTTGCTGGCGGGATCGTTGGGGTTGGACACGCCACGAATCTTGCCGTAGTTGTAAAGGCTGGGGCCAATGGTGCCGTAAGAAATTTCTTTCTGGTCAATCTTGTGGCAGTTGTAGCAATTGCCGCCGTTGACGTCATCGGCTTTATCGGTCCAAGTCAGGCCACGACCACTTTGAGCAATTTTTTCGCCTTCTTTCCAGTCGCCGATGAACTTGCCATCAGAGGGCCACTTGATGGCTTTGAGGTTGGCTTCTTCGATGCGCTTGGCAGTTTTTTCGTCCAAGGGTTTGCCTGCTACGTCGGCTTCACTGCAAAGGCGGTTGGTTTCGTCGGTGGCGGTAATTCGCTCGACTTTCACATGACTTTGGTCACGAAAAGAAGCCTTGACGATCTTGTCGGTCAATGCATTGAATTCGACCACCGAAGGGCTTGATGCGCATCCTGCTACCAACAAAGTGGCGGCCAAGCTAGCCAGTACGAGTTGGGTCTTTTTGTTCATGAGGTTCTCCTGTTCAGATCAGCGCTTGATGGCCGGGGCAACCGAAGCTGCACCCTTGGCATTCACACCCAGATAGGTCGACAAGGCGATCGTGGCATCGCTGCCAAAACCAGGGTACGGAAACCGCTGCTGGCGATAGCAATCGTTCAGGCGCAGTTGCATGCTCCACATCTGACCGTTGGAGACGCGGTAGGCTGGCCAGGCAGCAAAGCCAACACCGTCACCGGGGTTCTTGGTTAAGATGGGCAGATCTTGCAAGCGGATGCGTTTGCCTTCTTCGCCATGGCAGGAAGCGCAGGAAAAGTCATGCGACCCGCCACGCTGAAAGAACAGGCGTTTGCCCACTTCGTAAAAGGTTTTTTCTTGAGGATGCGCTTGTGACAAGTTAAAGCGCTGACCTTTGGACTCGGCAGCAATGTAGGTGGCCAAAGCGGTCACGTTGGCCATCTCGCCACGACCAAATGCGGTCTTGGAGATTTCGGCAGCATTAAAACCTTGCAGGGTTTCCATGCAGGTCACCAAGCGGGACTCCAGGTCTTGCACGCGCTGGGTGTCTGCAAAGTATTTGGGCAACTCCACAAAAGCACCTTTGAACACGCCAGGACCTTTACCCAGATCGCATTTTTCGAGACTGGCGTTTTTGGGACCACGTGCTTTTTTCCAGAGGTCTTCGCCTTTTGCTTCAAACAGGTCAGCGGGGTTGCCGTCTTGCAGCATGGCGCGGTATTCATCAATGCCTTGGCTAGCGGTCTTTTGGGCCAGCGCGGGCATGGTACTTAGGGCCAGTGCAGTTGCCACAGCCAAACTTGATGCTTTGTTCATTGTCACCTCTGTTGGTATTTTTCAAACACAAAGGGTGAAGTTTTGACTTCACCCTTTGCTTTATCTTTGCACGATCACGAAACGGTGGCTTCGTCAGTGCGGGTATCGCCCTTGTTGTCTTTCCAGGTCACAGCAATTTTGTCACCGGCTTTGGCACCTTTGACTGCAAATTGCAGGAAGGGGTTTTTAGACACTGCGGGACCCCACTCAGCGGAAAACACGTCTTTGCCGTTGTGTTTGGCTGTGACTTCCTGGATGAACCAGGCGGGCACGGTTTTGCCGGAAGCGTCTTTACGCTGGCCGGATTCCATCTCGTGGCTCATGAGCACACGAACGGTTGCTTTGTCACCAGAGGACTGGGCACGGATGCGCATTGGATCTGCCATTTTTCTCTCCTAAATTTTTCAATGAATCAATGTTTGAACAATAGGCGCTGGGGATTAACCGCCGCAACCACCCAATGTGACTTTGACTTCTTTCTTGGCCCACAAGGCTTTGCCGTCGTTCATGATGGCCACAGCGTAGACATCAGAAGACTGGCCCATTTTGGCGCGAGTCGAGAAGTTGGCTTCGACGGCATCGGTCACATGGAACATCGCCACCAGAGAGGACGGGTTCTTTTCGACCATGATCATCAAGTGCTTGACGCCAGGCAGTGCGGTACTGGCGCCCAAAGGCACCACAGCGCCGTTTTCGGCGATGTCCGGACCGGTGATGGTCACATCTTTGCTCTCGGCTATGCTGGTAGCACCAGCAGCTTTGGCGGAGTCTTGCACCGACTTGGCGTCGAATGCAGCTTTGTTGAAAGCAGCGTGGGCGAACTGTGGGAAACCCGCAGTGGCCAAAAGGCCCGCCACAACAGCGCTGTGCTTGAGTGTCTCGCGACGGTTTTGCATCTGATATCTCCTTGATGGTTGAGTGATGCTAAAGAAACAGGTTCAGAAGTGCAACAGGGATGACCCTGAATTACTTGCTGGCCCCCTTGGAAATCCATTCGGCAATTTGCTTGGCATCAGCGCCAGGCAGGGACTGAGGTGGCATGGGGATTTGACCATAAACACCCACCCCACCGGTCTTGACTTTGCTCAAAATATAGTCGGTCTTCCCGGCTTGTTTTTTCGCAATTTCGTTAAAACCAGGGCCCACAATCTTCTTGTCCACACCGTGGCAAGCGGTGCAACTGTGCTTGTTCAACAAAGCAATAGCTGCTTTGGCTTCGTTGATTTCAGGTTTGGCAGCGGCCACTGGGGCAGCAGCGGCCACCGGCATACCAGCCTTGGGTTCGGGTTTGGTGGTGTCCGCGCCGCGCTGCGGACCGACGTTGCGGTTTTGCTCTTGCAAGTTACCGTGGGCATTGCGCGCAAAGTCAGGCAGAAATGACGCCACTTTGGCTTCAGGCGTGCAGTCCTTCATGCAAATCTTGTTGGCGGTGTCGGGTTTTTTAACACCACTCAATTCATTGCCAGGCCACATCGCATGGGCTGTGCTCATGCCATTGCGGTTGGGCATGCGCGCCTGCACTTCTGCGATGTTTTTGTCAGACAGCACATAGTTGTCCGGCACGATGTTGGCCATGTTCAGCATGAAGGCCGTGACGGCATAGACTTCTTCCGTGCTCAGTGTCTTGGGGTTAGTCCATGGCATGGCGCGGTTGATGTAGTCCCAAAGGGTTGAGACCGAGGACACTTTCATCATGGTGGTGCGGCCGGGGTAATCGGATCGCATCAAGTTAGCCACGCGGCCTTTCTTGATGTCTTCTGCGGTGGTCCCGCCGATGAGCGGACTGAACACCTCGTTGGACTCACCAAACACACCGTGGCAATGGGCGCACTTGGCTTCCCACACATCCTGGCCTTTGGCCACCGAACCGGAGCCTGCTGGCAGGCCCTTAAAGTCCGGGCGCACATCGATGTCCCACTTGGCGACCTCGGAGGGCGTGGCGGCGCGACCAATGCCAGGGAACGTGTTGGACTGAGCAACCACAACACCCGCTGCAGCAAGCAGAGCCAACGTCAAAAGGGCATTACGAAACCTGGACATTTTTCACCTCACCGTTTTCCTGCACCAACCACGACTGGATCGCGTTGTTGTGATAGATGGATCGCGTGCCGCGCACTGATCGCAGTTGTTGGTAAGTGGGTTGCACATGGCCTGTGTCATCTCGGGCCCGGCTTTGGATGATGGCAGGCTTGCCATCCCACACCCAATCGATGTTGAAGCGGCTCAGAGCCTTGGAGAGCACAGGCGTCTCTAGACGTGCCTGTCGCCAGTTGCGACCCCCGTCGGTGGACACATCCACGCGCTTGATCTTGCCCTTGCCCGACCATGCCAGACCCGTGATGTTGTAGAAACCTTTGTCCAGCAAAACCTGACCACCCGAGGGCGTGGTCACCACGCTCTTGACTTCTTGCAAATTGGTGTATTGGCGGTGCGTGCCATCCGGCTGCAAGTCCATGTAATGAATCGCTTCGTCTTTGGCTGCATAAGGCTTGTCGCCCACTTCCACTCTGCGCAGGTACTTGACCCAGCTCACGCCTTGCACGCCTGGCACCACCAAGCGCAGGGGGTAGCCATTTTCAGGGCGCAGCATTTCTCCGTTTTGGCCATAGGCCACGATGACTTCACCCGACGTGATCAGGCTCATGGGGATGGTGCGGGTCATGGACGAACCGTCACCGCCTTCGGCCAAAACAAACTTGCCGTTTTTCAGGTCAGCACCGGCCATCTGCAGAAGGGTAATCAGGGGCACGCCCGTGAACTCGCTGCAAGAAATCATGCCGTGGGTGTACTGCACCGTGGGCACCGCCACGTTGCCCCACTCGGTGGCGGTGTTGGCACCGCACTCGATGAAGGCAAAGCGCGATACGGATGGCAAACGCATGATCTCGTCCATGGTGAAAACCATGTTCTTTTTGACCATGCCATTAATCATGAAGCGGTGCTTTGACGGGTCAATGTCCCACCAGCCTTGGTGGTGACGCTCGAAGTGCAAACCGCTGGGCGTGACGATACCGAACAAAGACTGAAGTGGTGCAAACGACACAGAGGCTTGGGTGGTTTGTGTCAGGCCCGGGCTTTGACGGCGCTGCAAGTTGGCTTCGAACTTGGAGGGCTTGCCATAGCCTTCAGCGGCCACGCCCTGCCCCAGACCTACGGTGTGCTCAGGCAGGTTGAGGATGTTGGGGTCGCCACCTTCAACGGGCACGGGGTTGCCTTGGGCCATGGCCATGGGGGCTGCTGCGCCAGCTGCAGCTGCTGCAAAGGCGTTGCGGATGAAATCACGGCGGCCCTTTTTGCCTTCGGCAAAGACCTCCTTGATGCCCGTTGGGGTCAGGAAGTTTTCAGGTGCTTTTTGCACTCTTCCAGAATTGATGTTGTCTGCGTTCACACAAACTCCTTGTTGGTTTGATCATTCACATCCAGACCAATGGC
>ENA-ORFA01000302-ORFA01000302.1-marine-metagenome-genome-assembly--contig:-NODE-302-length-21553-cov-2.353883_pt1 | contig 21553 bp, 21 predicted proteins | sample MGYA00248621_ERZ508587 | MGnify/ENA primary metagenome ERZ508587 (study PRJEB26250, sample SAMN06266239) | marine metagenome | isolation source: Columbia River Estuary | place: USA:Columbia River Estuary... | reverse complement strand
CAGGAAGAATGAATGTGGTCTGCGTATACCCGGCCCCGACGAAGCTGCCCGAGCTATCAAGCGCCTGCAGATGTCTCTGCACAAACAAGTAGTGGAATGTCTGCACAAGAAGAAAAAAACCGGCCAATGAAAGTAGATGCGCCGATGCTGCTCGACGCGATGGCACTGACTTGCTCCACCTGAATGAACCCGAGGTTGAATGACCTGCCAGTGCCAAGAGAAAACTGAATAAAGTTAATTGACGTAAAAATGATGTCGTGGTGTTGAGGAATGGCAACGAGAAAATATATGAGCCAAGATTTCCACCGGTACCTGGAACAGAATTTGGCAAATCAAACCCATCACGGAAAATGGCATTGGTAATATGGAAAGCGCGACGTTTTTCGCCGGGAAACTACAGGTATTTATCAGTGATAAATCCAATGGCATAATGTCTTTATATAGTCAAACCATCGAGGATGACAATACAAGCATTTCAACCTTACGCTGCAGTTATCAAGACCCCCGTTTAGGTGCCCATCCAAATTTTCAAATTGCGCAGTCACAAAATGGAAAATACCTTGCTATTTTCTATGATATTCCTGGTAGAAAAGAGAATAGAGACCTATACGGCTATGTAGTTTTTGATTCAACATTTACAAAAATTCAATCGGGAGAATATATGTTACCATTTGATGGCAACATGACAACCATCAACGAACATCACCTCACGAATCAAGGGAAATACTTATTGGTTATTACCGAGCATAAAGACCGAAACGATCGGTTTTTTGGAAGGGAATTTGAGAATTTCAAAGCACTGCATGTGTATCGTATCGCAAACGATAGCCTAACATCTTTTAATGTTGCACTTCAAGATAAACGGATTGATGATATACTCATCAGCAGTAATGATAACCAACACGTTGTAATGACGGGGCTTTTCGGCCGGGGAAATCGATCCGGATTAGAGGGTGTGTTCACCATGACCATGGATTTGAATGCGGATAGTATTATCAACTATAAATATTCCACATTCAATCAAGAAATTTTTGAGGAAACACTCGTAGAAAAACAAATGAGTCGAATGGAACGCAGGTGGGAACAACGCGATGAAGCACCACAAATCTATTCGTATAAACTAAGACAAATCCAAAGCTTGAGCGACGGTTCACAAATTGGATTTATGGAACAATACTACGAACGAAAATATTCTAACTACGACACACGAACCGGAATTACCACCGTAGTTTATTACTATTACTACATGGACATCGTGGCCTTTAAATTGGATATTAACGGGTCATTCCTGTGGGGGAAACGTATTCCCAAAAATCAAATCTCTATGAACGACAATGGTCCGTTTAGTTCATTTATTGCCTGTAATAACGACCAGCAGGCCTATGTGATATTTAATGATAACAAACGGAATTATACCGAGGAAGGAATCTTTGACAGTACGCCGAACACCCTGAATGGCTTGAGTTTAAGTAACCGAAAAAACGTAGTGGCTTTAGCTAAAATAGATTTAACTACAGGGGCCATTGACCGTACTGCTTTTTTTAGCAAGAAGGAACTTTCGGCCATCGTTATCCCAAAACAAATGCAAATTGATTGGAAAAACAAGGAACTTTTAATGTATGCAATCAACCGTAACCGTGAAAAATTTGGAATCCTTTCGTTTAAGTAGTTACCTACTTATTTTTAGCTTATTCTTATTCAGTTGTAAATCTGAAACGGATAAAAACCCAACACTTACTGAATCAATAAAAGTATCGGTTAAGGACCCTCATTCCTATTCGAATACTAGTGAAATTCGAACCAAACACCTCAGCTTAGAACTGGAAGTTAATTTCGACAATAAAACGATCTATGGCGTTGCACGACATCGCATGAGCGAATCAACAGCAAAAACTGCCATTTTCGATATCCATGGTGAATCTATACAAAAAGTTACCGTTGGAAAAAAAGGGGAAGAAAAAGAAGCGGACTTTGTAATTGGGAAGATGGACAAGGATTCCATTCTCGGACAACCCTTGGTTGTGAGTATACCTGCTCACACAGAAAACATAAACATTTACTATCAAACCTCTGAGCGCTGTGATGCCCTAGAGTGGATCGATGCAGAACACACCTCTTCGGGTAAGTTTCCTTACTTATATTCGCAAGGGCAAGCTATTTTAACTAGAACTTGGATTCCATTGCAGGATTCACCTTCGAATCGTTTTACGTATGATGCAACCTTGCATGTACCTAAAGGAATGATGGCACTTATGAGCGCAGAAAATCCGAAGAAAAAAACACCGGATGGAACCTACCATTTTGAAATGAAACTGCCCATCCCTTCCTACCTGATTGCACTAACCGTAGGGGACATTGGGTATCGAGCCCTGGACAAACGCTGTGGTGTTTATGCTGAAGCACCTATGCTTGATCGCGCAGCAAAAGAATTTCAAGATTTACCACGCATGATCGATGCCGCAGAATCGGTTTATGGTCCATATGCCTGGGGACAATACGATGTGATTGTTCAGCATCAGTCGTTTCCGTTTGGGGGAATGGAAAATCCAATGCTAACATTCATCAATCCTTCCATTGTTGCAGGGGATCGAAGTTTGGTATCTGTCATTGCGCATGAACTCGCACATTCATGGTCAGGAAATTTAGTCACCAACGAATCATGGAATGATTTCTGGCTCAATGAAGGATTTACCGTTTATATTGAGCATCGAATCATGGAGGAACTCTATGGAAAAGAAACGGCTAATACCCTGTGTGAAATAGAGCACTTTGAATTAACAGAAGAACTTAAGGATATTGCCTCTTCTCAACATCCAGAGGATTCAAGATTGTACCTGTCCCTCAAAGGCAGAAACCCAGATGATGGAATGACGAGCGTTGCGTATGTTAAAGGCGCGTACTTCCTTAAAACACTCGAAGCAACCGTTGGTAGAAAAAAAATGGATGCCTTTGTTAATGCCTATTTTGAGCAGTATAAATTCAAAACCATTAGAACAGAGCTATTTCATACCTTTTTGAATAAGAATTTACTCTATCCAAACAACATTGAATTTAATACAGACGAGTGGTTCTATTTGGAAGGCTTACCTATGAATTCCATTACCATTAAATCAAAGCGCCTGGAATTAATGCGAAGTTATGCGGAACGAACTAACCGTGGAGAAGATATTTTTGCTCCAGTAAAAAAGATCCGATGGGTTAAAGTAAAAGGGAGAAAGAAAAAGCGCAAAGAGACATATACGGAGCAATTGAATACGAAGGCATTTATTACACAGGAATGGCAAACGTACTTGCGAAGTTTATCCCTATCGATTGACACTGCGACTCTGGATCAAATGGATCGCTATACCAAGTTCAGCGAGGCAAATAATGAACTTAAATTTGAGTGGTTTCTCTTGAATATACGCAAGGAAAATCGATCGATTCGCGCAAAATTGAAAACTTTTCTAATTGAAACCGGGCGAAGAAAGTACATATTACCGCTTTATCGCGCTTTGGCAGTATACCCTGCGGATAAACAATGGGCGCTAAGCGTATTCAAGGAAGCACAAGGAGGATATCATTCCGTCTCCAGGAACTCTATTTCGGAAGTATTTAAGTAGGATCGTATTAATTAGCAACTTCGCTCATGTAGCGAATTCTTACTAAGCGTAATTCCTCCTCGGAGTACAAGCCGTCAAATTCATGATATGCATCAATAATATCGTCAGATGACGCTTGATTGAAATAATCAAAAATCTCTTCTTGTTCCGTTGGATCTATCTTATTATCAATGTAATAACTTAAATTCACGCGGGTACCCGAGGCTACAACGGACTCGATTTCTTCCAATATCTCATTGTAGTTTTTGCCTTGTGATCGAGCAATGTCTTCAAGCGAGAGTTTTCGGTCAATGTTTTGAATTAATTGAACCTTAAGACCAGACTTATTGACCAATGATTTCATGAAAAAATCCTGTGGTCTATCTATTTCGTGCTCATCTACATACGAAGCAATTAATGCCACAAACGGTTCTCCAAATCGTTGTGCTTTACCCGTACCAACTCCCTGAACATGCGTCAGTTCTTCCATGGTAATGGGGTATTGCAAACACATGTCTTTTAACGAAGGCTCTTGAAAAACAACAAAGGGAGGAACCCCCATTTGTTTAGCCACAGATTTTCTTAAATCTATCAATTGATCATATAGCACCTCATCAAAGGCACCGCCTTTACCTGATTGAACAAATCCCTCCACATCATCTGTGTTCGAGAAATCATGTTCTTTAAGCAAAAGGAACGACGTTGGGTTTTGAATAAATGATTTGCCGGCCTCGGTTAATTTTAAAATCCCGAAAGACTCAACATCTTTCATAAGTAAGCCCCCAATCACAACCTGACGTATCACTGCATTCCAAAAATGTTCATCTCGATCTTTTCCAGAACCAAATCCAGGTAAGGATTGATGCTTAAAGGATTTAATTTCAGAGGTGATCATTCCAGACAGAAAGGCGCAATAATGCCTTGCTTTAAATTGCTCTTCTAATTCACGAACAGCTTTCAATAATTTCAATACCGATTCACTGCCTTCGCCACGTTCCCTTGGATTTTTACAGTTGTCGCATTGCTCGTTACATTTCTTTTCGTCGAAGGACTCTCCGAAATAGTGAAGAATGTACTTACGTCGACACACAGATGTTTCCGCATAGGAAACGATTTCATTCAATAATTGTCGTCCAATCTCTTGTTCCGTAATGGGCTTACCCGCCAAAAACTTATCTAATTTCTCAATATCCTTATACGAATAAAAAGCCAAGCAAACTCCTACTCCACCGTCGCGACCAGCACGACCCGTTTCTTGATAGTAGCTTTCTAAACTTTTAGGAATGTCATGGTGAATCACATAACGCACATCCGGTTTATCGATTCCCATACCAAAAGCAATCGTAGCAACGATAACGCTCGCCTCTTCCATCAAGAATAAATCTTGATGCTTGCCGCGCGTTTCCGCATCCAAGCCTGCGTGATAGGGCAATGCTTGAATTCCATTTACCTGTAAAAGTTCTGCGATCTCCTCTACCTTTTTTCGACTTAAACAGTAAATTATACCACTCTCATTCGCGTGGGACTTTACATATTTTATGATTTGTTTCTCTACCTCGCGCTTTGGTCGAATTTCATAGAATAAATTGTCTCGATTAAACGATGCCTTGTATACCGTCGCATCCAACATATTCAAATTCTTCTGAATATCTAGTTGCACCTTTGGGGTGGCGGTTGCTGTTAATGCAATAATTGGAACATTCGATATTTTCTCGAATATCTCACGAAGGCGACGATATTCGGGACGAAAATCATGACCCCATTCAGAAATGCAATGCGCTTCATCAATTGCGAAAAAAGAAACATTTACACTCGATAAGAAATCAATATTTTCTTGCTTAGTAAGTGACTCAGGAGCCACATAAAGCATTTTTGTAACGCCAGATACAATGTCTTTCTTGACTTGCGTAATTTCGTTCTTTGACAAGGAAGAGTTCATGAAGTGAGCGACGCTTCCGTTATCACTTACGTATCGAATCGCATCCACTTGATTTTTCATCAAGGCAATTAATGGAGAAACAATTATCGCTGTACCCTCCATTAATAACGCCGGAAGCTGATAACACATGGACTTACCTCCTCCAGTTGGCATAATAACAAAGGTGTTATTGCCGTCAAGAATATTGGTAATTATGGCTTCTTGTTCTCCTTTAAAAGCAGAAAAACCAAAATAGTGTTGAAGCGCTTGCTGTAACTCCATTCGCTGTTCAGTATCTATTTGTGTAGTAGCCAAAATGTAAGATTAACTCGATTTTATAAAAGTGTAAAAATGACACTTTGTAATTGTTACTCAAAGTTAAGAACAAACAAGCAAAAAACAAGTTGGTTTAGAAATTTTAGGAAATATTTTATTAATCTCCGATTAATATGGCTTATCCGTTATAGGCTACCACATTTTTAACTTCAGGTAAATGCTGTTTCAATAAGGTTTCAATGCCTCCTTTAAGTGTAGCTGTTGACGACGGACATCCAGAACATGAACCTTTCAAGATTAGATTAACAACTCCATCTTTGAACCCAACATAATCTATAGCTCCTCCATCATTCTCCACTGCTGGACGAACATATTGATCCAATAAGGCTAAAATAGGCTCATCAATTTCACTGGGCTCAGCAATTTCTGGTCGTTCCTTGGCCGCTTGTTTTTCAGCAGCCACTGGCATTTGAATAAGCACTTCGTTCCCTTCCGCAATAAAATCACGAATAAATTCCCGCAATTCCATAGTAATGAAATCCCAAGGAACATTATCTGTTTTGGTTACCGTCACAAAATTCGCCGCAATGAATACCGCCTTCACGAAGGGGAAATTGAACAAGGCTTCAGCCAGGGGAGAATATCCCACGGCGTCTTGTCTCTTTACGAACTCAACAGAATCGCCCGTGGCTAGTAAATACTTGTTCGCCACAAATTTCATCGTTGTAGGATTCGGAGTCATTTCAGCATATACGGAAACAGGAACATTCATGATTTCTTTTTTTTTACAAAATTACGGACAATTGCCTAATACCCCGAGATCGAAAGCTGAAAATATGCACGAGGCAAGCGCACTTGTGTTTTATTGAAGGTTGGATAGCCCGCGGGATCAAGCATGGGATAAGATACCGCCTTTGATGCGTGTCTTTTATGCCAAAGGGTAGAATGCGCTATTCGATTCTGTAATGCATGCCTTACCTGCTCTGCATCCAACCCTAGATCAAGCCCCAGGGTTTGCGACAACAGCCCATACCGAATACCTCCGTATAAAATTCCGTGCGACGTCTTCCCAAAGAGATTGGAAGATAAATCTTTATATCGCTGCCTTTGTCCTTGGTGTTCCATCTCTCTCACTTGTAAACCACTGGCCTCACCGGTCCAAAGCCTAACCCCTAGGTGTCCAGACCAAAGCACTTCACGATATCGATACAACAGCGTGGCCGTTCGGAAACGATCCTTGCCTTGTCCTGCAAAAAAATCATTTTCAACCATAAATGAATGCCGCTTCAATTCGCCTCTAAACGCACCCGATAACTGACTGGTACCTGCATTGTCTGAATAGATAATGTACGCATAACCGAAGGAATTTTCACGCGTGAAATTATTGTTCAAGGCGCCCAACTCTATATCACGAACCGAAGTGTTTTCTCCCGTAAGGATCGAAGCACCAAGATAGGATTTAGATTCTACGAATCGGTTTCGTTGACCCAAGTCCTTCAGCCTATAAGACAAATCACTGCCGACGGTTAACATAACAGATCGATATTCAAGACCTGCATGTGCGCCCAACCCATAGTAATGTTGGTGACTTCCGATACTGGCCGAAAGGCGGAGACCTAAAAAAATAGCTTGTGAAAAACCGATGAAATGTATCCCGAATACCAGCAAAAAAACAATGCGTTTAAGACACATTACTTTCCTTTTAGTTCCATCGCTTTTAAGGTATTCATCATGAGTGATGCAATCGTCATAGGGCCTACTCCTCCAGGAACCGGAGAAATCATGCTGCATTTCTCTGCTACATTCGCAAAATCCACATCGCCCGCCAAACGCCATCCTTTGGGTGTACTTGGGTCGATTAAGCGGGTAGTACCTACATCAATTACTACCGCACCTTCTTTGACCATATCTGCCGTAACAAACCCTGGCTGACCCACCGCGGCAATTAGAATATCGGCATTGCGACAAACATCCGCAAGGTTTTCGGTTTTTGAATGTGCTAAGGTTACGGTACAATTTCCGGGATTGGTATTTCTACCCAACATAATAGAAAGGGGCATCCCTACAATGTTGCTGCGACCAATGATGACACAGTTCTTACCTTCTGTAACAATATGTTTTCGTTTGATGAGCTCTAAAATCCCCGCGGGTGTTGCCGGTAAAAAACCGGGTAAGTTTACCACCATGTTCCCTAGATTTCTGGGATGAAATCCATCTACATCCTTCATTGGATCTATAGCTTGTGTTACTTTCAATTCATCAATGTGCGCTGGCAAAGGAAGTTGAACAATAAAGCCATCGATGCTCTTGTCTTCATTCAAGGATTGAACTTTTGCCAATAAAATCTCTTCTGGAACTGAGTCGTCATAACGAATTAGGGTGCTTTCGAATCCGATTTCTTCACAAGCTTTTACTTTGTTTTTAACATAGGTCATTGAGGCACCATCCGTTCCTACTAAAACCGCAGCTAAATGGGGGATTTTTTTACCGTCTGCCTTCCGTTGAAGGACCGCTTCACGAAGTTCTAACTTTACCTCTTGAGCAATTGCTTTACCGTCAATGATTTCCATGCCGCAAAGTTAACTATAAAAGTGCAGACCTTGAACTATAGCTTTTCAACCATGTTCCGTATCTTTGTGAAAAACTTGTACGCATGAAACAATTCATCTTACTGCTTCTTTCTTTACCGCTCATTACTTACTCCCAAGTTGCTTTCAATGGTTCAGAACTTGGAGTTGAACTATATGCTGGCGCTTCAAATCTTGGAGGTTCCGTAGGTGGCGATTTGAAATATGCCGCTATATTAAATGAAAACTGGGCCGTTGGTCCTTCCTTCCGTTTACAACGAACTTGGTCTAATAACTTTGGTCAAAAAATGGGGTTTTCCGTATACGGTGGAGGAGTATATGCGCACTATCGCATCAAGAACACCTTATTTGTCGGAGGAGAATATGAGTTATTAAAAAGTCCGTTCAACTTTATTCTCTTTAACTATTCCACTAAACAATGGGCTTCTACCCTCTTTCTGGGCGGAGGTTTTTCTCGTGATTTCAACCATAAAATCCGAGTAAATGGAGGGATTTTTTATGACGTAATCAATGCCGAAAATAGTCCATTCCGCTCCAGTTATTCGGTACGGATTAAAAATGAAATGGGTCAAGTAGTTCGAATTTTACCCATGATATATCGCATCACGTTTTTCTTTCCACTAGGAGGTAGTAAGGAATGAAAATAGGCATTGTTCTTTATCCAACCTTCGGTGGAAGTGGCGTTGTAGCCACAGAATTAGGAAAAGCTTTAGCGTTAAAAGGCCACCAGATTCATTTCATTACCTATTCCCAACCCGTGCGTCTCGGGCGCTTCCAGGAAAACATTTTTTACCACGAAGTAGCGGTCTCTGACTATCCCTTGTTTGAGTTTCAACCCTATGAAACCACCCTGGCATCAAAAATTTACGATGTTGCTAAACACGAAGGCTTAGACATTCTCCACGTGCACTATGCGATACCACATGCATCAGCTGCATTCATGGCGCAAAAAATCTTGGAAGCTGAAGGAATTTACATTCCCTTTGTCACGACGCTGCACGGTACGGACATTACCCTAATTGGGAAAGACCCTTCCTTCGTTCCTGTTGTTCAATTTTGCATCAACGCTTCCAACGCGGTTACGGCTGTATCAGAAAGCTTAAAAGCCGATACCCTAACGCACTTCAACATTACCAAAGAAATTCAGGTGGTGCCAAACTTCATCACAACGGATGAGTTCTTACCTGAGGTTCAACCTGAACGTCGAAGTGCTTATGCGCTACCGAACGAACCCATCTTATGTCACATTTCTAACTTTCGAAAAGTTAAGCGCGTAGAGGATGTTATTCGAATTTTCGAAAAAGTAAATCAAGTAATTCCATCCAAACTCTTAATGGTTGGTGATGGACCAGACCGATACGCTAGCGAACAACTCTGTCGATCGCTAGGCCTATGTGATCGGATCATTTATTTGGGTAAATTGCGCGAAACACGTCAAGTGTTAGAACTGGCAGACGTATTCATTTTGCCATCTGAAAGTGAGAGTTTTGGTTTAGCTGCACTCGAAGCCATGGCCGTTGGGGTTCCAGTTATTTCAAGTGATACTGGAGGGATTCCTGAAGTAAATATTCAAGGATATTCTGGCTTTCTTTCCTCGGTGGGAGACATCGAAGATATGGCGAATAACACCCTTAAGCTATTGGACCCGGTGCTAAAACATCAGTATAGAAAACAAGCACTTGAGCAAGCAAAAGCCTTTAGCATTGAACGTATTGTGCCTCAATACGAAGAAATTTACCTTAACTTAGTTTCAAAGAAATAGAGATGAATATTGGTGTTTTACTTTCTGGCAATGGCGTGTATGATGGGGCAGAAATTCAAGAAGCAGTTCTTACCTTATTGGCAATCGATGAAATGGGCTGGAATGCTGTATGTATATCCGTTGATAAACCTCAACATCATGTAATTAATCACCTAAGCGGTGAGGTGATGGATGAATCGAGAAACATGCTGGTTGAAGCCGCACGCATCGCTCGCGGACAAATCACCCCAATTGATTCCATTAGTCCGGCAGATATTGATGCCTTGGTAATTCCAGGCGGATTTGGAAGCGCAAAGAACTTTACGAGCTGGGCTTTCGACGGACCCGAAAGCACCATATTGCCTGAGGTAAAATTACTGTTGGTCAACCTCGTAAATGTAGGTAAACCGATCGTTGCACTCTGTGTAAGTCCCGTTGTTGTAGCAAAAGCATTCGAAGGGTCAAGCATTCACCCTACGCTGAGTTTAGGAAGTGGTTCAGAATCTTCACCTTATGACATCAACGGTTTTAACGAAGGATTAAAAGCAACCGGAGCTATTGCACAAGAACGGACCATTCGTGAAGTACTGATAGACCCAACGAACCGAATCATTTGCGCCCCATGTTATATGATGGATGCGCGAATCACAGAAATTAACGCCAACATTAAGCAAGCGTTGGTGGCTTTAAACGAGATACGTTGACTATCAATCCTGAAAAATATAAGGAATGGGCTGCCCAACGCAAAGCATATAGCGAAGGATTAACAGCCACGCAGCTCTTTCCAAAGTTAAGAATGGGTGACCGAGGTGCACTTGCCTCAGCCATTACCTTAATAGAAAGTACTAATCCGAAACATCGAACGGAAGCAAACGACTTAATTACCCTTTGTCTTCCCCACAGTGGAAACTCCTGGCGCATTGGAATCACCGGTGTTCCTGGCGTTGGAAAAAGCACGTTCATCGAAGCGATCGGACAGGAACTCTTGAACCAAGGACATCGGCTTGCCGTTATGGCCATTGACCCCAGTTCTAGCATAAGCGGTGGAAGTATACTCGGCGACAAAACCCGCATGGAATCCTTATCGATGCGTGATGATGTTTTTATTCGACCAACCGCCACAGGAAAAACACTGGGTGGCGTGGCTCAACATACGCGTGAAACCATCATTTTATGCGAAGCCGCAGGATATGACATCATTTTCATAGAAACAGTTGGTGTTGGACAGAGTGAAACGGTGGTGCATTCGATGGTAGATTTTTTCTTATTGCTTATGCTTTCTGGCGCGGGCGATGAACTGCAAGGAATTAAACGTGGGATTATGGAAATGGCGGATGGCATATTAATTACCAAGGCAGACCAAGGAAATGAGCAAGCGGCAAACCATGCCAAACGGACCTATCAGAATGCCCTCCATTTGTTTACAGCGAAGGATAGCGGTTGGATTCCCAAAGTGGCATGTATCTCAAGCATAGAAAAAAGCGCATTGGATCACCCAATAACATGGTGGAAATCCTATTTCGAAGAAGTAAGCCAATCGGGATATTTGAGCCACAAGCGTAAAGACCAGGATTTGCGATTTTTTGAAGAGAGCTTTCAGCAGCAACTCAGTCAATTCATGGCGAATAATGAACAAATTAATGCGGGATATAAGGACTTACAAACCCAAGTGCTCGACGGAAGATGTTCACCCTATGAAGCCGCAGATCGCTTATTACATTTAATTACAACAGCGCATGGAAACCTTTAAAATAACAGGCGAATACATCGAACTCATAGCTTTATTAAAAGCGACAGGTATTGCCGAAACGGGCGGACATGCCAAGTATTTAGTGGATGAAGGTGAGGTAACGCGGAACGGGGAAATCGAAACACGAAAGCGTGCGAAACTGATACCAGGGGATGTTATACGAGTATTTGACAATGAAATAACCATTGCATGATCAAGTATAGCCTAATTTTATTGGTTGGCGTAAGTATCCACATGGGAAGTAATGTATACGGACAAAAGGAAAGTGAAAATACGAATGCCTGTATATTCATCCCAAATAACATCAGCGTACGTTGTGATCACTACAATAAAGATTTCACCTTGGATATACTGCTTACTGCTCCTTGTATTATCAAAAACATGAAAGTACTCGATCGCTGGGGAACCGTATTGTATTCAACAGATCAAGGGCCATGGACATGGTATGGCGGATTACAACCTGCGGGTGTTTACCATGTAACCATTAGCTACATTCGAGCCGAAAATCAAAGTGAACCTGAATTAAAATCAATTACGCAGGCGGTATATTTGATTAAGTGAGGTGCTAAGTAGTTTTAATACCTTACCTTACCCGAATAATCTAACCAATAAAGAAAAAACGAATGAAAAAATTTATGCTGAATATCCAATTAGCTGGGTTAGATAACGAAACAAGAATTAATTTACTCCCGAAGGAACAGGAAGTGGTGAAAGAGCTGGAGCAAGAAGGGACAATTGTTGAAACCTTTATAAAGCTTGATATGTCTGGTATTTTTATGGTCGTGATTGCCCATGATACAGAAGAAGTGCATTCAAAGCTTTCAACCTTGCCCTATTACCCTTACATGAACATTGAGATTATTCCCGTGAGACTTGACAATAGCATTAATCAATAGAATCTAATTCAAATAAACATCATGTCTTTTCAAGCATACATTGACAACATTAAAGCCAAGACCGGAAAAACACCGGATGACTTTAAAAAAATGGCAACGAAAAAAGAATTCATAATTGATGGAAGTCTAAATCCGAAGATTAAAGCAACAGAAATAACCAATTGGCTTAAGGAAGAATTTAAGTTAGGGCATGGACATGCCATGGCGATTTATGCCACATTTAAGGGAAAAACAGAATAATTCATAAAATAACAGCGCATTGCTTGAAAATGGCTGGAAATAACTAACGACTGGTCACGGAGCCCAAACATTTACCGATTGAATGATAAAAAATAAATCATTTTCATCTAAGCTTATAAGCAGTTGGAAAAAACTTGGTCCAGGACTTGTGACAGGTGCAAGTGATGATGATCCATCTGGGATTGCTACTTATTCTCAAGCAGGTGCAGCCTTCGGTCTTGCAACGCTATGGACCGCCATTATTGCATTTCCACTTATGGCCGCAATACAACAAATGTGCGCGCGTATCGGACTAGTAACTTCACAAGGGTTGACTGGGACTCTTAAAAAACACTATCCAAGACCCATCTTATATTTGATGCTTTTGTTCAGCTTCCCAGCCATTGTGATGAATATTGGCGCCGACATTGCGGGTATGGGTGCCGTAGGAAATTTATTATTTCCATCCATCGATGCTAGCTTTTTCAGCGTGCTTTTCACTATTATCCTTCTTGGGTTAATCATTTACTTACCTTATCAAAAAATCGCTTCTGTGTTAAAGTATTTGTGCATCGTTATGTTAGTATATTTTGTTGTACCGTTTTTGTATAAACAAGATTTAACTGAAATTTTGAAGGCTACTTTTATTCCAACCATACGATTCGATAGAGACTTTATCGCTATGTTGGTAGGCATACTTGGAACCACCATTTCGCCCTACCTATTCTTTTGGCAAGCATCCGTAGAGGTTGAAGAAATGAAGAACAGAAGGACTCACCTCATTGTAAATAAAAAAATAATCCATGAGATAAACCAAGACGTAGATTTTGGAATGACCATTTCAGGGTTTGTTATGTTTTTCATCATTCTTACTACGGGAACTGTGCTATATAATGGCGGTATACATCAAATTGATACCGTCGAACAAGCAGCAATGGCATTAAAACCGTTAGCAGGAGACTTAGCTTATCTTCTTTTTGCTTTTGGTGTGATTGGAACAGGACTAATCGCAATTCCTGTTTTAAGTGGTTCTATTTCTTACATCATCACTGAAACTTTTGGCTGGGAACAAGGACTTGACAAAAAATTTCACGAAGCCAAAGGATTTTATATCATTATTGCGATTTCATTGATTTTGGGATTATCCCTTAACTACATCGGTATAACGCCAATTCAATCCTTAATTTATACCGCCATTCTATACGGAATGACAGCTCCTGTATTAATTGCAATCATTTTACACATTTCAAATAATAAAAAAATAATGGGGGTAAATGTCAATGGAAGAATATCAAATATTCTCGGCTTTATGGCACTAATTATTATGACTGTTGCTGCCGTAGCATTAATTTATTTACAATTTTTCGCATAGTACACAGCCCTTAAGAAATTAAAGATCCATGAGCACACCGTATTTCACAGACCAATCTTACGAACGCTTAAAAACGCTCGATAAAGGGATCTATGAACAATGTGAATTCATTGGCTGCGATTTTATGAATCAAGACCTCTCAGGGTTTGTATTTACTGATTGTAGTTTTAACGATTGCAATTTAAGCATGGTAAAACTTAATAACACTGGATTTAAAGACATCGAATTTTCTACATGTAAACTGCTTGGACTTCGCTTCGATGACTGCAATGCATTTGGATTTGCCGTTTCGTTTGATGCCTGTATTTTAAACCATAGCTCTTTTTATAAATCCAAACTTGCTAATACACGTTTTATTGGATGTCAAATGCACGAAGTAGAATTTGCCGAGGCAGACTTAAGTTGTGCAATCTTTGATGAATGCGATTTGAGCTTTTCAACGTTTGATTCAACAAATCTTGAAAAAGCCGATTTTCGTACCGCTGTGAATTTCTCAATTAACCCTACCCTTAATCGCATTAAGCATGCGAAATTCTCTCGTGACAGGCTAACTGGCCTTTTAGATTTCCTTACTATTGTAATCGAATAAGTCCTACATTCCATGAACCCCGAAATAAGCGCATACAATTCACTCTTACCAACACAAGATCAAGAACTATGTGATTTCTTGGCACATCAAATAGATCATCAATTAGGTAATTCCGAATCGAAAATATGGCACCGTCACCCCGTGTGGTTCCTTCAGGGAAACCCCATCGTGGGCTACAGCAAACAAAAAAAAGGAATTCGACTCATGTTTTGGAGTGGCGCAGATTTTAACGAGGAATCCTTACCTGTGCTTGGAGGTAAATTTAAAGACGCCTCCGTGTTTTTAAATCATATCGATGAAATTAACCCCGAAGCATTATCTCGCTGGATTCAAAAATCCACCACGATTCAGTGGGACTATAAAAACATCGTCAAACGTAAAGGCAGATTGGAACGAATCAGCTAACTCGCTATTTTAACTTTTTTTTTGTACCTTTCTTGGCCAATTCAACGCCTATGAAGAACCTATTACTCGCTATAATCCTTCTTCCTTCCCTCTTTTTCTCCCAAGCCATAATCCAAGTAAAAGTACTCAGTGTACAAACCTTAGCGAATGTGGATTGCGACGGCTTATTTCTTGGGAATTCTGATTTCGTTTGGGAATTTACAGGAACCGACAACACCCTTGGATTAACCAACAACAACCCTGCCCTTTTCGGGATCTTCGGATTTAACTATGGCTATAAAAACAACGACAACGGCGCATATACCATGACCACACCTGGAGGTACATTCTCTCCGAATAATGGCTTATTCTTTAATCACAATTACCTCTGTGTAAATGATGTGCCAACTAGCATTAATCTGGCATGGGAAGCCTACGAAAACGACGACGCCGGCAACTATGATGTATTGGGATTAACCGATGGTCAAACCGGCCTTCAAAATGTTACCCTTCCTGTTCCTGCGGCCGTTGGTATCCTAAACTACTCATTTACCGCAGCAAGCCAAGATGGCGGATGTGCACAAGTTTACGCGATTAACTTACAAGTAGAGCGTTTACCTCTGGTGGTCAATTATATGCAAGACAACATTTGTGCTGCACAGCAATTAACGCTAAATACCACATACACCTACGGATTTTGTAATGCAACCTTAGAGCCTAATGAACCCGCCGCACAAGAGGTACAAAATGCAGGGTCCCTTTGGGCGAAATTTGTTGCTCCGGCGAGCGGAAGTGTGAACATCACAAGCGATTTAGCAGGAACGGACATTGGAACCTATTTCCAAATTTATCACGCAGCCGATGGCATGAATTGCACCGACGGGGTGAATGTGGTTACCGGTCAAACCGTTAAAAACAAGTTTGAATATCTTTCTCACATTGATTTTTCAGATGGAATAGACTTTTTAGGAGTCGATCCAGAAGCTGAAATCGTGTTTGATGCGTGCGACCCCATCCCTTTCATTTCATATCAAAAGTTAATTCCAGGACAAACCTATTATATTCAATTTACAGCCGACGGGCCAAACGAACACGGATACTATCAACTTCGTGTTGACGGACTAGGCGGTGGTGCACCAAACCTTGAAGATATTCCATGTCTTTCCAATACCGTAAACTATGGTACCAATGTGATTTCTTCTGCAAATAATAGCACACCTACTGCAAACCTATCATTTGGATGTGCCTTGGATGGCGGAAATGCAGCAGGAGAAACCGGACAACAACATACCTCTTCAAATCCAACCGAGTATCATGCCTATGACTACCCGCACATCGGGTTAGGGAATCCATCCATGAATGAAAGTGTTTGGTTAAATTTTATAGCACCAAATTCTGGCCGAATTACTTTTGAAGGCGATTACCAGAGTGCACTTTATGGAGAAAGCGCCGCCTTGTTTGGTTATGATAAAGCCTTTGGGCCTGGCGTTCCGAATGATTTCCTATGCTCTAATTTAACATACATTGCCTCCGATGAAGGAGGAGCAAACAGCTTCCTTGGCGGCGATCCGTCGGCGATTGTTAACGGAACCTGTCTAGAACCCGGATATCGTTATTTTGGAATGATCGACCCTTCCGATGCGATTACGCCTTTAAGTGCTCAAAACATTAATTCATGGGTGTTCAATCCGAGCATTAGCGACCCGTCCAATAATGCGCCAGGAAATGATATTCTTTGCCTAACCTTATTAGACACACTATATGAAGTCCCTGTAATTCCGGCAGGTACCAACCCTACCTTTCAGGCCGTAGCCGGTTCGAATGTACTCGCCTGTAGAGAATATTTAGCAGGAGAACCCCCACTCCACCCGAACCAAGCAAATCGTGCAGATCAAACCGTTTGGCATTACTTCGTGGGACCACCATCAGGGGCTGTAGAATTGAGCATTCGTGCCTACATTGGAATGAATTTATTGCGTTTCAATGTATTTGAATTATTGAATGGAACCAGTTGTTATGGTGGACTTGGACCAGCAACTTATACGGTTGATGGAACGCGATACACCCCTTCGATTACCCCCTTACTTTCCGGAACAGCCAACTACAACGGCCACCAAGAAACCTTATGTTGCTTAGATTCAGGAAAAGTTTATGCCATTCAAATTGATGGCGGATCTCCTGGCGATGAAGGGCAGTACATCATTGAATACATCAAAGAGCTAACCAGCGATGCAGGAGATATTTTCGCAAACAGCTCCAACGGAGGATATTCGGATGTTATCCTTGGTGACACCTTATATGTTTGTTATGGTGACACCATTACCCCCGGAATTTTAGTAAACGGTATCGGACAATCAACCGCATCTTTCCCTGCATGTATTTCAGGAGGGTATGTTTTACACCAAACCAATCCGGTGCCTGACCCGGTCATGAACTCCGGGTTTACTTACATTGATTCCATTCAAGGAACTGGTGTTTTTGTGAATAATGGGAACGGGAACGGTAGTTTTGGGAATCCACAATTCAACACCCTGTATTACCTCTCCCCTGCGGCTGACCAAGCTGCATCGTGGGGTACATTCAATTGCAGAACGGCTACCGTTGAAGATGGAATCCCTGTGGTTTATTTGCAATCGTTAACTGCCAACTTTAGCTACAACAACAATACGTGTACGGTGACATTTTCTGCCACAGGAGGTATGAATGCCTTTAGCGGAATGCCTTATAATTATACCATCACTAATCCGCTGGGTGTTGTGGCCCAAACAGGCACGGTTAATCAGAACCAAGTTCTCAACTACACCGGAGCCATTGCCGGAAACTATACTGTTCAAATCGGAGATGGAGCGTGTACGCAAACCTATACCTTTGATGCTTCGGGTTGTGCAACCCCATGTTTACCTGTAACGGTAAATACCAACTTAACGGCTTGTGCAGGAACAAGCGTTGTCCTACAAGGCGCGCCACAAACGCAAGCAGGTACCTTCATCGATTCATTATTAACGCCTTTAGGCTGCGACAGTGTAATTATTACACAACTTTCCTTTTCACAGCCGATTCCGCTCACGCAGCAATCCATTAGTATATGCTCAGGTGGAAGTTATACCCTGAATGGAAATACCTACAGTCTTCCAGGTGCTTACCTAGACACCTTGAATTCGGTGAACGGATGTGATAGTGTAATCTTAACAAATCTTCAATACAGTCCAACGCTTACTTCTATTGTTAATCAAAACATTTGTTCTGGATCAAGCTATAATTTCAACGGAACACTACTCAGTGTGGAAGGAATATTTACTGATACCTTGAGTGCAAGCGGTGGATGCGATTCTGTTATCATTTTAGCCTTATATATTGATCCTCCACTAAGCACGAATGTGAATGCATCCATTTGTGAAGGGGAAAGCTACGCATTCAACGGAACGTCCTTGACTGAAAGTGGCATATATGTGGATTCCCTGAGTACTGCATCCGGTTGTGATTCCTTGGTAATCCTTGAATTAGCTGTAACAACCTGTTCCGGAGATTTTGAAATCGCAAATATTCTCACACCCAATGGGGATGGTCAAAACGATGCATGGAAGATCGACAATCCAAACCAAATATCAGGCTGTACCGTGAAAATATACAACCGCTGGGGTCAGCCACTTTATGAAACCACCGATTACCAAAATGAATGGGACGGAACAAAAAATAACGAACCACTCCCTGATGGTGTTTATTTCTATTCGATCGAATGTGGGGAAAAAAGCTACAAGGGTGCGATTAACTTATTACGACTTAAAAAATAACCCATGAAAAATAAACTCATCCTCGCTTTTGTGTTTGCTTTTACTGGGATGGTATCAGCACAACAAGTTCCGCAATCCTATTTGTACGGGTATAATTTATTTTTAATCAATCCGGCGCTTTCCGGTACAAGCAATTGTACTGAAATCAGCATGTCGCATCACAACCAATGGGTAAAACTGGAAGGGGCACCGATTACCAATCACTTGACCGTTTCCACCCGCCTTGGAAACCATTGGGGTGTTGGAGGACAATTTATGTTGGATAAGATCGGGATGTTGCAACAAGTGTCTGCGCTTGGAAATGTTTCCTATGGATTTTATTTTGGTAAACAATCACTTCGCTTAGGTCTATCCGTGGGATACAACAATTATCGTGTAAATCCAAGCAATGCGGTAGCCTTCGATTTGCTTGACCCCATCGTGAACGGTGGAAACCAAAGCGCAGGTGCAATAAGTTCAGATATAGGTATCGCATATAAAGTAGAAGGATTCTATGTATTTGGAAGCGTAAAACAACTCTTGAAAACCTATTCCAACTTTGGATACACCAACCTTCCCGGATACGTACAACGTGCCCATTACATGATGGGCGCAGGGTATGACATCCCATTGAATAATACCTGGGAAATGCGACCGAATGTGTTGTTAAGAAGCATCAACAACGTCATGCAAGCGGACCTGAATGTAGATGCAAACTATAAGTCATTTGTTTATTTTGGAGCAGGTTTTCGCTCCCAGGTTGGCTTGGTGGCTCGCGCTGGAATCACGGTAAAAGAAAAGTTCTTTTTTGGGTATGCCTACGAAGCACCGCTTGCTAACATTGCTTCCTACAGCAGCGGCTCTCACGAAGTGATGTTAAAAATGACGATTTGTCGTCCGGAGCGAACGAACGTTGTTAAGACAAAAACAGATACCATCGTTAAAACCCTTGAACGAATAGATACCGTATTCATTACGCAGACCGAACGATTGATTGACACCGTTTTCATCGATCGAACGAATGAAAAGCCAAGTGAAACACCGGACCAGGTTGGCGCAGTATCTAAAACAATTCTATTTGAATTTGATAAGTCAGTTGTAAAGAAGGAGAGCTATGGGGAATTAGAAAGCATGGTAAACTTGCTCGAAATGAATCCTACCTATAAACTTTCTTTAGAAGGACATACAGATGCTGTAGGAACTGAAGCGTACAATGTGGGTTTATCAAAAAATCGAGTGAATGCCGTACGGGATTTCTTAGTGATGAATGGCATTGCAGCGGAACGAATTGTTATCCAGCATCATGGGGAAGGGAAACCGGTAGCTGCGAACGACAACGCGGATGGTCGAAAATCAAACCGACGCGTGGATGTTCTAATTATTGTGCCATAAGGATTTTAACACCGTGCCTTTGATAAGAACGCACGGAATAACCCAATAAACAATGGAATTCACTACCTTTGGTTAAATCATAAAAAATCAATCGTATGAAAAAATTATTACTTAGTTTAGTTTTCGGAGCCTCTATCGCTTCAATGAATGCACAAGTCCTTACGAATGGGGATTTTGAACAAGCGGCTTCTCCGCTACTACCAGGCGTTGCTACAGATTGTCCGGGATGGGGAATCGGTTTATACACCATGGAAACTGCGAATGCTTATGCAGGAGCGCAATCTGCGAAACTTATGACCATTGTGGATGCAGCTAGAGCAGCCTTATTACAGTGGCCATCGGATACAATCGCAGGCGTAATGCAGCAAGTTGTGACGGGTTCTTGGCCGAATGCAGGATCGTTAACCTTGAATTTCGCATATAACCACATCGTTTCAGCAGGAGATACTGCCTTAGTGGCTTGTCAGTTTGCTGATACCATGGGTGCAGGTCCAAACGATGACGTATTACTTTTTCAAGCCCTTGGCGCATTTGGAGGAAATTCAAACGGATGGCAAACGGCTTCAATTCCGATGGACCCGATTCCGGGAGCTATGGGAACAGCGAACAGTGTAATCGTGCTTGCAGCCTCTTCCATTGGTGCGGCGTTCGGAACTGGAAATGGGATTCCTAATAGCACCTTGTGGTTAGACAACGTTTCCATCACTGGTGGAGCAAGTGTAATTGAATTGGCTGCAACGGTCAATGTTTATCCAAATCCAACGAATGGTACCTTAACCTTTGATGCTTCTGAAGCGATTTCAGGGGTTGAAATCTACGGAATGGATGGTAAATTGGCTTTGAGTGCAACGACAACAAACGTTGACATGACAAACCTACCAAACGGAATCTATCATTACAGCGTAATGACTGTTTCTGGAAAGGTATTGAAAGGAAAAGTTTCTAAAATCTAAGGATTTATAGACATATGGATTAAAGCTCGCTTCGGCGGGCTTTTTTTATAAATTGATTTGCTGAAAAAATACACTTGGAAGCAATAGGAGGGTGTTGTACATTAAAAACGATCTTAGAATATTA
>ENA-ORFA01000299-ORFA01000299.1-marine-metagenome-genome-assembly--contig:-NODE-299-length-21615-cov-4.675457_pt1 | contig 21615 bp, 20 predicted proteins | sample MGYA00248621_ERZ508587 | MGnify/ENA primary metagenome ERZ508587 (study PRJEB26250, sample SAMN06266239) | marine metagenome | isolation source: Columbia River Estuary | place: USA:Columbia River Estuary... | reverse complement strand
GCAACTGATGCCCTTGAGATTGCCCGTCCAAATAGTGGTCCCTACCTTGTTTCAACAACTGCAATTGCTGTTGAAAACACACATAACTTTGGTGGCGGAACTGTTCAACCAATTAGTGAAATTGCCGCACTTCGCAAAGGCGCAGATGAACTGGGATTAGCACTTCACTTAGATGGTGCTCGTATCTGGAACGCACATGTTGCCTCAGGTGTTTCACTTACAGAGTATGGAAAGTATTTTGACACCATCAGCGTCTGCCTTTCAAAAGGATTAGGTGCACCAGTTGGTTCAGTAATGCTTTCTACTAAGGATCGTGTTGCCAAGGCTCGTGTGTGGCGCAAGCGTTATGGCGCCGGAATGCGCCAGATTGGTTTGCTGGCAGCAGGTGCTCACTACGCACTAGATAACAACATTGATCGCTTGGCAGAAGATCATCGCCGAGCAAAAGATCTTGCTATTGCTATTGCAGTAGTTGATTCCTCATTGATTGATCCAACAACAGTTGAGACAAATATTGTCGGATTAGATCTTGCAGCACTTCCCATAACAGCAGCAGAGCTTGCTCAACGTTGCCGTGATGCTGGTTTGTGGATTAGTGCACTTGGTCCAAAATATGCGCGTTTAGTCACACATTTAGATTTTGATGATGCTCAATGTGCTGAGGCAATTGAAATCTTAAAGAAAGCCCTCGTGGCTTAAGAGCCACTGCTTCTTATCAACACCGTAGGCGTAATTTCCTAACGCTCCCCCAGTTTTAACAACACGGTGGCACGGAACAACAAGCATGATTGCATTGTTTGCACATGCACTACCCGCTGCTCGAACAGCTGCTGGTGAGCCGGCTTTTTCAGCCAAATCTGAATATGACCAAGTCTTTCCAGGTGCAATCTTTCGCATGGTTTTCCAGGCGGCTTGTGAAAATGCCGCACCTGGTTGCCTAACGTGAATGCCGTTGAGCGCAGTTAAATCACCATCAAAGTAATCGTTGATGAGATCTGAAATAACTGGAATTGATTTAACGATTTTCACATCGCGGCCTGCTTTAAAAGCTGAAACTGTAGAAAGGTTTGCTCCGATCAGAATCTGATCATCGGCCAAAAGATTAAGGGTGCCAATAGGGGTCTTGTGAGAGGTAATTAAAAGCGGCACTGTCCAAAATTAGCGATCGCGCAACATTTCAGCAACTAAAAATGCGAGTTCTAGAGATTGCGCGTGGTTTAGGCGAGGATCGCACGCTGTTTCATACCGTGAAGCCAAGTCCTCGTGTGAGATCTCTTCGCCGCCACCAACGCACTCAGTGACATCATCACCAGTAAGTTCGATGTGAACTCCCCCTGGATGTGTGCCTAGCGCCTTGTGAACTTCAAAGAATCCCTTAACTTCATCCATAACATCATCAAAGCTGCGGGTCTTATAGCCGGTAGGTGCTTCGTAGGTATTGCCGTGCATTGGATCGCACACCCACAACACCTTTGCACCAGACTTTGTCACACCATCTACCAATGCAGGCAAGAGTTGGCGAATGTTCTTTGCACCCATGCGTGTAATAAAAGTAATACGTCCTGGCTCGCGGTTTGGATCTAGCTTGTCGATTAAGGCAAGTGCATCTTCAACAGTGGACTTTGGTCCAAGCTTGATCCCGATTGGATTGCGCACCTTTGATGCAAAATCAACGTGAGCGCCATCTAGTTGACGTGTGCGCTCACCGATCCAAACGAAGTGGCCTGAAACATCGTAGGCATCACCTGTGCGTGAATCAATACGAGTTAACGCCTTTTCATACTCCATGATGAGCGCTTCGTGGCTTGAAAAGAAATCTACTGATTTAAAACTTGCAGGATCCACGCCAGCAGATTTCATGAAAGCTAACGCGCGACCAATTTCATTAGCCATTTGTTCATATCGTTCGCCGACCTTGGAATCGCGAATAAATCCTTTGTTCCATTCATGGACTTGGCGAAGATCTGCAAAACCACCTTGGGTAAAGGCACGCACCAAGTTGAGAGTTGCAGCAGAGGTGTTATAGACCCGAACTAAACGTTGTGGATCTGGTGTGCGAGAAGCTTCATTAAATTCAATATCGTTAACAGCATCACCGCGGTATGCAGGAAGTGTTACATCACCGCGAGTTTCAAAATCATTAGAACGTGGCTTTGCAAACTGGCCCGCCATACGGCCAACCTTGATAACCGGCAAGCTTGAGTAGTACTGCAATACAGCTGCCATCTGCAAAATTGTTTTAATGCGGTTTCGGATTGAATCAGCTGTTGCTGCTGCAAATGTTTCTGCGCAATCTCCGCCTTGTAACCAAAAAGCTTTTCCTTCGGCAGCCAGGGCAATACGAGCTTTTAAATCATCACATTCACCAGCAAAGACAAGTGGTGGCAACGCTTTAAGTTGTGCCACCGCAGCTTTAACTGCTTCGCCCTCTGGTCCACCTGGCCATGTTGGTTGCTGGGCAGCAACAAGTCCAGGTGTGAACAGAGAGTTTAAGTTTGTGCTCATCAGACAAGTGTAGAGAGTTCGAAAGTAATCGCGCGAGGCAATTAACCGAAGAAGATCTCTACCTCCTTGTATAGCTCTAGAGGAACAGTCTTTAGCTTCTCAGTTGCTGATGCCAATGGCACACGGGCAATGTTTGTGCCGTGAAGAGCAACCATCTTGCCCCAGTCACCTTCGTGAGCGGCGGTAATTGCGTGCAAACCGAAGCGAGTAGCAAGAACACGGTCAAATGCTGTTGGAGTACCACCACGTTGGATGTGTCCCAAGACAGATGTGCGTGCTTCCTTGCCAGTTCTCTCTTCAATCTGACCTGCTAGCCAATCACCAATACCTGAGAGCTTTACATGGCCAAATGAATCAAGAGTTTGATCCTTAACAACCATGTCACCATCCTGAGGAATCGCACCTTCTGCAATAACGATGATGGGTGAGTAGTGAGACTTGAAACGAGATTCAACCCACTCGCACACCTTTTCAACAGAGAACTTCTGCTCTGGAATCAAAATACATGTCGCACCGCCTGCAAGTCCTGAATGCAATGCGATCCAACCTGCATGACGGCCCATAACCTCAACGATTAATGCACGGTGATGTGACTCAGCAGTTGTGTGCAGACGATCAATCGCCTCTACTGCAATGTTGACTGCTGTATCAAAACCAAAGGTGTAATCAGTGTTGTTAAGGTCGTTATCAATTGTCTTTGGAACACCAATCACCTTGACGCCAAGTGCATGGAGCTTTGTTGCAACACCCAAAGTGTCTTCGCCGCCGATTGCGATCAACGCATCGATGCCAGCCTTTTCAAGATTTTCCTTGATCTTCTCTACTCCGCCATCGATCTTAAATGGGTTAGTACGTGATGATCCAAGAATCGTTCCACCGCGAGGCAAGATGCCGCGGGTTGTTTCAATATTTAAAGGCATGGTGAGACCCTCTAGAGGTCCCTTCCATCCATCACGGAATCCAACAAACTCGTGACCGTACTCTTTAACACCCTTGCGAACTACCGCGCGAATAACTGCATTAAGACCAGGGCAATCGCCGCCGCCAGTGAGGACACCAATACGCATGATTTACTCCAACAATTTTATTGTTTGATTAAGTGGCTCAAAATTTCCGCCACCTGTGGTCAACGCTGACTGGAACAGTCTAGCCTTCCCCCATGGCTAATCGACAACTCATCGCGGGCGTGGATTCTTCGACTCAATCTGTAAAGGTCGTTATTCGTGACGCCAATACAGGCGAACTTGTGCGCCAGGGGCGCGCATCCCACCCGGACGGTACCGAGGTCGATCCTAAGCATTGGCTGAGTGCATTACATACCGCGATCACCGAAGCTGGCAATTTAGATGATGTTGAAGCAATTTCAATTGCAGGTCAACAACACGGAATGGTCGCACTAGATAGTAATGGCGAAGTTATTCGCCCCGCACTTTTGTGGAATGACACACGCTCTGCGAAAGAGGCAGATGATTTAAATGCAGAAGTAGGTGGCGACGCCGAAATGGCGCGCAAGGTTGGCTCTAAATTAGTTGCATCATTTACCGCCTCAAAACTCCGCTGGATGGCAGATCATGAACCAGATAATGCAGCCAAGGTTGCATCCATTGCACTGCCCCATGATTGGTTGTCGTGGCAGTTACAAGGTGGAAAAAACTTTGACACTTTATTCACAGATCGAAGTGATGCATCAGGCACCGGTTACTTTGATCCCAGCACCTCTCACTACCGCGAAGACATTATTCGCTTAGCACTCAAACATGACCAAGAACTTTCATTGCCACAAATTATTGGTCCAGACAAATTTGGTGGCACAACAACATCCGGAACGCCGATTGCTGCAGGTGCTGGCGATAATGCAGGTGCTGCCCTTGGTCTGCAGGCACAACCCGGAGATGTTGTTGTTTCACTCGGAACTAGTGGAACAGCATTTGCAGTCTCTGACACACCAACGCATGATGCAAGTGGATCAGTTGCTGGATTTGCAGATGCGACTGGTCGTTATCTTCCACTTGTCTGCACATTAAATGCTGCCAGAATTTTAGATGCTGCATGTCGCATCCTTGGAAAGACTCATGATGAAGTTGCTACGTTAGCTCTTGCTGCAAAGCCCGGTGCCAATGGATTAACACTCTTGCCATACTTTGAAGGCGAGCGAACACCAAACCGTCCCACCGCAACTGGTGTTTTTGCTGGCATGAACCTTAATAATTCAAACCCTGAAGATATTGCCCGTGCAATGGTTGAGGGAATGTTGGCTGGTTTGGCAGATGCTGTTGATGCCCTTGTCGCATTAGGTGTTGGTGTTAATCGAATTCTGCTCATTGGTGGCGCTGCGAAAAATCCAGCAGTTCCTGCTATTGCAAGTGCGCTATTTGGTCGCGAAGTTTTGGTACCACCTGCCGGTGAATATGTTGCTGATGGCGCTGCCAAGCAAGCAGCATGGGCGCTTCTTGGTAGGCTACCAACTTGGGATTTAGGTGAAGTTTCACATCACAAGAGTGAAGCAACACCAGAAGTCATGATGAGATACCGCGAATTAAAAAATAATACGCAGAACTGGTGATTAAACCGTAATGACACGTAAATCCTTGTTTTACTTTGCCTTAGTTGGCCTGCTCTGGGGAATCCCATATTTGTTGATGAAGGTTGCCGTTGAAGATTTCCCTCCCGCAGCTGTAGTTGCAGGTCGCACATTAATCGGGGCTTCTATTTTGATTCCTATCGCCATCTACCGCAAAAAATTTGGCGGAGCGGTCCTTGGATTCAAGTACGTTGCCTTTTACGCATTAATGGAGATGATCGGCCCTTGGATTCTGATCACTACAGCTGAACAAAAGATTAATTCAGGGTTAGCAGGATTACTTGTTTCAACTGTTCCGATCTTTGCCACCATCATCACATCTCTTCGTGGTGATCACTCTGTATGGCAGTTCAAGAGAATCTTAGGAATTGTTGTGGGATTTATCGGTTTAATCTTGGTCGTTGGCATTGAAAGTTTGTCAGGCAACAGTGATCCCCTATCTATTGCCATGGTGATTGTGGCATCAATGGGTTATGCCTACGCCGTGATCATGGTGACTACCAATCTGCCACTTGTTGATGGAATTGCAATCAATGGATTAGCAATGGCAATTACAACTGTGTTTTGGGCACCGGTTGCCATAGCCCAATGGCCATCGAGTATTTCCATGAACTCAGCGTTATCTCTCATCGCATTAGGTATTTTCTCTACCGCACTAGCCTTTATCTTGTTCTTCAAGGTGATGGCTGAAATCGGGCCTGCACGTAGCTCACTTGTTACCTACTTAAACACTGCAATCGCAGTTGTATTAGGTGTGATTATTCTGCGTGAACCATTAACAGTTGGAATTATTGTGGGATTACCGTTGGTACTCGTTGGCTCATACTTGGCAAGTAAAAAAACAGCTTAAGACTTTTCGCCAAAGCCTAACTTTGCAAGCAGCTTAGGATCTTTCTGCCATTCCTTTGAAACCTTAATGTGGAGTCCAAGAAAAATCTTTGCACCTAATACACGCTCGATATCTGCGCGTGCACGAATACCAATTTCTTTCAGTCGTGCACCTTGATGGCCTAACAAAATCGCACGTTGTGTGTCTCGCTCTACGTGGATAGTTGCATGAACATCATAAAAGGGACGTGAACCCTTTTCTTCGCGCTCACCAAACTCATCGATCGTAACAACGATGCTATGTGGCAACTCTTCTCGCACATCTTGCAGCGCTGCTTCACGAATATATTCACAAATGATCTGATCGATCGCTTGATCACTTGTTGTGCCGGCTGGGTAGTACTCAGGGCCGGCAGGTAGGTTCTTACCAATTAATTCATTGAGTAAATCAACTTGATCATGGATTGCAGCTGAAACAGGAATGATTTCATCCCAGGCAAACCCTTCAGCAATTTTCATAATGCCTAGCAAGCGAATAGCAAGCTTTTCCTTTGCAATTAAATCTGTCTTTGTAATTACTGCAAACTTTTTAGCACCTGGGTGCTTTGCAATTTCTTGGGCGATAAATGTATCCCCTGCCCCAGATGTTTCATCAGCTGGAATACACATAATCACAATATCGACTGAATCCATACTTTGATCTACTACTTGATTAAGTCTCTGGCCCAACAATGTCTTTGGTTTATGAACTCCGGGAGTATCAACAAGAACTGCTTGAAAGTTATCACCGTGAACTATTCCACGGATTGCGGTGCGAGTGGTGTTGGGGTGGTGTGAGGTAATTGCAATCTTGCTACCTACTAAAGCGTTAATCAGAGTTGATTTACCAACGTTTGGGCGGCCAACAATGGCCACAAAGCCCGAACGGAAATCACTCATAGGCTTATTCTCTCATTGATTAACTCCGACAAACTCCACAGCATCTTCCACACAAGTCACTATCTCTGCAGCACGTTCTGCGATTAAGCGATGGCACCCCTGGCTAGTTGGTGAATTGAGCTGACCTGGGATGGCCATTACTGGTCGCATGAGATCGGCGGCATCTCGCGCAGTGCGCAAGGAGCCACTTCTATACGCGGCTTCAACAACAAGAGTTGCACAAGAAAGAGCAGCGATTAATCGATTACGAGTTAAGAATCGATTTTGGGCGGCATGAACATATGGCATGACTTCACTGACGACTGCTCCATTTTTACTGATTGCTTTGAACAACCGTGAATTAGAGGCTGGATAATCAACCAGTACTCCTGATGCAATAACAGCAATTGTTTTGCCAGATGACTTTAGCGCTGCCACATGGGCGCAGGTATCAATTCCTAGCGCTCCCCCACTAACAACATTCCAGCCGTGGTTAACAAAAGCTGTTGCAAAATCAGCTGCCATTTCTTGTCCATAGGCACTGGGCTCTCGCGTGCCAACTATCGCAATTGATTTCTGGCTCAATTGCGATAAATCTCCTTTAACAATTAAGCCAATTGGAGGATTTGCTAGTTGATCTACCTGCTGTGGCCACTGCAAATGTCCTGGATAGATGAACTCAGAATCACTTACCGCCACTGCAGTTTGAAGCATTTCAAAGTTTGTCTGCTCAATTTTTTGTAATAGTTTCGAACACGATTGCGAGTTGTATTGCCCACCAAGTAAGCCTTGCAAAACCATCACTGCGCCAACGCGCTGTATCTCTTGGCTCCAACCTGTGTGGCCAGGTTCGATTGCTGAAAAGAGAGTTAAGCGTGCTTCATATTCATCTACCAAGACTTTGCTGTGAATGCTCATGGATCCAATTAATGCAGATGCCAGGGCGCAAAATCCTTCTTAGAAATTACTTGTGGATGAGCGCTGCAACATTGGCAAAAGAGGTGCGGTGCTCGGCGCATGGCCCATGTTCATTCAGGGCTTTAGTGTGAGCGGCGGTGATATATCCCTTGTGCCCAGCAAATCCATAGAGCGGAAACTCATTATCCATTTCGCGCATGATCCGGTCACGAGTTACCTTTGCAATCACAGATGCTGCGCTAATCGAAACTACAACCTGATCCCCCTTCCAAACAGCCAAGTTTGGAACTCCTAAGCCTTCTATGGCATATCCATCTGTTAAAACATATGCAGGTTCAACATCTAAGCCCTGAACTGCTCGTCGCATTCCATCAAGATTTGCTGCGTGAACACCACGTGAATCAACTTCTGCTGCCGGCACTATTACAACACTGACAGAGGCTGCAATGCTTTGGATCAATTCAAAGACCGCATCTCGCTTGCTCTCTGGTATCTCTTTTGAATCACGCACCACAGCTAACTCAGGAGCAAATGGATCATGTAAGACAACAGATGCAATTACTAAGGGACCAGCACATGCACCGCGACCGGCTTCATCAACACCTGCAATCGGTGAAATTCCAGCACTTGCCAATAACTGCTCTATAACCTTCATCAGGTTACTTTTTTAATACATCCACTTTTGGCACATATGTAATATTTTTAAAGGGCCAGATGACTGCAACAACTCGGCCTGTCACTCTTGAAATAGGTACAAAGCCTTTGTTGATATCTTCTTGGTGATAGCGAGAATCAGCACTTGCACCGCGATGATCGCCCATTACCCACAACTTGCCCTTTGGTACCGTCACATCAAATTTCATTTCAGATGGCTTATTGCCCGCATAAATATATGGCTCAGTAACTTCGACATCGTTAATAGTTAAGTTGCCAGCTTTTGTGCAACACACGATGTGATCGCCTTCAACACCTATAACACGCTTAACTAAGTACTGCTTTGTTGGGTTTGGTAGAACTCCCACTGCAACAAGTGCGCTTTTAGCCTTTGAAACATACTTGTTAGTGTCGTAATCAACGATTTCAGGTAGCCAATCATCGGGATCACGGAATACAACGACATCACCACGGCTAATGTTTTTGGAAATAAATGGAACCTTATTAACCGCAACACGATCTTTGATCTGCAGGGTGTTTTCCATAGAACCAGAAGGAATATAGAAAAATTGAACCACAAAAGTTTTTATGAATAGCGAAACAACCAGTGCAACAACTACCAGGATTGGGAGCTCCCTAAGGAGCGATCCCTTTTTACGCATTGAAGAGATTATTCAGCTTTTGGAGCTTCAGTTGCTTCTTCAGCAACCGCTTCAACAACTGGTGCTTCTACAACTGCTTCAGCTGGAGTTTCAACAACTGCTTCAACAACAGCAGGTGCCTCTACTACCTCTTCAACAACAGCAGCGGCTGCAACTGCAACTACTACTGGTTCAGGTGTAGAAAGAATTCCATCGCCGTAACCTTCAACGCCATCGCGCTTTTCGCGAATCTTTGCAGCCTTACCGCGTAGATCGCGTAGGTAGTACAGCTTGGCGCGACGTACTTCGCCCTTCTTTACTAGCTCGATCTTTTCAATAACTGGAGTGTGAACTGGGAAAGTACGCTCAACACCAACACCGTAAGAAACCTTACGGATTGTGAAAGTTTCGCGAACGCCATCGCCTTGACGACGGATAACGATTCCTTGGAAAACCTGAAGACGGCTCTTGTTACCTTCGATAACGCGAACATGGACCTTGAGCTCATCACCGGCACGAAACTGTGGGATGTCTTTGCGCAGGGATACTGCATCTACGGCGTCAAGAATGTTCATATTCGGATCCTTTTGTCATTTCTATTAAGCACACGCTTTGGCGGTGCAGACTGCGTATTGTGCCACAGAGGATGGCTTGAGCGTAAATCGGTGAAAACGGGCTAGATCACTCGGGGATCTGAGCGTTAAGAGCGGCAAAAAGGTGCGGTCCAGCTGCCACGGTCAGATTCAAACCATGCCATGACCGGGTGGTCACCGTAGCTCCTGCTTCGCGGGCAATTAGCTCTGCGGCAGCCAAATCCCATTCATACAATCCTGTTTCAAAATACCCATCAACCATTCCGGTGGCCACATGACAAATATCGGCAGCTGCAGATCCAATACGGCGAAGATCTCGAATCTGTGGCAACAAAGCATTAACAATCTTTAACTGTTCAACTCGATTTTTAACATCATATGCAAAACCTGAAGACAGTAGCGCGCGGTTAAGTTCAATGGGGTCATTACAAGCAATCTTCACATCATTCAGGAACGCTCCCCCGCCTTTTGAGGCATGCCATGTGGCATTGACTGTTGGTGAGTGCACAACACCTACCAAAGTTCCGCTTTCATCCTTTGCGGCAATACTGATCGCCCAACCAGGTAATCCATAAAAGTAATTAACAGTGCCATCAACTGGATCAATTACCCAGGTAACACCACTTTTGCTTTCTCGTGATGCGCCTTCTTCTCCGATGATTCCATCATCAGGACGAGCAGCCAAAATACTTTCAACAATTAACTTCTCAGATGCCAGATCCATTTGTGTTGCAATGTCGATTGCAGTGGATTTAACTGTCAGATCCCACGATGCAGGTCGATCAACAAGCAAATCACCCGCCTTACGTGCGATGCTTAACGCCAAATCCAATAGCTCTGATTGTTCAACGCGATTGCTCACTTAGTAGGTAGCCCTTCCACCTGATAAATCAAAGGTAAATCCAGTTGTGAAACTACATGCCGGTGAAATAATCCAGGCTGCTAAATCAGCAACTTCTTGACTCTTTCCCAACCGTTCCATGGGAATCCTAGACTTTAACAGGGCAAGTTGCTTCTCAGAAAAACTATCAGACATAGGTGATTCAATTAATGCTGGAGCCATCGCATTGATGGTCACGCCACTTGTCGCATACTCTTTTCCAACACTCTTAACCATCCCAATAAGACCAGCTTTAGTTGCCGAATAAGCAACTAAATATGGATTGCCTTCTTTTCCTGAAATGCTTGCAATGTGGAGAATGCGACCGTAGCCGCGTTGGGCCATGCCAGATACAACTGCCTTTGTGAGAATAACTGCTCCACGTAGGTTGATTGCATATACAAGATCGAAATCGTCAATATCTAGTGATTCAATCTTCTCGCCATTTTTACCAAGGATTCCCACGCAATTTACGACAGCTTTTAGCGGCCCTAGCTTTGCTTCCACATTGCCTACAAGGGAGTTGATGGATTTCTCGTTAGTAAAATCCACCTCAAATACTTCAACCGGATATTGCTTGGCTAGTTCCTTGAGCGCATCCATGTTCTTATCGCAGGCAGCAACTCTTGCCTTGCGAGAACACAGATCGATAGCAATTTGGCGACCTATTCCACTTGCAGCGCCTGTGACTAGAACAACTTGATTATCCAACGATGTGCTTTCACTCATTTGATTGCTCCTTTAGGAAATCACGAACAATTACTCCTGGCACTAGCGCAAAATCTGCCTCCCAATAGAAAGACTTAACGTTTTTAACTACTGGAAGTAAATGAAATGGTGCTTCTTTATTGGGGTGTAGCTTCACAGTTACATCCCCACTCCACATGCCCTTTATTTCCACATTAGCTAAAGTTCTAGCTGTTATTTGATTGATTCCTTGAGTTCCATCAATATTCCTGATGACTTTGTGATTAATGTTTTGAGCAAATGGGAAATAACTCTTAAGGGCATCAATTGAAGATTCTTCGGTTTTATAGCTAGCTGTTACATGTGAGACAAGCTCTGCATTTCTATAGACCTTTGCCTCAATCTGGCTCTTATCTACTGAGATCTTGGTGTTTCCTAATTTTTTTGGCTGTCCATGAATTTCTCTGCCCTGTGCTAATCCAATATCGGAACTTATGAGCAGATTGGTACTAAACCCACCAATGAACTCTTGGCCTTTTTGGTCTTTAACAGAGACTCCCACCATCACATTTGTCTCTTCAACTACGCCCATACCTTCAACCTCAGGCATAAAGTAATTGTGGATCATCACATAGTTATTGAGTGATGTGAGAGGTGGGCCTAAATGCAGAGCGATGGCTTCAGGTGTTGTTTCATAGACAGAAGTTAGTATCTGAACATTTCTATATTGAATTGGAAACTCTGGATAAAGTGGCGCTAACTTAGGCGTCGACCAAATATCTAGCTTTCCAAGGTTCATCAGCTAATCCTTATGATTTTTCCTGGGTTAAGAAGATTAAGTGGGTCTAGCGAATTCTTGATTGCAATCATTGTTGCAACGGCGTTCTCGCCAGCCTCTTCTACTAAGGCTTCTATTTTTCCTAGACCGATCCCATGCTCGCCTGTGCATGTTCCATTCATCGCGATAATTGCCGATGTCATCTGATGTGTGAGGCTGCGAATCTCCTGTAACTCATTTGGATTACTTGGATCTGTAATTATGGTGCAATGGAAATTTCCATCTGCCACATGTCCAAAAATGCAAAACTGAAATGGGCTCTTTGAGAGAATTTTTTCACAGGTATCTACCGCTTCCGCCAAGCGAGAAAGCGGTACAGCCATATCAGTACTAACTACTCTCTTGCCCGGATTATTGTGGAGATTAGACCAATACAAGTCATGTCTTGCCTGCCAAAGTTTTCTACGAGCACTTTCATCAGAAGTCCATTCAAAATCACTTCCATTGAAATCACTGACAATTTCTTTAACTACTTGTGCATCATGTTCCACACTTGCTTGACTTCCGTGAAACTCAAAAAATAGAGTTGGCTTTTCCGGCATAGTTAGCTGGCTGTGTTTGTTGACCGACTGAACACTTGCAATATCTAGAAATTCACATCGAGCGATATTTGTTCCCATTTGTACAATTGCTGCTGCCGCTTTAACTCCATCTTCTAGGCTCTCAAAGCGCACAACGGCGGCAGACATTTTCTCTGGGATTCCGAAAATTCTTAACGTTAGCTCTGTAATGATCCCAAGAGTTCCTTCAGAGCCCACAATCAGACGGGTTAAGTCATATCCAGCAGATAACTTTCTCGTTGGTCGCCCTGTTTGAATCACAGTTCCGTCAGCAAGGACTACCGTCATCGCTAATACATTTTCGCGCATTGATCCATATTTGACCGTGGTCGTACCTGACGCCCCTGTCGAGGCCATCCCACCCAATGTTGCATCTGCGCCAGGGTCTACTGAGAAAAATAATCCGAAATTAGCGAGCTTTTCATTGAGAGCTACGCGGTGCACCCCTGCTTCAACACGGACCAATAAATCTTCAGAGGATACTTCAGTTATTTTGTTCATCAATGAAATATCTAGACTTATGCCTCCCATTATCGGTAGGACATGGCCTTCCAAAGAAGTTCCGGCCCCAAATGCAACCACTGGAATCTTCTCTGCGCTGCAGATTTTCATCACTTGGGAAACTTCAGCTGTGCTTTTCACATAAATAACGGCAGATGGCTTTACTGGAGGAAATGCAGATTCATCACGACCATGTTCATCTAGAACAGAATCTGTTGTTACAAATCGTTCATGAAAAATTGACTTAAATTTCTCCATTTGCTGTAAGGAGAGATCAATCCTTTGACCTTGTGCCATGTGGTAACTATACGTACTCCATGCGAAACACAGTTACTCTACGACCATGTTTTCTGGCTACCGGACCTTAATGAGCACGCCTGGGGCGATGAGATTTTCTATTCCTGGGGTAATCGCTCGCATGCCCATCTCAATGGATTCACTTGCACTTATTTTCATCGTTGTGGCAGTTAGCGATTCATATGCACTAGCTGGGGCGCTCAGTGCAACAGCATCAGTTTTTATGGCTATTGCAACACCTCATTGGTCGCGTGTAGCAGATCGCATTGGCCAAAGCGCCATGCTGGTGCGTGTTATTCCTATTAAGGTCGTAGGTCTTTCATTATTTACTGTTTTAGTTTTAAATAATGCGCCGGTATGGACATGGTTTGTTTGCATCATTATTGCCGAATCTATGTCAGTTAATACTGGTGGATTAGTTCGCCGGCGCTGGCTCCATATCCTCAGCCCAGATAAAACAAGCACAGCCGAAGATGAACAAGATCGTCACCTCGTAAATACTGCATACTCTTTTGAGGCCATCATGGATGAGGTTGTTTTCATTCTTGGGCCGATCATTGTTACGGCATGTGCGACAACAATTGCTCCTGCTGCCGGAATTATCTCCGGAATCATCTTTGTTCTAATCGGAGTTCCGCTATTTGTGATGCAAAAATCCACTGAACCTCCTGCCGCACCCAAGCGCATTATTGATCCTCACCCGGCAGTTATTAGAAATAAGCGGGTTCAGGCCGTTGTTCTTGTTACAACTCTTCTGGGTGGATTCTTTGGTTCGATCGCAATCGTTACCGTTGCATTTGCCGATCAAAGAGGGCAAGAGAATATGTCAGGAGTTCTTTTGGCAGTGTGGGCACTTGGAAGTGGCATTGCCGCCATTATCAATGGAACGATTAAGTGGAAGCTTTCAAGTGCTTCTCGATTCCTGATCTTCTTATTCGCTTTGACCTTACTGTCAGTTCCAATGTTATTTACACACTCCTTGGGGTGGCTAGCCGTTGCTTTATTCTTTAATGGATTTGCAGTAGCACCCCTCGTTATTAATGCATACGGTGTTGCAGAGGGCGCAGTCCCTGCCGATCAGATAACCGAAACATTGACCTGGGTCGTTGCTGGAATGCCATTGGGCGGTGCAATCTCTAGTGCTCTATCGGGTCAAGTCATCGATCGCTTTGGTGCAGACATTGCGTTTTGGGTACCCCTGGGATTCATGATTGCGGCATGTGCAGCCACGCTGCCTTACTTCAGCACTTATAAGGCTCTCATCGACTACCCTCGTGCTCGTGACTGAGTTACGACTAAATGGAAAGACCGAAGATGGTCTGCACCTTTCATTACACGACAATGACGGTAATGAGTTCACCGTCCGCGTGAGCGACACATTGCGTGCAACGGTTAATCAGCAACGACTCATGTCAGTTCCAACAACTGATGAGCCATCTGTATCAATCAAAGAGGTTCAGCGATTGCTTCGCGCCGGACAAACTGCAGAACAAATCGCACGCGATAATAATATTTCAATTGAAAAGATTGAACGTTTCGCAGGTCCAATTATCTCAGAGCGCATCTACATCATTGATCAGGCCCAACAGATTGCAATCCGCAAAGAAGGTGGACGCGAAGCGGTAACTCTTCTTGGTGTTGTTATCTCTCGTCTTGCACCCCGCAATATTGATGCATCAGAACTTTCTTGGGATTCATGGCGCTTAGAAGATGGCACCTGGACAATCGAGCTTCACTATCCAAACAACACTGGCGTTGGTATTGCACAATGGAACTTTGATGCAACCCTTCGCACCGTCGAATCCATGGATGAGAATGCGCGTTGGATGATGGGTGATGAGCCTGCACCGCGTCAGCTTCCAACACCAGGGTTAGTTCCAACTGAAGCTTCTCACCCCTCCGAGCGTCGCATCATCGATGTCTATAGCGAGTTCCGCAAAGAGGTAACAGAAGAAGAGATTGAAGATATCGTTGAAGAGATTCGGGAAGTCCCACGCTTAGCAGTTATTCGTGAAGAGCCAGATGATGAGGCCTCTCGTGATGGAATCACAGCACGCGCAAAGGTCCCGAGCTGGGATGAAATCATGTTCGGCATTAAGCCAGAGGACAAGTAAGCCTTAACTGAGAGTTGTTGTAAGTAATCCAACCTGCGATTCAATATCACTGTCTGCTCCATGATGGCCAACCATCGCGCCTTCTTTTTCTACGCGATCAGCATCAAGTAAAACAAGACCTCCACGTGCAATTGCGATGACCTCACCCATGCGATCAAGGGCATCTGCACTTACCTCACTACCAAATAAGTTGCTAGAAATAGCTTGTTCGCGGGTTAGCACTAATGCTTTGTCCTGCAAGTACTCTTGCCACAAAGATGCCGTTTCTGCCCGTGCTGTAGGTGAATCAGAATCCAAATAGAGATGACGAGCACGAGGTTCACCCGCAACAACACTGACACCTTGCATCAATGGATTATCAAGGCCGATAACAATCTTTTCTTGAACATTAATCATGCCGTGATCTGATGTAACCCAGATGCGCGTTCCCTTAGGAACCTCTTTCATCAACTGCGACACCATCTGATCAATCATGCTCAACGCTGCAATCCATTTTTCACTGCCCACACCATCAGAGTGGCCAGCAGTATCTAAATCATTGACATATAAATAAACAAAAGATGGTGCTTTGTGCAAAGCTAACTTTGTCTCACTGATTAAATCAGCAACCAGGTTTGCACCTTTATATTGTGCTCCCCGGAAAACAGCTCGTGTAAAGCCAGAGTTTTCATATCGCTTGGCCGCAACATGTGTCACATTAATTCCAGCAGCTGCTGCTCGTTGAAATAAAGTCTCTATCGGTTGCCAATTTTCAGGGTCAACACGCTCATCCCACTTAAGTGCATTGAGCAATCGTCCACCACTGCGCGGAACTTGCACGGTGTATCCCAACATTCCGTGAGCGCCAGGTAATTCTCCGGTTGTTAGCGTTGCAAGAGATGTCGCAGTCGTTGAAGGAAACGCTGTTTGTATACGTCCATGATTAAACATGCGTGACATGGTTGGCATCGCATCTGCATACGTGGCAAGTGTGTCAAAGCCAAAACCATCGATTAGAAAAAGTAGTTCGCGGCCCATTGGCGATTGCCCCACCGCTAAGTGATCAACTGCACTTTCAAGGCCAAGGGAAGAAAAGATCGATGGCGTTACCTGGGACAAATGCACGGGGATATCTTCCCACGACTGTGCACTAGAGTTTGGCTATGGAAAAGGCGATCAAGTTCTCAGCTGAAGTTGCTGATGCACTTAAGGCTGGAAAGCCTGTTGTTGCACTCGAATCAACAATTATCAGCCATGGTTTGCCACGTCCTTCTAACCTAGATGTTGCCCTTGAATGTGAACGAATCGTCCGTGAAGCAGGAGCGGTCCCAGCAACGATCGCATTGCTAGATGGCAAGGTTTTGGTTGGCCTTGAGCGCCCAGAGCTAGAAGCGATTGCAAACCGGGATGACATTTCAAAGGCATCTATTCGAGACTTAGCAATCATCGTGGCGCAAGGAAAATCTGCAGCAACAACTGTGGCAGCAACTGCTCATATTGCAGCGATCTCTGGAATTAACATCTTTGCAACAGGTGGCCTTGGTGGCGTGCACCGCGGTGCCAATGAATCATTTGATGAATCAGCAGATCTCACAGCGCTGTCTCAACTAGATATGACCATTGTCTGCGCCGGAGTTAAATCAATTTTAGATGTTCATGCAACGCTCGAGCGTCTTGAAACTCTTGCAATCGGAGTTGTGGGCTATAAGACCAACGCATTTCCTGGCTTCTACTTAACAGATTCTGGATACACCCTAGAACACCGTGTTGATTCACCGGAAGAAATCGCAGCGATCATCCGTGCTCGCACAGCCGTATCAACACATTTCAAAGCACTTGTTGTTGCAAACCCTGTTCTAAAGGAGATGGCCAAGGCTCGTCATGATGAAATTTTGGCAAGTGGATTAGCTCGCGCAAAGAGTGAAGGCATTGATGGAAAGCTAGTTACTCCTTTCTTGCTCGAACATTTCCACACCGCCTCAAAGGGTGAATCACTTGCCATCAATACTGAAATCATTAAATCTAACTGCTTACTTGCAGCCCAGATTGCGGTGGCGCTTCGATGAAAAAGATTTTGTGTATTGGCGACTTAGCACTCGATGTTATTTCACAACTAAAAGAGCCCATCAACTACGGCAATGACACGGCCAGCAAGATCTCTAGCCACCCCGGCGGACAAGCAGCAAATGTTGCAACCTGGATTACCCGCACAAATTCACGCTCTCACCTAGTTGCAAGAACGGGTAATGACCCTGTTGGTTTTGCACTGATTTCAGACCTTGATAAATACGGTGTGGAACACATGAATTTGATGCATAGCGGACGCCCAACTGGTGTTGTTGTCATCTTGGTTGATGCCAATGGTGAGCGCACAATGTTTCCGGACAACGGAGCTAATGCAGATCTTGAAGTAAGTGACCTGCCACCACTAGATGACATTGATGGTGTTTATATTTCAGGGTACGCCCTCCTTGATTTTCGTAGCCGCGACGCGGTAATTGCAATGATCAAGAAGATCAAAGCTGCAGGAAAGCCAATCTTTTTTGATCCAACAACAACTGGGGCTCTCAAGGTTGTTTCATTAGAAGAGGCTCTCTCATGGGTAGCGATGATGGATGGCATTCTTCTCAACAGTGAAGAGGCTCTCTACCTTGGCAACTCAAAGGATTTAGTTGAGGCCGAAAGAAATCTTCAAAAGTACACACCACTTGTAGTTATCAAACTCGGTTCTAAAGGTGCGATGGCCGTTGATGGAAGTGAATCTGCAAAGGTTCCAGCGGTAACAACCAATGTTGTCGACACAACGGGTGCTGGAGATTCATTTGCCGCCGGATTTATTCCAAAGTGGCTAGAAACAAGTGATTTAACTCAAGCCCTAACGGCAGGTGCAGCCCTTGCTGCAAAGTGTGTTTCATCAGTTGGGGCGCGCCCTCCCCTAAATTAACGCTTACTCTTGGCAGAATGCCCCAATGGCAACTGCGAAGACTCCCGCGAAATCTGCGGCTAAAGGTAAGAAACCCGCTGGACCAAAACCCGGTGAATATCCAGGAAAGATCGTTGACATCGATGTTTCCAAGGAAGTTTCTGATTCCTTTCTTGAATATGCATACTCAGTAATTTACTCACGCGCACTACCTGATGCACGAGATGGTTTAAAGCCTGTTCACCGTCGCATCTTGCATCAGATGGCAGATATGGGTCTGCGTCCAGAGCGCGGACATGTAAAGAGCGCACGTGTTGTTGGTGAAGTAATGGGTAAGTTGCACCCTCACGGTGATGGCGCAATCTATGACGCACTTGTTCGTATGGCACAAAGTTTTTCAATGGGATTGCCATTAATTGATGGTCACGGAAACTTCGGATCATTAGATGCTGGTCCTGCTGCAATGCGTTATACCGAAGCACGTTTGGCACCTGCTGCAATGTCTATGGTTGCAGAAGCAGATGAAGACACAGTTGATTTTGGTCCTAACTATGACGGTCAGCTCTCTGAGCCTGTTGTCTTGCCTGCTGCCTATCCAAACCTTCTTGTTAATGGTGGTTCAGGTATTGCTGTTGGTATGGCAACAAACATGGCACCACACAACCTGGGTGAAGTAATTGCTGCAACTAAGTTTTTAATTGAAAATCCAAGTGCAACTATCAAGCAGTTAATGAAATTTATTCCTGGCCCAGATTTTCCAACAGGTGGAGAAATTGTTGGGCTAGATGGTGTGCGTGAGGCCTACGCCACCGGTAAGGGATCATTTAAGGTCCGCGCATCTGTTGAAATTGAAAAGGTTTCAACTCGCAAGATGGGTATTGTCATCAAGGAGTTGCCCTACACAATCGGACCTGAAAAGGTTGTTGAGCGTATTGCCGCCCTTGTTAAAGCTAAAAAGATTCAAGGAATCAGCGACATCATTGATCTTTCTGATGGTCAGACTGGCACCAACGTTGTCATTGAGATCAAGAATGGTTTTGAGCCTGAAGAGGTTCTAGAGAAGTTGTATGCACTGACCCCAATGGAAGATGCCTTTGCTATCAACGCAGTTGCACTCGTTAAGGGCAAGCCACAAACACTTGGCCTGAAAGAGTTGCTACGTGTCTTTATTGATCACCGCATCGAAGTTGTTCGTCGCCGCTCAGAGTTCCGTAAGGCAAAGGCTGAAGGGCGACTTGGTCTGGTTGATGGATTACTGAAGGCAATTATCGATATCGATAAGGTCATCAAGATCATTCGCGGTAGCGATGATGCAGCTCAGGCAAAAGATAAGTTGATCAAAGACTTTAAGTTAAATGAAGAGCAAGCCACATACATCTTGGATATGCCGCTTCGTCGTTTAACAAAGATGAGCAAGATTGAACTTGAAACTGAACAAAAGGAGTTAAAGGCTGTTATTGCAGTACTGACAAAGTTACTCAAGAGCGAAGATGCAATCAAAACTCAGGTTTCTGATGAATTAACTGCTGTTGGTAAGTCATTTGCTATAGCCCGACGCACTCGAATTGGTGCTGCTTAAACTCAGCCGATAGACTCGGGTGTGATTTCAACCCAAGCCCTCGAATTACGTGCAGGAGCGCGCCTTTTAGTTAAAGGCGTAACTGTTCGTATTAACAGTGGCGACCGCATTGGTTTTGTGGGTCGAAACGGTGCTGGTAAATCAACCCTTGCCAAAGTATTAGCTGGTGAAAACATGCCGGCAGGTGGCGCCGTAAATCGCACCGGAAAAATTGGTTACCTCCCCCAAGATCCACGAACAGGTGATGAGCCAGGTTCGGTAATTGATCGAATTCTCTCTGCTAGAGACCTTGATCAAATTGCAGCGCGTATGCGCGCAGTTGAAGAGGAAATGGCAACTGCCCAAGATGAAGCACTTGAAAAAGCGATGGAGCGTTATGGTCGCGTTGAATCTGAGTTCTCTGCTGCCGGTGGATATGCAGCAACTGCAGAGGCCGAAGCAATTGCAACTTCCCTTGGTGTGTCAGAGGCTGTCTTTGGTAATGAGCTCTCCACTCTTTCTGGTGGTCAACGCCGTCGTATCGAGCTAGCTCGCATTCTCTTTAGTGGCGCAGAGACATTGCTACTAGATGAGCCAACTAACCACTTAGATGCTGACTCGATTGTTTGGCTGCGCGAATTTCTCTCTAAGTACTCCGGCGGATTAGTAATTATTTCCCACGATGTGAACTTGATTGAAACAGTTGTGAACAAGGTGTTCTACCTAGATGCCAACCGTAACTGCATCGATGTATACAACTTGGGCTGGAAGGCTTATTTACTACAGCGCGAGCAAGATGAGCACCGCCGTAAGAAAGAGCGCGCAAATGCTGAAAAGCGTGCAGAGATTTTGCAGAAGCAGGGCGAGAAGATGCGTGCAAAGGCATCGAAGGCAACTGCTGCCCAAGGCATGTTACGTAGAGCTGAAAAGCTTCGCAGTGGTCTAGAAGATGTTCGCGTCAATGACAAAGTTGCACGTCTACGCTTCCCAACTCCTGCCCCATGTGGCAAGACTCCCCTTTCTGGTGAAGAGCTTTCAAAGTCTTACGGATCACTTGAAATCTTTACCGATGTTTCCTGTGTGATTGATAAGGGCTCTCGCGTTGTAATCCTTGGTCTTAACGGTGCTGGAAAGACAACACTTCTTAGAATTCTGGCCGGTGAACTTGAATCTGATACTGGAAAAGTTGAACAAGGCCACGGCTTAAAGATTGGTTACTACGCCCAGGAACATGAATCCCTGGACTTTGAGCGCACAGTTCTAGAAAACATGATGTCTGCAACGCCAGATCTGCGTGAACCAGAAGCCCGTAACACTTTAGGTTCATTCCTTTTCATCGGCGATGATGTTCACAAGCCCGTCAAAGTTCTCTCCGGTGGAGAACGAACACGCCTTGCTCTAGCTGTTCTCGTTGTCTCTGCAGCAAATGTATTGCTCCTAGATGAGCCAACAAATAACTTAGATCCAGCATCTCGCGCCGAAATCCTTGGAGCACTTGCTGAGTATCAAGGCTCTGTCATCATGGTTTCTCACGATGAAGGCGCTGTGCAATCACTAAAGCCTGAGCGCGTTATCTTGTTGCCAGATGGCGATGAAGATCTGTGGAAAGAAGAGTACTTCGATTTGGTGAGTATCGATTA
>ENA-ORFA01000298-ORFA01000298.1-marine-metagenome-genome-assembly--contig:-NODE-298-length-21620-cov-3.321125_pt1 | contig 21620 bp, 20 predicted proteins | sample MGYA00248621_ERZ508587 | MGnify/ENA primary metagenome ERZ508587 (study PRJEB26250, sample SAMN06266239) | marine metagenome | isolation source: Columbia River Estuary | place: USA:Columbia River Estuary... | reverse complement strand
AATAAATTTTATATTAACTTTTTTTTTTCTTAAAAAATGCCAAGGAACATAATTAGAATGATGTTCAGCCTCAGTTAATATTATTTCATCACCCTCTTTTAAAAGTTTACCAAAACAATGTGCTACTAAGTTTAATGATTCCGTTGAATTTTTAGTAAACACGATTTCACCTTCTGTCCCATTAACAAATTCTTTAATTGTTTCTCTAGTACTTTCAAAATCAGCGGTTGATCTTGCTGCAAGACCATAAACAGCTCTACCGGTATTTGCGTAATGATTTTTATAAAAGTCCTCCAATGCATCAATAACTTGAATAGGTTTTTGTGCAGAGTTTGCAGTATCAAAATAAATTAAATTTTTATTTGATTTAAAGATTGGAAATTGACTTTTAATATCTTTTAAATTCATGACAACATATCTTCAGTTTTTTTAAGGAAATAATTCTTAAAAATTTCATCTGAAATTTTTTCAACTACTTCAGATAAGAAACCTTGAACGATTAATCTTTTAGCTTGGTTTTCAGGAATTCCTCTTGCCATTAAATAAAATAACTCATCTTTATTTAATGATGTAGATGATGAACCATGACTACATTTTACATCATCTGCATAAATCTCAAGTTCAGGCTTTGAATGAAAGGTACACTGATCAGATAATAGGACACTCTTAATTAACTGATAACCATTCGTCTTTTGAGCTATTTGATCTACGAATATTTTACCCTGATAAACCCCTTTAGCAGTTCCATCGATAATACTTTTTGAAAACTGATAGCTCTGTGTATTTTCAGCTAAGTGATTAATTTTAACTTTAATCTCATGATCTTCATTATTTTTTAAGAACTGCGTGTAATATAAATAACATTCAGCCAAAGTCTCATTTAGATTAATCTCAACTTCATCTCTGATAGTTTTAATAATATTTGAAAATATAAAACTTTCATAATTTGCACTTGCTGCAATATTAACTTTTTTAAATCGATAAATACAATTTTCAGCGTTATTAGAATTGAGAATATAATTTTTAAAATGAGAATTATTTTCAACATCAATATTTGTATTGATGCTAATAAATGTTTTTTTATTTTCATTAGTAAATTTTTCAAAGATAGAAGCTTTTGAATTTTTATTTATTAAAATGTAATTTTTTTGATGTAATTGCTTTTGATCAATTTTTGAATTGTATTGATGATAAATAATAATTGGTAAATCTAAATTATCTTTAATTTCTAAATAAAAACCCGATGTTGCTAAAGCATTATTTGCTGCAACAAGTGGATTTTTTTTATTGCTAAATAATTTCGATAAATGTTTATTATTTTTTTTATAATACTCATCAATTGTAGTGATGATTAACTTATCCTTATCTTTTCCTTCAAGCTCTGTTTTTTGCACTAACCCGTTTACTATAATAATTTTATTATGTTTAAAATTTTCAAAAACTTTTTCATTAATAGGTTCATTATTAGTTTTATAAATTTCAAGCTGCTTATTGTTTTCTAAAAAAAAATTTAATGGTGACTGTTTCCAGTCTTCATTTTTTTTAGTTGGATAACCATGTTTATTAAAAAGATTTAAACTAAGTGCTCTTAATTCACTTACCTCTTTAATGTCAGTAATAGTATTCATGTTGGTTAGATTGCTTTTTGAAATTCTTTGTAACCAATCTTATCAAGCTCTTGTGCAAGTTTAGAACAACCCGTTTTAACAATAGTCCCATTTACCATCACGTGGACAAAATCTGGTTTGATATAATCTAATAATCTTTGGTAGTGAGTAATGATTAAGAAAGATCTATTAGGTGATCTTAAAGCATTCACTCCATCTGCAACAATTTTAAGAGCATCAATATCTAATCCTGAATCTGTTTCATCTAAGATTGCAAGATCAGGTTCTAACAGTGACATTTGTAAAACTTCATTACGTTTTTTTTCTCCGCCAGAAAAACCAACGTTTAAAGCTCTTCCTAATTGCTCATCCTTAATTCCAAGTTTTTTAGCGTGTTGTTTAACAAGAGATAAGAACTCAACTACATCGACTTCTTTTTGACCTTTTGCTTTTTTAACTGCATTTAAAGATGTTTTTAAAAAGTTATTCATAAATACCCCTGGAATTTCTATTGGGTATTGGAATGCTAAAAATATTCCCTTCTGCGCTCTTGCATCAGCTGGAAGCCCAATGATGTTTTCGTTCTTAAATATAATCTTTCCATCAACTTCATAACCATCTTTACCGGCTAATACGTATGAAAGTGTGCTTTTACCAGATCCGTTCGGTCCCATAATGGCGTGAACTTCACCCTTACCAATCTTAAGATTAAAATCTTCTAAAATTTTTTTATCACCTACACTTACATTTAATTTTTCAATACTTAACATTAACCAACACTCCCCTCTAAACTAATGCTTACTAATTTTTGTGCTTCAACGGCAAATTCCATAGGAAGTTGCTGTAGTACTTCTTTACAAAAACCGTTTACGATTAAACTTACGGCCTCTTCTTGGTTTAAACCTCTTTGCTTACAGTAAAATAATTGCTCTTCACTAATCTTAGATGTTGTTGCTTCATGTTCTGTTGTTGAAGTTGAGTTTTTATTATCAATGTATGGAACTGTATGAGCGCCACATAAATTTCCAACTAACAATGAGTCACACTGAGTATAATTTTTAGCATTACTTGCTTTTGAATGAATACTTACAAGACCTCTGTAAGTATTATCAGCGTGCCCTGCTGAAATACCTTTTGAAATAATTCTGCTTTTCGTATTTTTACCAAGGTGAATCATTTTAGTTCCTGTGTCTGCTTTTTGATAATTATTTGTAATTGCAATTGAATAAAATTCACCAGATGAATTATCGCCTTGTAAAATACAGCTTGGATATTTCCAAGTAATCGCTGAACCTGTTTCAACTTGTGTCCAAGAAATTTTAGAATTTTTCCCCTTACAAATCCCTCTTTTTGTCACAAAGTTATAAATTCCACCTTTTCCTTCTTTATCTCCTGGATACCAATTTTGAACTGTTGAATATTTAATCTCAGCATCGTCTAGTGCTACTAGCTCAACGTTTGCTGCATGAAGTTGATTTTCATCTCTCATAGGTGCAGTGCAACCTTCTAAATAACTTACATAACTTCCTTTATCTGCAATAATTAAAGTTCTTTCAAATTGACCTGTGTTTGATGCATTAATTCTGAAATATGTTGAAAGCTCCATTGGACATCTAACTCCTTCTGGAATGTAAACAAATGAGCCGTCTGTAAATACTGCTGAATTTAAAGTTGCAAAATAATGATCCGTTAAAGGAATAACTGAACCTAAATATTTTTTAACAAGTTCTGGATGTTTTTGTACCGCTTCAGAAATTGAACAGAAAATAATTCCAATATCTTCTAATTTCTTTTTAAAAGTTGTTGCAACAGAAACAGAGTCAAATACAGCATCCACTGCAACTCCAGCTAATCTTTTTTGTTCATTAAGAGGAATACCTAACTTTTCATATGTCTTTTTAATTTCAGGATCAATTTCATCTAATGACTTTGGTCCTTCTTTAAAACCTTTCGGTGCTGAGTAATAATATAAAGCCTGATAATCTATTTTAGGGTACTGGGGTTTTTGCCAGTTTGGCTCTGTCATTGTTTGTAATCTTTCAAATGCTTTTAATCTCCACTCAAGCAACCACTGTGGTTCTTTTTTTTGTTTGGAGATAAATTGAATAACTTCTTTATTAAGACCCTTTGGAGCTCTTACCGATTCAACATCCGTTACAAATCCATAAGCATAGTCCTGCTTAATTTGTTCTTGGATTAGATTATCTGACATTTAATGCTCCATTTTTAAAACAATCTGATTTCCAAACACTAAAGAAAGTCTCAATTTGCTCTTTAGTAGAATCCCAACCTAAACTCACTCTGATTGCAGAATGAATATATTTATCATCAACTTTCATTGCCTTTAAAACATGGGAAGGCTCAACTTTTCCAGATGAACAAGCCGCTCCTGAACTCACACAAATTCCTTTTTGATCAAGGGCAATCACTTGATTTTCGCTCGTCATCGAAGGATAGGCAAAATAACAAGTGTTTCCTAATCTATCTGTATCTTCACCGAAGATTTTAATTTCATTCGATAATTTTTTTAAATTCGTCTCTAATAAATCTCTATTATTTTTAATTTCTGAATTACAAATTTTTGTTAAATTATTAACTTCACTAATAGCCTCACCAAAACCTAAAATTCCAAGAAAGTTCTCTGTTCCAGATCTTAAATTCTTTTCTTGGCCACCACCTATAATTTCGGGAGTTATATTGTTTCGATTGTTAATTAATAAAGCGCCAATTCCTGTAGGACCACCAATTTTATGTGACGAAATTGAAAACAAATCTACATCAAGACTGTCTAGATCTATTTCAATTTTACCAAGGCTTTGAACACCATCACAATGAATAATACCTTTATATTTTTTAACAATTTTAGATATTTCTGCGATTGGATTAATAATTCCAGACTCATTATTTGCAAACATAACGCTAACTAAAAATGGACTTGTTTGTTTTGAAAGCAAATCTTCAATTTCTTTTAAATTAACTGTGCCATTTAAATTTGTTTTAAAGAATTTCTTTTCAATATCTAAACTTTTAACAACATCAATGACTGATGCATGTTCTGTTTCAAGTGAGTAAATAGTTTTAATATTATTTTTTTTAATAAATCCTTTAATAGCTAAATTGTTCGATTCCGTAGCACCACTTGTAAAAATAAGATCATAATTTTTTGCTTTTAAATTTGATAAAATATTTCTTCTTACTTCCTCGACAATTTTTTTAGAATTTCTGCCGATTTTATGAACTGAAGAAGGATTGCCGAATTCTTCAAATTTTAAACTTTGAATTTTCTTAATTACATTTTTATGCAATGGTGCTGTTGCATTATAATCAAAATAAATCATCTATTCACACCTTGTGATTGATTTATTGAGTTTTCAAATGGAATATTTCTTGGAATTTTATTCTCTAGAACATCTAGTAAAGTAACGGATGTAAAATAATTATTAATGTGCCTAGATAGACCATCCCATAGATTGTGCGTAACGCATCTAGTAGTTTTGCCTGTACAGCCTTTTTTTGATTTTAATTTACATTTTGTAGTTTTAATATCTTCATTGACCGCTTCAATAATTGAAGACAAATGAATTTTATTTGGATCTCTTGAAAGTTTATAACCACCTAGATTTCCTCTAACACTGGTAACTAAGTCTTTATTTTTTAGTTTTAAAAATAACTGCTCTAAAAAAGAAAGAGAAATGCTCTGCCTTATAGAGATGTCGTTAAGACTAACTGGCTTTTGCTGCTTATTAAAAGAAGCAAGATCGGCCATCGCCATTACAGCGTATCTACCTTTTGCTGTTAATTTCATTGTAAATTAATGGTTAATTTTCATTAAATTTATCTATTCCTACTAATTTAGTCAACTTTAAAAAAAAACCAAAAGTGATTAGCTTTTATGGTATAAGAGCCGCTTGTTAAAATAATAATTCTTCAAAATTCTATGAGCGTAGTTAATCCAGCAGGAACTTTTATTAATGGACCAGACGGAAAACTAGAAGCTAAATACGTTCAAGGGAAAAACTCAACAGCACCAACCGTTCTAATTCTTCATCCACATCCAGAGTACGGTGGAACTATGAATAACAAAGTAGTTTATAATGCGTTTCATACTTTTCTTAAAAATGGATTTTCAGTTTGTCGTTTTAATTTTAGAGGTGTTGGTAAAAGTGAAGGCAAATTTGACAATGGTCAGGGAGAATTGTCAGATGCAGCTGCAGTATTAGATTGGATACAAAGACAAAATCCTACTACTAATGAAAGTTGGATTGTAGGTTTTTCATTCGGTTCGTTAATTTGTATGCAATTACTAATGAGAAGACCTGAGATTTACAGATTTATAGCCATTTGTCCGCAGCCAAATATTTATGATTTTAATTTTTTAGCACCCTGTCCTTCTTCAGGTATGGTTTTATATTCATCTAATGATCAGTTAGTTCCGCCAGATGCAACTAAAACTTTAGAAACCAAACTTAAAAATCAAAAAAGTATTAATGTAGATTTTGTTAAAATTGAAGGTGCTAATCATTTCTTTGCTGGAAAAGATAAAGAGTTTAATGGTGCTATAGAAAAGTATATTAAAAAAGAATCTAGATTTTAATTAGAATAAACAATCCCACCTGTTACCGGCTCACTTACCCCAGTTGTTGTTGGAAGAGATAAATGTTTTTGCTCTAAACTTCTTATTGCAAGATAAGCAAATGCTTGTGATTCAATAAAATCACCAGCAAGTTTATACTGATCTATAGATTCAACGTTAATATTTAAAATTTTTGATAAAAATTTAATTAAAGTTTTATTTTTTCTACCTCCTCCTGCTAATATAATTTTATCTTTTTTTTCTTTTATATTTTTAACGAAGTTTGCAATTAAATTTGCAGTTACACTTACAAGAGTTGCAGCGCCATCTTCTAATTTAAGACCTCTAAATTGGGCAATATTAAAATCAGTAATATCTAATGATTTTTTTTTATCATGATAATTATAATGGTTTAGAAAATCTTCTTCCATTAATGAATTAACCTCACCTTTTCCTGAAATATTTCCTTCCCTATCAAACTCTAAGTCTTTTGAATTTAGTCTAATCCATTGATCTAATAGACAGTTTCCAGGACCAATATCGTTGGAATGAATAACTGAATTTTCAAAATAACTTCCATTTGCAATCCCTCCGATATTTATAATCACCCCGTTATTTATTAAGTTTAAATTTTTTAAAATTTGTCCGTGATAAAGAGTGACTAAGGGTGCGCCTTGTCCTTTGTTTTTAATGTCGTTATCTCTAAAATTAAAGATAACTTTAGTTTTTAATAACTGTGTCATCAATTCAGGATTTCCTAATTGAAATGTAAACCCCTGCTCAGGTTTATGAATCAATGTGTGACCATGATAACCAATTAAATCTAATTTGACTGTGGAGTTCTTCTTTAAAAATTCCTGAATAGCCTCAACATGAAGCAATGTAATTTTTCTTGATAAGTCGTTAATAAGTGCTTTTTTCAATGTTAAATCGTTCTTTTGTAAAACTTCTTTTCTAATATTTATTAATTCTTTTTTGAAATCAGAACTGTATTCGAAAAAAAAATTATCAATAATAGAGGTGTTCGTTTCTCCATCAGAATTTATAATAGAAAGATCAATTCCATCCATGGAAGTGCCACTCATAGTTCCTAAAGAAATGTATTTACTCATTTTATATAGATTTAATATTATTTAATTTTGTATAATACTATCTTATTGAATGAATCAGAATCTTATCAAAACCTTTCAACAAAGAGGATATTTTAATCAGTGTACTGATTTAAATAATCTAAACAAACTCTTAGATAATAAAAAAATTAAATTATATATCGGTTTTGATTGTACCGCACCAAGTCTACATGTTGGCAGCTTAGTACAAATCATGTGTCTTAGACTGTTTCAACAATTTGGTCATACTCCAATCGTTTTATTAGGAGGAGGCACTACTATGGTAGGTGATCCTTCTGGAAAAGAAGAGAGTAGAAAAATTCTTACAAGTGCAGAAATTAAAAAAAATACGTCAGGTATTAAAAAAGTTTTTAATAAATTTTTAAGCGGTAAAGGTAGTAATAAATTTGTTTTTTTGAATAATGAAAAATGGTTAACTAAAATTAATTATATAAATTTTTTAAGGGACTACGGAAAACATTTTACTATTAATAAGATGTTAACCTTTGATAGCGTTAAACTTAGACTGGATAGAGAACAGTCTTTAAGTTTTTTAGAGTTTAATTACATGATCTTGCAAGCTTATGACTTTCTTGAGCTTAATAATAAAAATGATTGTATTCTTCAGATTGGTGGATCTGATCAATGGGGAAATATTATTAACGGAATTGAATTAATAAGAAGAGTGAATGGTAAAGAGTCTTATGGATTAACTACACCGCTCATCACTACAAGCTCTGGTGCTAAAATGGGAAAAACTGAAAAAGGTGCCGTGTGGTTAGATGAAAAGCAAACCTCTCCTTATGAGTACTGGCAGTTTTGGAGAAATGTAAATGATGCCGATGTGTTTAAATATTTAAGATTATTCACTGAGCTTCCCTTAGATGAGATATCTAATTTTGAAAATAACAAATCTCGAAATATTAATGATTTTAAAGTTATTCTTGCAAATGAAGCAACTAAAATTCTTCATGGTGAGAAAGCATCATCCAATGCTGAGGCTACTTCTAAAAAGACTTTTGAAGACAAATCCTTTGGCGATGATCTTCCTAAAATTGAAATTAAGAAATCTGATTTAAATAATGGAATAACGTTTAATGATTTAATTATTAAAATTAACTTTGCAAAATCTAATGGTGAATACAGAAGAAATATCGCAAATAAGGGGTATCGAATTAATAATGAAATTGTAACGGATGAGAAAAAAATAGTTACAAAAGAAGACTTTAATGGTGAAAAAGTTATTAAAATTTCATTTGGAAAGAAACAGCACGTCTTAATTGAGACTATTTAGAAGATCTAAATATATCTACAAATCTTTGAACAAATCTTGGTGTTAGCGTTCGAACTGGATTTATTGTTGTTTCAAAGTTGTCATCTTTGCCTTTAATTTTAAAACTCACACCAAATACTCCGTCTCCACTCTTTCCAGTTAAAATCTGCCCCAGTATTGGTATATTTGATAAAAGACGATTAACTTCATATGCTGGGATTACATTTCCATCCAAACTTACAAAGTTATCCGCATTATTAATTTTGCCTTCAACAATAAAACCAAGGGATGGTCCTGTTCCATAAAAATCTTTAAAGGTGAAAAACTTTTCATCATTTTCATAAACAATAACTGTATTATCAAATCTAATTCCCTCTCCTTTTAAGGTGTCTAAAATTCCTGTAACTGAGGCAAGGGATAATATTTGTGCAAGCACTGGTATTTCTTTAATTTTAAAATCAGTAATAATAATTTTACCCTTAGATGAAGTTGCGCTTAAATCTTCAGAGTTAAATTCTAATTTTCCTTTTTCAAATCCTTTTATAAAACTAAATCCTGCAATAAACGGCCTTGCTCTATCTGAGAGCATATAAGTCGCGATGTTACCGTTTTTATTTTTGCTAATTTTAATGGTAATTTTTTCTTTATTAGAAAAGACTCCATTTGCATCTAATTTCGAAAATTGTCCTTTTAAGATAGTTCCAGTTAAGTTGAAATCTCGAATATCATCATTAGTTCCAGTATCAACAGTATCTAAATTAGCGCTAATAGTTCCGTTAAATTTTTTTGAAACTACTGTTGATGGCTTTGAGCTTGTTAAGCTATCAATAATATATTTAGCGTCTAATCTTTTTCCTGTAATTTCGATATGACTAATATTACTTTTTTTAGATGAGGTAATTTTAAAATTACTTTTATCGGTATTAACTGTAATGCTATTAAGAGAAGTTATAGAGAAATTCTCATCAAAATTTATATCAAATAATTCAATATTATTTTTACCAGCATTAATTGTAACTTTTTCTAATACAGAAGTATTTTTCTTCACTTCACCTTTTAAAAGAATCTGACCATCATCATTTAATAATTTATTAAAATTAATTGGAGTAAAATTAATTAAGCTTTTTTTAATATCTATTCGAGTGTCAAAATAATATTGATCTTTATTGGTATTTAGCTGAATATATAATTTTGAAGATCCCTTAATATATTCTGGCTTAAATACTTTTTGCCAGTTTGCAAAATTAATATCAGAAATAATATTAATCTTTGATGTTTTTTTATTAAGATCAGAGTTTATTTTAAAATCCAATGTATCGTTTTGATTAAAAATTATTCCATTTGTAGAAACATTTGTTTTATCAAATTCAACTTTAAATTTCCCATTTTTGAACTTTCTATTTTTGTCATCTAAAACATTAGGATAAGCGCTCTGAACTAAATCTAATTCCAAATTTGAAATGTCGGCTTTACCTTTGACAGAAGTGTTAAGAAGATTTCCTTTTTTATCAAACTCAACATCAATTTTATTATTAGCTGTTGTTGAGAAAGATAATTTTTCTATATTTTTAGTAATATCTTCTAAGGCCTCTATCTTTAAATTTTTAAACTCTTTTAATGAATTAAATTTTCCCGTTAAATTTAAATCTAGTGACGCCTTATAGGAATCTGATGATTCATTTACAGAAATTTTAGATTTATCAAAATTTAAACCTGCGGCCGATCCTGATGAAATGTTAATATTTAATTCGTTATTTTTATATTCTATTTCTGCATTAATATTTTGAAACTCAGGTAGCTCATTTGAAATAATAAAAGAGGTATCTTTAATGCTGCCTAGAAACTCAATTTTTACAGTATCTTCGTTATATATTTTTAAATCACCTTTGATAAAGCCTTTCTTAACTTTGTTATCAAAGTAACTTTTCTGGTTATCTTCTAAAAAAACATCACGAATTAAATTAATACTTTTTTCAAATGAATTTTCTGAAAATTTTATTTCAATAAATTTAGGATTGTAATTGCCTTTTATTGCAGAAAAAATACCAACGCCAAAATTAGTTTGATAAATATTAGTAAGATCGCCTTTATGATAAAGCTTTGGCTGATTAAGACTAAATTTAACAGCAAAATCTTTAATATCTAAACTTACTCTTATATCTTTAAATTCTAATTTAACTTTCTTGTATTGATCATTAAATCTTTTTTGAATTAAATCGTTAAAATTAGAAGTTTGAAATCCAAAAGATAAAAAAGCTACAAGCGATATTAAAATTGCTAATACAATTAGTAAGATTTTATTTCTTTTTAACATTAATGAATTCCTTGATAAACGGAGGCTTCTAAAAATACCGCAATATCTCCATCTAATACTTTTTCTGGATTTGTCACTTCGATATTAGTCCTATTATCTTTGACAAGCTGATAAGGCTGTAAAACATAATTTCTAATTTGGCTTCCCCATCCTATTTCTTTTTTAGAACTTTCTAAATTATCTGAGTCTTTTTGTTTTTTTTGCATCTCAAGTTCATAAAGTCTAGCTTTTAACATATTCATGGCTGTTTCTTTATTTTTGTGCTGCGATCTTTCATTTTGACACTGAGCGACTATCCCTGTTGCAATATGAGTTATTCTAACGGCGCTATCAGTTGTATTGACATGCTGTCCACCTGCGCCACTGGATCTAAAAGTATCTATTCGAATGTCTTTTTCTAAAATTTCAATATTTACATCTTCATTCACAACCGGGTAAATCCATGCGCTTGCAAAACTAGTGTGTCTTCTCGCACCAGAATCAAATGGAGAAATTCTAACTAAACGATGCACTCCAGATTCTCTTTTTAACCAACCATAAATAAATTGTCCTGAAATTTTAATAGTTGATGATTTTATTCCAGCTTCCTCGCCTCTGCTCTCGTGAATTAATTCAACTTTAAAATTATTTTTCTCAGCCCATCTTGAGTACATTCTTCTTAACATCTCTGCCCAATCTTGACTTTCTGTACCTCCGGCTCCTGCGTGAATTTCAACATAAGCATCGAGGGTGTCATTTTCATTAGAAAGAAAACAAAGAAGTTCAATTTTTTTTAATTTTTCTAAATTACTTTCAAATGATTTATTTAAATCTTTAGCTAAAACCTCATCATTTTCTTTGACGGCAATATCTAATAGATCTTTATTATCTAAGTGTTCTTTAGAAATAAAATCGTAGTTATTTTTAATTTCTAATAAAAAATTTCTATCTTTAATTGTTTTTTCTGCATTCTTTTGATTATTCCAGAAATCTTGAAGTTCTGTTTGTGCTGTTAGTTCTGAGATTTTTTTATCAACCTGATTTTTATCAAAGATACCCCCTTATGTTATCTAAGGATTTTCCTATTTTTTCTGCGATATTTCTAATTTCGATCATTTAAAAAAATTAATTTAACGGTTTATTTATTAAATAACTAAACAACTTCTACATCGATTTGCTTAAATTATTAAGATTTAAATAGATATTTTAACAAAGATGTTTATATAATAGTTAAGAAAACAAATGAATTTTATGTCATTAAAAATCAATCAAAAATTTAGGAATTTATTATTATGCCCAAGGAATTACTTATCGATGCTTCGCATCCAGAAGAAACTAGAATTGCTATCAAGTCCAATAATGGAATTGAAGAATATGAATATGAAAATATTCATCGCAAAAATCTAAAAGGAAACATCTACTTAGGTAAAGTAAGTAGAATAGAACCTTCTTTACAAGCTGCGTTTGTGGATTTCGGAAACGAAAGGCATGGATTTTTAGCATTTAACGATATTCAGTCAGATTATTACCAAATCCCTCAAGCCGACAAAGATCGTATTAAAAAAGAAGAGGAAGAAGCTAGAGCAAAACTTTTAGAGGAAAACGATAAAGAAATTATAGAGAATACTGAGCAAAGCGAAGATATTAATTTACAAGACAAAAATTCATCTAATGGAGATCAAGATGAAGAAAGCATTGGAAATAAAGCATCTAATCAAGACACTGATTCAAATGAAGAAAATCATTTTGAAGATAAACCTAAAAACAACAAGAGTTTTTACAGATTCAAAAGATATCGTATTCAAGAAGTAATCAAGCCTGGACAAATAGTTTTAATTCAAATTGTAAAAGAAGAGCGTGGAAAAAAAGGTGCAGCTCTAACAACTTTTATATCATTAGCGGGGAAATACATTGTATTGATGCCTAACACAGCAAAAGGCGGCGGGATCTCTAGAAAAATTTACAGTTCTAGTGATAGAAAAAAAATGAAAGAAATTATCAATGACATAGAACTTCCAAAAACAATGGGATTAATCATTAGAACTGCCGGTGCAAACAAAACTAAAAATGAGATTAAAGATGATTTAACAAACTTATTAGGCACTTGGGAAGAGATAAGAAAAAATACTTTAAAATCTATTGCTCCAAGTGCAATTCATGAAGAAGAAGATTTAATTGCCAGAGCAATTAGAGATTTTTACAGCAAAGACATCGATAGTATTATTGTTGATGGTGATAAAGCATTCGAGGCTGCAAAAAAATATGCAAAAAAAATCTCAAGTGCTCATGTAAAAAACGTTGTAAAATATAAAGGTAAGATTCCTATATTCCATCATTACAATATTGAAAAATATTTAAATTCAATTTTTGAACCAAGGATAGAATTAAAATCTGGTGGTTATATAATTTTAAGCCCAACAGAAGCTTTAGTTTCAATTGATATTAACTCTGGCAGATCAACTAGAGAAAGAAATGTTGAAAAAACAGCTTTAACAAACAATCTAGAAGCGGCAGAAGAGATCGCAAGACAAGTCAAATTAAGAGATTTAGCTGGCCTTATTGTTATCGATTTTATCGATATGGAAAACTATTCAAATAAAAGATTAGTTGAGAGAAAATTAAGAGAGTCATTAAAAAATGATAAAGCAAGAATTCAATTTGGAAGAATAAGTAACTTTGGTCTTCTTGAAATGACAAGACAAAGACTAAGAGAAAGCTCAATTAAATGGGAAATTCAGTTATCCGTTGATTCATTCGCGCTTAAAATTCTTAAATTATTAGAAGAACGAGCATTCAGTGATGAAAAAATTAAAATTATAGATGTGAGTTTATCTAAAAAAATAATTGATATTTTAAATAATACTTATTCAACTGAACTTAAATTTTTTAAAGACAAGTATAAATTCAAAATTAATTTAGTTCAAAATGCTGAATTTTTAAGCCAAGAATTTTTATTTAGTTTTTATGACGTTAAGAAGAAACTAATTAGTGAATTTAATGGTACTGAAGTTAAAGAAGACACTTCAGTAAAAGAAAAACCTGAATTAAAAGAAAAAGCTGAAAACTTTGCTAAAGAGGATGTTAAAGAGAATTCAGAAAAAAAAGAAGAAAGCATTGATCCAAAAAAACGTGAGAGTTATAAAAATAAAAGAAAAAAATTCTTTAATAAAAATAGATTTAAAGACAATAAAAAGCCTAAAAAGAAGGAAGCTTCACCTAGTAAAGAAATAAGTTAATTATTCAATAAGTCCTTCAAATGGACTTGATGGATTTGCAGTTACTTTCTTTTTAATTCTTCCTGCTATAAAGGATTTTCTTCCTGCTATCACCGCATCTTTCATAGCCTCAGCCATTAATATTGGATTTTTTGCCTCCGCTACTGCTGTGTTAATTAAAACACCATCACAACCTAATTCCATTGCTATAGCCGCATCTGATGCGCACCCTATTCCAGCATCAACAATAACTGGTACTTTGGATTGGGTCTTAATTATTGAGATATTAAATCTATTTTGAATACCTCTTCCTGATCCTATGAGTGATCCTAATGGCATAATAGCTGCAGCACCCATATCTTCTAATTGCTTGCAAAGTATAGGGTCATCTGATGTGTAAACCATTACTTCAAAATTTTCTTTTTTTAAAACTTTTAAAGCCTCTATAGTTTCAATCATATTTGGATATAAAGTTTCTTTATCTCCAAGCACTTCTAATTTTACAAGATTCCAACCTCCTGCATCTCTTGCTAATCTTAAAGTTCTTAATGCTTCTTCCGCTGTATAACAGCCCGCTGTATTTGGAAGATAAACAATTTTTTTAGGATCTAAGAAATCAACCAACATTGGTTCTTTTGGATTTGTAACGTTCACTCTTCTTACTGCAACAGTTACAATGTCGACTTCTGCAGCTTTAATAGCTTGTGCAGTTTCTTCAAAACTTTTATATTTTCCAGTACCAAGAATAAGACGAGACTTATATTTTTTTCCAGAAATAATTAAATCTTCCAATTAACCCCCTCCGATAAAGTGAACAATTTCAACTCGATCTTTAGCTGATAAAATTTTTTTAACATAATTATCTCTTGGCACCACTTCTTCATTAATTTCTATAGCTACTTTTTTTTCTGAAAGGGACAATGTCTCTAATAAAGAAATTATATTAGTTTTTTCTTTTATATTATGAGGTTTTCCGTTCAAAATGATTTGTATCATGTTGGATTTAAGCTGTTTTTAAATTATAACATATCATTTTCTTATATGAATATAGTAATTATTAACGGTCCAAATCTTAATCTTTTAGGCGAAAGAGAGCCGAAGATTTACGGCAAAGAAACTCTTAAATCGATTGAGAAAAAATGCAAAGAACATGCTAAAAAAAATAAAATTAAAATAGATTTTTTTCAGTCTAATATTGAGGGTGAGATCGTAACTAAAATTCAAAAATCTAGAGATAAATTTGATGGCTTAATAATTAATGCTGCAGCTTTTACCCATACATCGGTTGCAATATTAGATGCTTTAAATCTTGTGAAAATACCTAAAATAGAAATTCACATTTCTAATATCTTTCATAGAGAAGAATTTCGTCACAAATCATTGATTAGCAGTGCTGTTAATGGTCTGATTTGTGGTTTAGGATCTTATGGATATATTTTAGCAATAGACGCCATTAAAAAAATAATTAAAGATAATAAATAATGAAAATAGATAAAAAAATTATTAAAGAACTTTCTGATTATCTAGATGAATTTAATCTGACCGAGATTGAATATTCTGAAAATAACGTAAAGTATAAAGTTAGCAAGTCTAGTAAAGGCGTTGTTCATGAACAGATATTATCTACTGGTAATCAATCAAGATCATCTTCTCCTGGTTCTTCGACAGTTGCTACTGATAATATAAATAAAGCTAATATTATAAAGTCACCTATGGTGGGAACCGCTTATTTAGCTCCAGAACCTGGCGCAAAACCCTTTATCACAGTTGGGGCTAATATTAAAAAAGGCCAAACAATTATTATTATCGAGGCAATGAAAACTATGAACCATGTCCCATCCACTAAAGATGGTGTGGTTAAGAAAATATTAGTAACCGATGGTGAAGCGGTAGAATTTGATCAGGACTTAATCCTAGTCGAGTAAATGATTAAAAAAATACTTATAGCAAATAGAGGCGAGATAGCCGTACGAGTAATACGAGCTTGTAAAGAACTTGAGATAGCAACAGTTGCGGTACACTCAACTGCTGACAATGAGTCTATGCACGTTAGATTAGCCGATGAAAGTATATGCATTGGATCTCAAAAAGCTCAAGATAGTTATTTAAATATTCCCTCTTTAATATCGGCAATAGAGATTACAGGCGCAGATGCTGTTCATCCTGGCTATGGATTTTTGTCTGAGAACTATAAATTTGCAGAAATTTTAGAACAACACAAAATTAAGTTTATAGGTCCAAGCTCAGAGCTTATTAGAAAAATGGGCGATAAAATTGAAGCTAAAAAAATAGCAAAAAGTTTAGGGCTTCCAATTGTGTCTGGTTCTGAAACAGGAATAAAAGATATTAGTGAAGCTATAAAAATATCTAAAGAAATAGGTTTTCCAGTGCTTATTAAAGCTGCTGGTGGTGGTGGTGGTAAAGGGATGCGAATTGTTCATTCTGAAGATAAATTAGAAGAAAATATTAAAATTGCACAAACAGAAGCTAAGAAATTCTTCAATAATGATGAAGTTTTTATCGAAAAGTTTTTTGAAAACCCAAGACATATAGAAGTTCAAATTTTATCAGACGGTAAAAATAATACAGTTCATTTAGGAGAAAGAGATTGTTCTGTTCAAAGAAGATATCAAAAAATAATAGAAGAAAGTCCATGTCCAGTTATTAATGATGAACAAAGAAAATACTTACTAGATGTTTCTGTAAACGCTATTTCAAAACTTGGCTATGAAGGAGCTGGAACTCTTGAATTTATTTATGATAAAGGAAAATTTTATTTTTTAGAGATGAATACAAGATTACAAGTAGAGCATCCTGTTACAGAAGAAGTGACTGGAATTGATCTTGTTAAACGACAAATTGAAATAGCATCAACGGGTAAATTAAATTTACAGCAAAAAGATATTACATTTTTTGGCCATGCAATTGAATGTAGAATAAATGCTGAAGATCCAAGTAAAGATTTTTTACCAAGCGCTGGTACAATAAAAACTTATAATCAACCTTCAGGTCCAGGAACAAGAGTTGATAGCTGTGTGTTTCAAGGATGTAAAATTCCCCCTTATTATGACAGTTTAGTTGCAAAACTTATTTGCCATGGCAGAGATAGAGCCTCTGCAATTTCTAGATTAAAAAGATCTTTAGATGAATTTGTTATTGAGGGAGTAAGCACAACAATTGATCTTCATAAAAAAATATTAAGAAATGAAGATTTTATTAATTCAAAATATGATGTGAATTGGTTGTCAAAAACTAAATTTTATTAGTTTTAAGGACGCCAACTTTCGTAATCAGCTTTAGACTGTGACTTATATTTGTTTGGATTATAAGCATCTTTAGTTCCTGTCTTGTTTTCTTGATGATCTTTCTGCCATCCATACTTTGAAAATTCAGCCTCAGTTGGAACCTCTTTGATTAAATGATGTATCCATGCATGCCACTCTGGTGGAATTTTGGTAGCTTCTACTTCTGTATTAAAGATAACCCATCTTCTATCTTTACTATCAACATAATATTTATTTTTAGAATCATCGATACCAACAAGTTTTCCAAAAAATAGTGTATTTAAAAAAGTTCCAATAGTCTGACCGTTCCACCAAGTAAAAATAATTTTAAGAAATTTAATCATTATAAAAATTTATATTTTTTAAGATATCCACAAAAATTTTCTATTTCAAGTTGTCTGTTTTTAACTAGACACTTATTACAGATTAAAATAGTGATTTAAAATCATTAAATTTTAAGAATAAAAAAATGTCCAAATATATTGCTGAAAGTTTCTATACCTGCTTATTTAAAATTACTCATAATTTACAAGAATTAACTAACGAAGCTCTTCAAGAAATTGATACTAGAAAAGATGGAAAAGTTGAGGTTTTAGACGTTAAATTTAATAAAAGAAAAACTAAATCATTAGCTGAAATACAGGCTAATAAAACTCTAAGTAAAGAACAGGAACTTAAAGAAATCTCCAGTCAAAAAATTAGTGAAGATATAACTTCTAGTATTTTTAATAATATTAAAGATAACAAAACATCATCTTTGTCTATTGAGAACAAAGCTTTCAGTGAAAGAAGAAAAATGCCTGATCGCAGAAAAGGTTACATTCAAAAAGCCATGATTGGTGATCATAAAGTTTATTTGCATATCGGTGAATATGATGATGGTAGAGTTGGTGAAATATTTATTGATACGAATAAAGAAGGAGAGCTCGTAAAATCTTTAATGAATAATTTTGCAATCGCAATATCATTGGGTTTGCAATATGGCGTTCCACTAGAAGAATATGTTGACGCTTTCATTAATACCAAATTTGAACCGTCTGGAAAAATTAAAGGTAATGATAGAATTTTATCAGCTTCTTCAATTTTAGATTATCTATTTAGAGAACTTGCAATTTCTTATCTTGGAAGAGAAGATCTTGCGCACACTCCTTCTATTAAAAAAACTGATCAAGCAGAAGATACTGAGGAAAATGCTCAGCTTATTGATGTTCTTAAAAATATCACAAGTAAAGGGTTCTTAAGAAATCAATACAAAGAAAAATTAGTAGATCTAAGTAATATTAGATTAAATATTAAGAGCAAAAAAATAAATTAGTCTTTTTTAACTAATTTAATATTTAATTCTTTTAATTGTTTTTCAGAAACAATAGATGGAGCATTCATCATTAAATCTTGTGCATTTTGATTTAATGGAAACATAGTAACTTCTCTTATATTTTTCTCACCAGCCAGCAACATGATAATCCTATCGATACCAGGGGCTATTCCTCCATGCGGTGGCGCACCGTAAGACAAGGCATTAATCATACCGCTAAACTTATTATCAACCTCCTCTTTTGAATAACCTGCAATTTTAAATAATTTATACATCAATTCTGGAACGTGATTTCTAATTGCTCCAGATGAAAGCTCGATACCATTACAAACTATATCGTACTGGTAAGCTAATAATTCCAATGGATCTGTTTTATCGATTAAATCCATGGGTGTTTGTGGCATAGAAAATGGGTTATGACTAAAATCAATTTTCTTATCAATTTCATTATATTCGAACATTGGATAATCAGTGACCCAACAAAATTCAAATACGTTATCTTTTATTAATTCTAAATTTTTTGCAATCTCAGTTCTTGCCCATGCTGAAAATTTCTCAGCATTTTTCTTAACATCGCATACAAAGAATATGGCATCGCCACCTACAGCACTAATTTTTTTACACAATGTGTTTATTGCATCATCAGAAAAGAATTTAGCTATAGGTCCTTTTCCTTCTAATTTTCCATTATTACTTTCAAGAATAACATAACCTAATCCAGAAGCCCCTTCTGTTTTTGCGCCTTTGTCTAAATTATCAAAAAAGCTTCTTGGTTTAGAAGATACATTTTTTGCAACCACACATCTTACAACCGATTTTTTTTGTATTAACTTTTTAAATATTTCTAATTTAACATCCTCTCTTTCGAAAATTTCAGTCACATCATTAATTTCAATTGGATTTCTTAAGTCAGGCTTATCTGTTCCAAACTTTAACATTGCATCTTTATATTTAAATCTTTTGAATGGAGTTTTGCTAATTGAATAACCTTTGCTAAATTTTGTAAAAACTTCATGTAGTAATGGCTCGACTACTTGAAATACATCTTCCTGTTCAACAAAAGACATCTCAATATCTAATTGGTAAAATTCACCAGGACTCCTGTCTGCTCTTGCGTCTTCATCTCGAAAACACGGTGCAATTTGAAAATATTTATCAAAGCCAGATACCATAATTAATTGCTTAAATTGTTGGGGTGCTTGTGGGAGGGCGTAAAACTTTCCAGGATTTAATCTACTTGGAACTAAAAAGTCTCTTGCTCCTTCTGGACTAGAGGATGTTAGAATTGGAGTTTGATATTCCAAAAATCCAAGACTCTCCATTTTTTTTCTAATAAATGAAATAACATTAGATCTTAAAATAATATTATGATGTAATTTTTTTCTTCTCAAATCCAAATAACGATATTTTAATCTTATTTCTTCTGAATATTCTTGATCGCTAAACACTGGTAAAGGAAGTTCTTTTGTTGAGCCTAATACATTAAAATTTTTAATTGCAACTTCGATAGAACCTGTTGCGTGTTCTTTGTTAACTGTCTCTGAAGTTCTTGCAACTACCTCACCCTCTATTCGAATAACTGTTTCTAATTTTATTTTTTCTAATGTTGAAAAATGTTCGTTTTTATTATCAATTATACACTGAGTAATTCCATAGTGATCCCGTAAATCAATAAATAATAAATTACCGTGATCTCTTTTTTTATGAACCCATCCAGATAGAATAGTTTGCTTGCCAATATTTTTAATTGTAAGTTCTGAGCAATTGTGAGTTCTATATTTATTCAAATCAAACCAACCTTTTTAATAATAAATTGAGATACAGTTAATGTTCAAAAAAAACAATCATAATTTCTCATTAATTAAAAACAATAAAGAACTAGATCAATTTCTTGCAAAAATTAAAAATAAAAAAAAATTTTTCTTTGATACAGAATTTGAAAGAAGATCAACTTATCAAGCTATTATATCTATTGTAGTTATTTTTGATGGAAAAAATATTGGCATTATTGATTGTTTGGAGAAAAATATTAACTTTAAGAAAATTTTTAAATTTTTAAATAAAAAAAATATTACGTTGGTGATTCACTCTTGCAGGCAAGATTTAGAAATATTTTTATCTGCAGTTAAAAAAATCTTATTTACTGTTTTTGATACTCAAATTGCAGCATTGTTTAATGGTTATGATGATAGACCTTCTTATAAGAAATTAGTTCAAGATTTTTGCAAGATTAGTTTAGATAAGTCATTGCAGAGTGACGGTTGGCTAAAAAGACCGATTAATAATGAGAGAATTAATTACTTAATAAATGATGTTTATTATCTAAAAATAATTTTCAACAAATTAAATAATAAGTTAGTCAAAAAAAATAAATTAAAATTATTTAATAAATTAATTAAAAAAGAAATATTCAAAATCTCCCATGAAGATTATCCAGCTATTTTTAAAAAAAAATTAGGTAATGATATTTTAAATAATAATAATTTTATTAAAATAATAAATTTTAGAAATAAAATAGCAAAAAAAATTAATCTTCCTAAAAATTGGGTTTTTTCTGATAAAGAAATCATAAAAAATATTAAAAATACGGAAGTTTCCATTATTTCTAAAAATTTAGAAAATATTGAAATTAAAAAAATAACAAAATTAATTAAAAATTTTAAAAAAACTTTTAATAAAGTTAGCTGATATTAGCTAACGCCTGGTTAATAATTTTTGTATTTATTTTTTTTTTATACAGTAAAGATAATTCATCTAAATTTTTAACAAACTTGGATGCAGCATCGTAACTTCTTTCAATATTTTTTAAGATAAAATTTACATCTTTTTTTGTAATATTAATTTGTTTATCAGAAAGCATTTTAGTTAGAATCTGAGAGAATAAATCATCAGAAGGATTAGTGATTGCTACTGGAACTAATGAATTTAAACGTGAAATTAAATCTTTTAAT
>ENA-ORFA01000295-ORFA01000295.1-marine-metagenome-genome-assembly--contig:-NODE-295-length-21722-cov-6.971772_pt1 | contig 21722 bp, 20 predicted proteins | sample MGYA00248621_ERZ508587 | MGnify/ENA primary metagenome ERZ508587 (study PRJEB26250, sample SAMN06266239) | marine metagenome | isolation source: Columbia River Estuary | place: USA:Columbia River Estuary... | reverse complement strand
GTTGGAGTCTTCCAGTAGTAAACATCTGACCAGTAGTCAGTTTCTTCTGCATGGTATGACTCGCAGTGTGTCTTACTGGCTGTAAGAGCACATGCCTTTGAGTTAGCTGGTGCTTCACCAAAGTACTCTGCAGCTTGTGCGTTAGTTGCTGGAGAGATAATCCAGTTCAACCACTTGTAAGCACAGTCAATTGCTTCAGTGTTCTTAGAGATCATCCACGTATCTGACCACCCTGTTGCACCTTCCTTAGGCTTAACAGCACCAACAGTTGACTTCTCGCCGTTAAGAACGTTGGCGATAACCTGCCATGAAGTTCCGGCAACGATGCTTCCTGCCTGAACAGCAGCAACATACTTGGTGTAATCAGCCCAGTACTCAGCGACCAATGGCTTTTGCTGCTTGAGCAGGGCCATGGCAGCATCAAACTGTGTTTGATCTAGTGCGTATGGATCTGTAATAGCAAGCTCTGGCTTAGTAGACATCAGGTACACAGCAGCATCAGCAATGTAAATTGCTGAGTCATAAGCCGTCACTTTGCCCTTGAGTGGTGAGTTTGGCTCCCACACAACAGACCATGAGTCTGGTGCTGGCTTTACTTTGTCGATGGTGTACTGCAAAACATTTGCGCCACGGCCATGAGGAACTCCGTAGTTTGCGCCATCGATTGTGTTCCAAGGGCGATCCTTGAGATTGGCAAATACATCTGCATAATTTGGAATCAGATCCAGATTAACTGGCTGTAGATCCCCGCCGAAGATGAGGCGAAGAGATGCATCACCAGAGGCGCTGACAACATCGTAGCCACCACTTTGCATCAACTGAACAGCTTCATCAGATGTTCCGTATGTCTTTACATTAACTGTGCAACCTGTTTCTTTTTCAAAAGGTGTTACCCAGTCAACATTTGGATCTGTTGAACCATCTTCTGCATAACCTGGCCAGGCAAGAACATTGATTGTTCCGGGGGTATCTTGAACAGGACCTGCGTACGCTCCTCCTGCTGAATCGCTATCTGAACTTGAGCATCCGCTCAGCAGTAGCGCTCCTGCCGCAATTGCAATTGCGGTCTTTCGAACTCGTGTGATCTTCACTCGTGTTCCTCTCCGTCGCACCTTTTGCGACAACGCACCAGGATTTCCAGTGCGTTTCTCAACTGCTAGCTAGCTGAGAAATCTATTTTTCTACCTCAAACTCACTATCAATATCCCAACTGACAGTTACCTTTGAATTGCGCATGGTGGCAACAGATGTTGCACTCTCAGAGGTGTTTTGGCGAAGGGCCATCAGTGAGATACCCACATCTAAATCAACTAAAAACCGTGTGGCAGGACCTAAATACTCAACCTCACGGATTTTTCCTGTTGCTCTTCGTCCGCCAGATTGCGCTGAATCCAGCTCAATTTTTTCAGGGCGAACCAACCATGTTCCAGACTTTCCGAGCAAGCTCTTTCCAGCATCTCCTGAAATCAAGTTTGAAATTCCCACAAAGCCTGCAACAAATGAATTAGCAGGCTTCTCATAAATAGTTGCAGGCTTATCAAGTTGTTGAATCTTTCCGCGATCAAAGACTGCGACTCGATCTGACATCGTCAGAGCCTCTTCTTGATCATGGGTAACAAAGATGAAGGTGATTCCAACTTGGCGCTGAAGCTCTTTTAACTCAATCTGCATCTGCTCACGCAGCTTGAGATCCAAAGCACCCAATGGCTCATCCAGAAGCAATACTGCTGGGCGGTTAACTAAAGCTCTGGCTAATGCAACGCGCTGTCTTTGACCGCCAGATAGTTGGCTTGGCTTTCTATTTTCATAACCATCGAGTCGAACTTGTTGCAAGGCAGCCATGGCTTGCGCACGGCGCTCAACCTTGCCAACTCCCTTTACGCGCAATCCATATTCGATATTTGAAACAACATCCATGTGTGGAAACAACGCATAATCCTGAAACACAGTATTGACATCACGCTCATAGGCTGGAAGGTGGGTAATCTCGCTGCCATTGAGATGAATAGTCCCGGCATCAGGAATTTCAAACCCAGCGATCATGCGAAGAACAGTTGTCTTACCTGAACCTGATGGACCTAGCAGAGTCAAGAACTCACCTTGGTAGATATCAAGATCGACCCCATCGACGGCGCGCACAGCGCCAAAGCTTTTAGAAAGGCCACGCAAAGAGATAATTACTGAACTCGCTGAACCCACTTGAGCGACCCCGCTTCTCTTAAAAACTTGTATTCACAGTACTTTAAAAGTCTCAGGCCAGTAAGGGTTTAGCGTGAAATTTGCCGTGGCACGTAGCTTTTTTCATAAAACTTTCCCTAACCAGGCGCTTTGGCTGAGCCGTGCCCCGGGCAAGGTAGCGCTTTACACGAAAAATTTTTTCTTATGAGCGAAAGCGCTTAAATGAGGCAACAATTGCGCCAATAACAACAAGTAATAGCCCTATTGGCACAGTGCCCATCAACAACCACAAGTAACCACCACTGCCTGAGCCCTCATCAAACATAGAGACGTTGTTGATAAGGGAGGTAATAAAGGCAAGGGCTATAGGAAAAAAGGCTATGACCAGGCCTGCGCGTATTAAAGGTATTTTCTTCACAAAAAAGATTACAAAGAGGATTGCATTAAACAAAGCTAGAAAGAGAATAAGAAACACAGCGCCAAAGCCGTTAGCACTGCGGTTGCCCTCGGTAACTAAGGTGGAGAAGTAGCGGTAGATAAGAAGGGCGTTAACAGCCCCGGCGCAGATGAGGATGATTGTTTTAGGGCGCATGCTGTAAGGGTAGGGGCATGGAGGGGTTGTGGTGATGAAGGGTCCACCCAAGCGCTCATGGCTATGTAAGGTGCTCACAAACCGGCCTACTAACCCTTAATTGCGCCTTCCATAACGCCTTTAACAAGCTGCTTGGAGACGAGGAAGAAAAGAATGATGAGCGGCAGAGTCGCAAAGAATGCTGCACCCATTTGGGCGGCATGGTTGACTAAATAAGCCTGCTCTTTCATTTGAGCAATTGCCATCTGAATAGTGAGAAGTTTATCTCCATCCAAAATCAACATAGGCCACAAGAAATCATTCCACGCATTCAAGAATGAGAAGAGACCCATCACCAAGGCTGTTGGCCTTACTAATGGAAACACAATCTTGGTATAAATCTGCCACGGAGATGCACCATCAATACGAGCAGCTTGGATCACTTCATCAGTGATGACAGCACTAATACTCTGTCGCATCCAAAAGACTCCAAATGCGGAAACTAGACCAGGAACGATAATGGCCTTGAGGTCATTATTCCATCCGAGTCTGGTTACAAGAATATACATTGGAATTATGCCCAACTGCCCTGGAATCATCATGGTCAGGAGAATAAAAGCAAAGAATTGCTTCTGGCCCTTAAATTTCAACTTTGCAAAAGCATAGCCTGCGAAGGTGCAGAAGAAGATATGAGAGATCGCCATAGTAAATGCGATTGTGAATGAGATCAGAATTGCCCGACTAATATTTGCATATTGGAAAATAACATCGAATGTACTGCCTAATTCATCACCTAATGTGAAACGTGGAGGGTTCTTAGCAATCTCATTCTTCTTATTTGAAGCCACAACCAACATCCACCAAAACGGGAATGCAACTAGAAATGTGCTTATTGCGAGAACTACGTAGGCGGTAATAGAACCTAGCTGGATTCGCTTATTTGTCTTGCGTCGAGAAACTGCTTCAATCTTTGTCATGTCAGTCCTTCGCAATCTTGCTAGCTATGGTCGCATTTATAAGTGCAAAAATCACGACACAGAAGAATATAAATATTCCTATCGCTGCCCCGTAACCAAATTGGAATTTTCTAAATGCTTCTTCATAAAGAAACATCGCTAGTGTGTAGAACTGTTTATCATTTCCACCCGTAACGCCACCAAGAATGTATGGTTCATTGAAGGTTTGAAGTCCACCGATTGTGGACATGGTCACTGTGAAGATCAGAACATTTCGTATGCCGGGCAGAGTAATAAATTTAAATTGCTCCCAGGCATTGGCCCCATCTAGCTGGGCTGATTCATAGAGCTCCTTGGGTATGGACTGCATAGCAGCCAGGTAAATCAGGGCGTTATAGCCAGTCCAACGCCAAATGATCATGGTCGCAATCTCTACGTGGCTAGAGAACGTTCCATTCATCCAGTTAATCTTGTCAATTCCAAAGAAACTGAGCGCATAGTTGATTAGCCCAAAATCGCGACCATAGAGAGAACTGAAAATAACAGCGATTGCAAGGACTGAAGTAACGTTAGGAATAAGGATAGCTGAACGCCAGAAACCTGAGAATCTCAAGCGAGTGCGGTTGAGCAGAGTTGCCATATAAAGGGCTAGAGCAAGTTGGGGGACAGTTCCAAGGACCCAGATACTCAAAGTATTTCTTAGTGCTTTCCAGAGAGTGTCATCGGCAAGTAAATTTACGAAGTTTCCAAGTCCAATAAATACTTTTTCCCCAAGTGGATCCCAATTAAAGAAAGCCATATAACTCGTATAGAGAATCGGGAAGATACCAAAAATCAAATATAGAAAATAAAATGGAGAAATAGCAAAGAATGCAAGGCGACCTTCTCCAGCACGAATTGAAGATTTTTTCCCAGCTTTATTAATTCTCGGTAGTTTCAATTTTTTCTCCATCAATGGTGTGAATTTACGAATTAGGGCGTACCGAGGGTGGTAGTGAATTAATCACTACCACCCCCAGACCCGCCCCTTGCATAAGGAGATTAAGGGTTAAGAAAGAGCCTTAATCTTCTTAATTTCCTTCATCAGCTGCGCCCAAGAAGCCTCTGGAGTTTGCTTACCAGAAGCCATTCGACCAACAGCTGCGTTGTAGGCATCCTTAACAGATACCTGGTACTTACCTTCGTAGATAGGCTTCTTAATAGCCATAACTACTTCAGAGTAGATTTTTCCGATTGGAGCGTTATTCCACGCAACATTCTTAGCAGCTACGAATGTTGGATCCTTATAGACCACCGGAGTTGTAGGAAGAACACCCTTATCAAGGAAGAGCTTCAACTGCTGTGCTGGCGCAAGAACCCAGCTAATGAATGCCCAAGCTGCTTTAGGGTTAGAAGCAAACTTAGGAATCACAAGCTGTGATCCACCCCAGTTAGCTCCGCCACCAGGCATTTGCGCTACATCCCACGCACCAGGAATATCCTTTGCGTTGTTCTGGATGTTAGAAAGTAACCATGAAGGACAAAGCATTGCAGCAAAAGCTCCATTGCCCATTCCTTGGTTCCAGTCGCTGCTCCATAGTTCAATTTCAGCTGAAAGCTTCTGAGATGCAAAAGTAGCAGCAAGGTCATAAGCCTTCTTAACCTGTGGAACTTCTACGATCTTGTCAGTCTTCTTGTCATAGAACTGCACTCCGTCAGCACCTTGACGAGAAACACCTTCAAATAGTGAACCTACGTTGTCTAGGAATGGCTTACCTGTCGCAGCAACATACTTCTTTGCAAACGCGGTGAGCTTTTCAGGTGTTGAAGTTGCAGCAGAAACTGCGCCTCGCTCATTTGGAAGACCAGCCTTCTTAAGCAAGTCTTGGCGATAGCACATTGCAAGTCCGCCCACATCAGTTGGAATTCCGATAATGGTCCCATCGCGAGCAACTCCTTGCTCCCAACGCCAGTTGATAAAACTCTTCTCAAGAGTATTTGCCTTGAAAGTCTTACCAAGGTTTGTAAACAACTGTGGGTATGCCTTAAATCGGGAAGAGTATCCAACTTCTACACACGCAATATCTGGACCTGAACCAGCAATTAATTGAGTTAGCAAACCATCATGGTGAGCATTGAAATCAGCTGTCTTCACTTTAACTTTGATGTTTGGGTTAACTGTCTCCCACTCCTTTAAAAGATTAGAGAGGTTGAGATCATTAAAACAGCTGAGAGTAATCTCAACTGGAGCAGCTACTGCGGGAGTAGTTGGAGCTAATAGAGCTCCCATTACTACAAATGCAGCAAGAATTCGAACCTTTCGAATTTTTTTGAACATGTATCCTCCGGATTAAATGTGCTCCCTGAGAACGGTTCCCAAGCATGAACTCCATGAGCCATGAGAGCGCTCTTATGATTCATCCCTTGCCCTGGAATAACAAGGGGGTTTTTAGAGATTTTGCAGTTTGTTATCTAACTGTTACCTGGCATTTAGGCTCAATTTCCACCCCGGAGACCCACATGTAGAGAGCGCTCTCAAAAATGGCCTTTATGTATTACAGTTCTCAAAAGCCGTTCGGGGAGTACTTCACCTTGTGATCGAAAGGGCAGGCCATGAAACGTCAATCGCTGCACATCAGGGGGGCCGATGGCTTCCGTGCCATTGCATGTCTGCTCGTACTTTTCCACCATTTGACTCAAAAAATGAATCCGGACTCAGCACCAAGCTGGTTCTCAATTATCCATCACTATGGCATGAGGGGAGAGGTCGGAGTAAGTCTATTTTTTGTACTCTCTGGCGCACTTCTCTCTTATCCATTTTGGGTTTCATTCATCAAAGGCACACCAAGCCCAACAGTGAAGAATTATTCCATCGCCCGTGTAGCGCGTATTTTGCCCGCCACTTGGCTTAACCTCATTCTTTGTACTTTGCTAGCACTGTATTTATATGACATCCCAGTGAACTTCACGATGCTATTCACAGGATTATTTTTCATCAATAGTTATCACTACTCCACCTTCTTTCCTGCCGAGCTCAATGGCCCACTTTGGTCTATTGGATTAGAAGTTTCTTGTTATGTCATTTTGCCTTTTCTTTTATATCCAATCATTAAAAAAGCAAAGACGTATCTGAAGGCTTTAGCAATACTTGTAACCGTTCTTATCTTCCTACAAATTGTCGTTAACCCATGGGTTATTGAAACCTTTATGACAAGTGAAGATGGAAAAGGCTGGGATAAAGGGCTAGTTGGCGGAGCAAAAGTTTGGTTGCCATATTGGAACATCAACTCCTTCTTTTCCCAATTTTTGGTGGGGGCAATTGCAGCATTGATAATCGCGCGTCTAGGAAAAGCTACCAAGCCAACCTCTAGCTTCTTTGATTTCGCTGGGGCAGCCTTGTTAGTGGCAGCAATAGTTGTAGTAGGGGTTCGCTTAATACCTGGTGCGCCGGACAGTCTTACCAAGCAGGCCTATCTTTCACCCATCTACGCAATCATTATGGCGGCTGCATTAATCTGCATCGCCATGAGCCGTCACGCCTACAAACTCATTGATAATCCACTCTTCGTTTGGATTTCCAAGGTTTCCTTTGGTGTTTACCTATGGCACCAGGTCGTCCAGAATATTCTTCAGAGAAGTTTCAAGGAGTCTTATGTCTACTTCGGGATCACAGATTTAGGGGAGTGGACAAGGCTGAGCCTGCTCGTGATCGTGCTTGCAGTGGCTATAGCAACTCTTAGTTGGTACTTCTTTGAAAAGCCAATTCTTCAAAAGGCGAGGAAAAAGGTCTCTGCATGAAAACTAAAGTCTTTGTAACTCTTTTTGCAATGCTGGCAACGATGCTTTTTCAGATTATTCCAAGTGCACAAGCCCTCTCACCAAAGTTTCCGCTATCGACATCAGGAAATAAGATTATTGACTCTTCAGGCGCACAGGTCATTTTACAAGGTGTCAACTGGTACGGAATGGAAAATGAACCTGGGACTGTCATTGGATTAAATGCACGAGATTACAAGCTCATGCTCAAACAGATTAAGCAGACCGGGTTTAATGTGATTCGAATTCCATTTTCTATGCAGACGCTTAAAAAAGGAAAAGAAGTCTCTTCAGTTGCAGATTACATTGGTTCCAACAAGCTGCTCAAGGACAAGTCACCCATTGAAGTCCTTGATGCCCTAATTGTGGAAGCCAATGTCCAAGGCATAATGATTATCTTGGACAACCACTCACAAGCTGATCAGGGATATAGAAATGACCTCTGGTATGGCCAAGCAGGTTACACAGAAGATGATTGGGTAGAGATGTGGAAGTCCCTAGCTATTCGCTACAAAGACTCTCCAAATGTTGTTGGTTTTGATTTAAAGAATGAGCCTCACGGTAAGGCGACATGGGGCGATGGATCTGCCACCGACTTTAGACGGGCAGCTGAAAGAGCGGGAAGTGCAATTCAAGAAGTTAATCCGAACCCATTAATTATTGTTGAAGGAATAGAGAACCAAGTTGTTGGGGGACAGAAATTGACTGGACATTGGTGGGGCGGCAATCTCGAGGGAGTCAGAAATAATCCAGTACGACTTCCTGTGCCCAATAAAGTTGTTTATTCTCCCCATGAATATGGCCCTGAAGTTTCGCCACAACCATGGCTCACATCGAAAAACCTCGAGAAAAACCTGCTCGATCGGTGGAGTAAAGGGTTTGGATATATCCATGATCAGAAAATCGCCCCGATCCTCATCGGTGAGTTTGGTGCAATAGATTTCTCTACCAAAACAATAAGCGGGCGATGGATGAAGGCCTTTACAGACTATCTCGGCAAAAAGGGGATGAGCTGGACCTACTGGGCATGGAATCCAGGTTCAGGAGATACAGGTGGTCTTCTCACGCCAGATCTTGTCACTCTAGAGAAGAAGAAAATGCCGACCATAATCAATCTAATTAAGGTCCAAAAGAAGTTATTTGCCTTGAGGTAATGAATTTATCTGGATGCCCAGATAAGCCCGTTACGTATTGCAGTTGCAACTGAATCATTGGTTACGACATTTAGATTATGCCCCGGGCTGCAAATAAAGATCTTCCCCTTGCCCCATTTTCGAGTCCACATCGCCGGTGAGGTAACCTCACTTTCCCAAGGATCGCCTTCTCGAGCCAGTTGTGTTGTAGTGGCAAGAACGCTCATGTAGGGATCAGTGAGCAGCCAGTACTGCTCTGTGACTAACTCAAAATTATTGAGCACTTGGGTTATCGGGTGTAACTTTCCTTGTGGAGTAATTTCAATTGTATGAGGTATAAAAAAATCATCTTCAGTGCCAGTTCGCTCTGCCGCAGCTTTTGCGGGATGGGCTACAAACTTGCCGCCAATCATCTGGTAGTAGGCCTCAGATTGTGGAAAGCCGACAAGAACTCCACCATGCCAGCCTAGGAAACCTGTTCCTTCAGAAACGGCAGAGAGCAAGCCTTGCACGCTAGGTTCATCGATTTCGCTCTCAATGCATTGAACGATGAGATCTATTTTCGACATTAGAGCTTTATCTGAATAAATCGCAGGTGAGTCTGAAACCTGTATTGAAAAACCGGCAGACTCAAGGAATTCGCGGAAGTATTCCGTCGTCTCGACAGGCTGGTGAGCGGGTCGGCCACCACGAACGAATAAGGCTCTCTTCACTGCGCAATACCTATTTCCTAATCTACGAAATCCATTGGTTATAGATTAACTTGAAAATCTTGAATCTTGCCTTCAAGGGCTATAGACTCACCCAAATCTGAGAGCGCTCTCACACATCGCAGCGAAGGAGCAGTAATGAAATACCGCAGACTAGGTAGTACTGGCATGTATGTCTCTGAAATTACCTACGGAAACTGGATTACACATGGTTCTCAGGTTGACTCTGATGCAGCCAAGAAGTGCGTGAAAGCTGCTCTTGACTCAGGTATTACAACTTTTGATACAGCAGATAGTTACGCCTTTGGACGCGCAGAAACTGTTTTAGGTAAATCCCTCAAAGGCATCAAGCGTGAGTCCTATGAGCTCATCACCAAGATCTACTGGCCAACTGGTGAAGGCAAGAATGACCGTGGGCTCTCTAGAAAGCACATCTTCGAATCCTTCCATGAATCACTCAAGCGCCTTCAAACCGATCACCTTGATGTCCTCATCTGTCACAGATACGACCATGAGACACCTGTAGAAGAGACTGTCAGTGCCCTTAATGATCTTGTTCGTCAAGGCAAAGTGCACTACGTGGGCGTCTCTGAATGGAATGCAAACGAGATTCGAGAAGGACTTGCGATTCAGGATAAAAATAACTACAACCGATTTATCACAAATCAGGCGCAGTACTCAGCCCTTTATAGAGTGATTGAAAAAGAGGTAGTGCCTCTTTCAATGAGGGAAGGTATTGGGCAAATCGTTTTCTCTCCTTTGTGTCAGGGAGTGCTTACAGGCAAATACCTCCCAGGCAAGAAACCACCAGCAAATTCCAGAGCAACCGATAAGAACAGTTTAGTAGGTGGAGCAGGCTTCATCTCAGGTTGGCTTCGAGATGATGTACTTGCAGCGGTGCATGAACTTAAACCGATAGCTAAAGATCTCAATATTACGATGGCCCAATTAGCCCTTGCGTGGGTTCTGAGCAATGACAATGTATCGAGTGCAATTATGGGTGCCACAACTCCTGCACAAGTAAAAGAGAATGCAAAGGGCTCAGGAATCTCTTTAACACCTGAGGTCATCAAGCAGATCAATAAGATATTGAGCCCTCATGCTGAAACAGATCCACTGAGAAACCAAAGTCCAAATCCACGCGCCTAACCAGAGAAGAAAGAGTCCAATGACAAATTTTAAAGGCAAGCGAATTCTCATCACTGGCGCATCCCGTGGTGTTGGCTTTGAAGCCTCAAAGCTATTCTTAAAAGCTGGAGCTCATGTGATTGGTACAGGCCGCGATGAAACTCGGCTCAAGGCTACGACCGCAATCTTGCAGCAGTTAGGAGATTTCACTCCATTGCTAGCCGACTTTGATGAAGCAAAAGCACCAGCAGCAGTTGCTGATGCGGTGCAAGCAAAGTGGGATTCACTAGACATGCTGCTCAATAATGCTGCCGTCCAAACATATAAGTCAGATTGGATGGAAGAAGGATTGCACCTACTCAATGACCAGTGGCGTTGCAATGTCTTTGCACAGCATGAGTTGATTTTTAGATTACAAAATCTTCTTAAAGCAGGTAGTGAACCTAGAGTTGTTAATGTCAGTTCAGGTGCTGGAAGTCTTCAGGCGCTCAAGGAGTCACCTGATATGCCAACCTATCGCCTTACAAAATATGCACTAGGTGGAATGACGATTTTGTGGGCTGGCTTACTCAAAGGACAGGTTGCCGTTAATGCCCTCGATCCAGGTTGGCTCAAGACTGATTTAGGTGGCCCAGGTGCACCAGGTGAGCCATCAGATGGCGGGGAGAGAATGTGGGAAATCTGCTCACTTGACTGGAGTGAGACTGGAAAGTTCTGGCATGGAAATCAGGAGATTGATTTCTAATCTTTTTACACTGTAAGAAGAAAATCCTCAATCTCAAGCCAGATATCTTCGGCAATGATGGTGTTGAAGTCAGTGATGTTGTGTAATACCTCATCTCTGCTTCGACAGCCGACCAAGATGGCTGAGATAGCAGGGTGGCGCAGGGGAAACTGCATTGCCGCTTGAGCCAGTGAGACACCGCGCTGGCCAAGGAACTCTTGTATTAATTGCGCTCGGTGAAGGATTTCAGATGATGCCGGCATGTAGTTAAATGTTGAATCTTTATTTGGATTAATGAGAATTCCTGAGTTAAAGACTCCACCGGCGATTACTGAGACACCCTTCTCAAGGGCTGCTGGAAGTAGATCTTGAGCTGCGCTCTGATCTAGTAATGTGTATCGCAGAGCCATTAAAACCACATCGATATCTGTCTCGTGCACAAAGCGAGTTGGTATAGCTGTTGTCGTTATTCCAACACCAATAGCAGTTACTAATCCTTGGTCTCGCATCTTTTCCAAAACTGGATATGCAACCGTGATTGCCTGATCTGCATGCTCATCTGGATCGTGAATAAAGACCATATCGAGCCGCTCAAGATTTAAACGTTTCAGGCTATCTTCCAAAGATTTCTCGACTCCATAGGCCGAGTAATCAAAGGTTCGTTCCACTAAAGGATCAGAGTTTTCCCAACCTGGATCATCGCCACCTTTACTACTAACAAGTAGGCGCCCTACTTTGCTAGAAATCACAAGGCTCTGGCGTGGGTAAGGTGCAATGACCTTTCCTAATCTCTTCTCGGCCGAACCTTTTCCATAGTGGGGAGCGGTATCGAAGAAATTGATTCCATGCTCAATAGATGTGGCAACAACCTGCTCAACTTCTTCATCGCTGACTGCTGAGAAGAGGCCACCAAATGCTGAAGTCCCGATAGATAGCTGAGGGATCTCTAAACCAGATTTGAGCACAACTGTGGTGTTATGAGGCATGGGTACTTCCTTTCACGAATAAAAGAGTAATACCTAAGATACTTGAGAGCGCTCTCACACTATGCTAGCCTTTTTAGGTGGATTTAGTTGAAACAGGCGGATATTCCAGCCAGCAGCTCATTGTTGAAGCGCAGAGTTTGGTTTTAGGTTCCCTTTCGCTGGCCGATGCAGTGGGCATTGGGGAGGCAACAGCTGATTTAGCTGCCCATAAAAAGCTGCCTGTCTCTATTGAAGTTCGGATGGGATCGTGGACGGTTTATCACATCAGCCTGGCGGGCTCATCGCAGGGTCATGATTCTTGGATTTCCAGGAAGTGGGCAGTTGTTAACCATTCAAAAAATGCTTCACTCTTAGAACTTGTTAAGTGCGAAGAGTTGGGCCAATCTTGGTATGAAGTCAGCAAGCTCCCAGAGGATGGCTTTGCCGCAAATGGTGGAGCAGTGCCCTTGCTGCTAAGAGATCAGAGTTTGGCGGGAGTTTTAATAGTCAGTGGACTTGCTGGACCTGACGATCACAGATTAGCTGTTGCCGGAATTAGATCATTCATAGCCATGAAGGGAACACAAGAATGAGCCTGAGAGATATAGATACCTCTTCACTTCCGCAATCCTTTATTTGGGGAACGGGCACTTCTTCACATCAGATTGAGGGAGGTCACGCATCTGGCAATAGAGGCAGATGTATTTGGGATGACCTCTGTGATGTCCCGGGCGCAATTAAAGATGGCACTGGGCGCAATCACCGTGGAGTCGAGCACGTCGAGATGCTCGAAGAAGACTTAAATATTATGAAGGCTTTAAATCTTGATTCATATCGATTCTCAATTGCATGGCCCCGTGTGCAACCAGGTGGATCGGGCGCATTTAACCAAAAAGGTATTGATTTCTATAACCGCCTCATCGATGGACTGCTAGAGAGAGGTATTGAACCTAACTTAACTCTCTACCATTGGGATCTTCCCAGTGAGCTGCAAAAAATCGGTGGATGGGCCAATCCAAAAGTTGTTGACCTCTATGCAGAGTATGCAGGAGAGATGTCTCGACAATTTGGTGACAGAGTGAAGTATTGGGCAACTTTTAATGAAGCATGGTGCGTTGCATGGCTTGGAAATCTCACTGGCGAGCATGCACCGGCAATACGTGACTTTCCGACAGCAGTTAAAGTTGCACATCAACTTGTTCGTGCACATGCACGGGGTTCTCAGGCGATAAAGGCTGTTTCACCTCATGTCCTAGTAGGCGCGGTAAATAACCTTTCAAATCCAATGCTGGTGGGCCCTTCCACACCTGAAGCTGAAGCTGATTTAGTCATTGTCGATGGATATAAGAATCGTTGGTGGATGCAAGGAATGTATGAAGGCACCTATCCATCAGATCTCGTTGAACTATTTGAGAAAGAAGCTGGAGTTTTTTGTGATCAAGCCGAGATAGGCGATGTCTCTAAGGGTCGTGATTGGATCGGTGTGAATTATTACAACGCCGATATTTTTGCAGCCGGTGGAAATGGAATTGGGTTATTTCCGGGAACAACCAGCACATCTGGCGCTGGCTTTGGCACCGAGCGAAATGATATGGGATGGTCATGGACACCTGAAGGACTCAAGGAAGTCCTACTAAAAGTAACCAAGGAGTATCCAAATATCCCTATATTCGTTTCAGAAAATGGAACTTGCTATGGCGATGGTCCAGGTCCTGATGGCAAAGTGCATGATATAAAACGCCAAGAGTATTTAACTCAATATATTAACTCTTGTATCTCAGCCTATGAAGCTGGTGCTAATTTGCATGGTTACTACCTATGGTCACTCTTAGATAACTTTGAATGGGCTTGGGGCTTTGAAATGAGATTTGGCATTGTCCATGTGGATTATGAAAATAACATGCGAAGAACCCCAAAAGAGAGTGCCTTGGCCTATAGAGATCTCATTAGAGCTTCAAAGAAGTAGAGGCCTGGCCCTTTTCTTTGCTCTTTGGCTTGCTATTCTCTTCCCATGAGCGAAAACGTAACTCTTGAGGATGTAGCTAAGAGAGCCAAAGTTTCCCGTGCAACAGTCTCACGAGCGGTCAATAAGCCAGATTCAGTATCCCCAGAGGCGCTCAAGCGAATAAATAAAGCGATCGCCGATATGCACTACATCCCCAATCGACATGCTCGCGCCCTTACCGGAGTGCGCTCTAAGTCCATTGGATTGATCTTTTTTCACGACATAAAGACACTTTTTTACACCTCCTTTTGGGGCCATGTCATTAACCCCATTTATGAAAAGCTCAAGAGTGAAGGCTATGACCTGCAAATCATTGCTCACTCAAATATTGATTTGAATATGAGTGCTGATTCAGATGCATTCGCAACCAGCATAAGTCAGAAAATATCTGATTATCACGTCGATGGTTTTATTGTTGTAGGTCAGTCCCCACGAAATTTAGAGTCAATATTTAGCCAGATTAGAACTCCGATGGTTGCATTCGGAGAACCAATATTTTCTAGTGAAATAGTGAGCTGGGTGGATACCAATAATGTTCTCGGCGGTCGCATGGCTGTGGAGTATTTGGCAGGCAAGAAAAAGAAGAGAATCGCGATTATTACTGGTGGCTTAGAGGAGAGATGGAGTATCTCTCGTTTTGAGGGCTATAAAAAAGGTTTAGCAAAGGCGGGGATTACATTTGACCCGAGTTTGGTTGAGCATTGCAATAACTCTTTTTCAGATGCAACAAATGTGACTCAGCGATTAATGCACAGGCGCCATGATGTTGATGCGATTTTTGCTGCTAACGATGAAATTGCCTTTGCTGTGGTGCAAGCACTCAAAGAGTTAAATTATGGAGTTGGAACTGATGTTCTAGTTGTCGGTTTTGATAATACAAACCGTGCGATTCAGACATACCCACTTTTAACCACAATAGGGCAAGATTATGAAAAAATTGGGGAGTACCTTGTTTCAGGTCTTCTTCAGAAATTAAAGGGACAAAAAGTAAATTCAAAGAAAGTTACACCAAAATTAATCATTCGAGATAGTGCTTAATATCAGCAAATGCACCAGCTCAATTGGAAAATTTCTCAGTTTGTTGAATTGACTTACCGTCAATGAATAATCAGACTCACTTGCACTCTGACTTACCGCCCTACTCGTATTTAGATAGCAGATCTTTGAATTCTCAAATAATCGCACCTGCACTCATTGCATATGCTGCAGGTGATGCATTTGGTGTCCAATTCGAGTTCGCACCTCGTAGAGCCCACATCATTGATCTTCTTGAAGAGAAAGAGGGGTGGCCTCTTGGTGGGGTCAGTGATGACACATTTTTGAGCCTGCTCACTATTGAATCTCTCACCGAAACTAATCCAATGAAGGCAGCAGCGAGATTTCTAGAAAATCTGCGCAGAGATGCTCCCAAACTACGGGGTTTAGGTCCAACGACCCGCACAGCACTGGGCATGGAGGTCAAGGAAAATGAGCGAGGAGTAATTGGCAATACAAATGGAGCGATGATGCGCACAGCATTATCTGGACTGGCATTTTCTCCATCATCGGCTGCACTACGCCGTGAGTGGATTACCGAATCAGCTCGCACAACCCATTCCCACGTCAGCGCAATTTCATGCGCAGTTTTAATGGCCGCAGCTTTTAGTGAAGCAACACATACAGATGCAACAAGAGATTCAGGAGTTCTTGAGGCGTTGAATAGGGAAATAGATGCCAATGATTTAATTCCACATAATGTAGTTCAAGCGATACATTCATTTGATACATGGATGCCTTCTGAAGAAGGAACATCACTAGATCCTCTAGAGACACTACTCGCAGTGCTGTGGTCATCATTAGGAGCCAAAGATTGCAAAGATGTATTTTCAAGAGCCTGCTCTTTAGGAGGCGACACCGATACCGTTGCAGCACTTGCGGGTGCGTTGTATTGTGCGTGGAATCCAACTAATCACGGACTGTTTTCTCTTCAATGGCTACCTCAAGTTCAGTGGAGTGAGATCGCCCGTATCAAGCAGGCCATAGAACTAATTATTACAATGCGGGAGAGTCATGAGTAAACGAGTGTGGATCGTCGGGCCAATCGCCTGGGACACTGTTTTATATCTCCACCAATACCCAAGCGCTGGGGGCTTTGCCCAGGGATATAAGAAGATTGAACGACCTGGCGGCTCGGCCGGAAATGTGGCTTTAGGTCTTTCAACTACCGGTGTTGAAACTGGATTTGTTTGCTACCTCGGTAATGATGATCTTGGAATCAAACTCGATGACTTGCTCAACTCCAGCCAGATTAAGAACCTGGAGATCACTCGCATAAATGGACCCTCATCACATGTGCTTGTGGCAATTGATGAATCCGGTGACAGAACAATCTTTGGACTTAATGAGAGTTATTTAAGCCAGGTCAATCTAGATAATGTCCAATTACGTGCTGATGACATTGTTTGCTTTGTCTTATGGCGACCTTATTTTTTCAATAGTTTAAAGAAAGCGCAAGAAGCGGGCTGCACGGTAATTGTGGGGGTAGAGGCGTTAGGTGACCCCATGGTTACTCATGCAGATGTCGTTATTGGATCACGTGCTGAGTTCAAGAGTGATAATGATTTAGTCCCATTCCTAGATCGATTTCCAACGATCATTGTTACTAATGGTGAGCATGGAGCTACACGGATAACAAGAGAGGGGATTGATTTTCAACCGGCGTTCCCCGCTCAAACTATTGATACAACCGGGGCAGGGGATTCCTTTTTAGCTGGTTACTTAGCTGCTTATGCTCATGGTCATACTGAAGGTAAGCATGCGATGGAAGTTGGCGCACGATGGGCTGCACTGATGGTTACGTTGCCCGTGTCTATCCCACCTGACTTTTCTGAGCTTCCAGGATTTAAGAGTCTTCTTTAGAGTATTTTGCAGGCGTAATACGTTACTAGGGCGGTGAAATAGCGGCTTTAAACCGTCACATAGCAGTTCTACTTAAACACCTAGAACATGGCCCTGTTTAGCAATTAATACTCAGGGAATAAAAAAGCCCCGCAGATTAATCTGCGGGGCTTTTTCCTTTAAATTACCTTCTCCAGCGAAGGTCACCCTGAATTGCTTTGCACGTTAATTCAGCGGCAACTAGACCAGCCTTCGAACACTTCTTTCCATACTTGGCTGCAGCAGCTTCAGGATATGTTGGAAGGGCAACAGGCAGCTTGATCGTTAGGAATGAAGTTTTCAACTTACCGATTTCAACCAAACCTGAAGTTGTGTTATATGCGAAGTTAAAGTCATTATCATTTACAACCACGATGTGGTTGGCATCAAGTACTGCCACGCCCTCGATCTTGCCAGGCATCGTTGCAATTGAGGTGCTGTTGAAAATAACCTTTTTGTTGTTTGCAGCAAGCAGTTTTTCAACTTCAGCGTTAGTACCAACACCTGTGTATGACTCTAGGGATGGTGATGTAGCAGCTAAATCCCACTTACTTCCCAAGATATTGACTGACTCATCGATTGTGATTGTCGAGAGCAGGAATGAGTTATCGGTGCGCTCCTGCACTAATAGCGTATTTGAATCCAAAGCCACCATTGCAGATAGCTTCAAGTCGCTGTTTTTCGTCGCTTTAGCATCAACAAGTGAGACCTTTTCAAATCCGAATGCGAATTCACCTGTAAATCTCTTTGACCCAATATCAAAGCGCAAGATACGAGTCGCAAGACTTGCATCGCCAATAGCCTTTGTTGGGTTGAGCAATGGGCTCTGTAGGCCGATAAATAAGGTTTTTCCATCTGGTGACAATGCAAGTGCTTCAAAACCACGGTTCGCCTTACGAGTGAGGTAGAGAGCAGGAATAGATTTCACAGCCTTAAAGCTTGTTGGATTGCCTTTCCAGCCAGTTGGAACATAACGAGCCTTGATCGCGCCAGTTGATGAAAGCTGAGCCAAACTTGGGGCGTACTCATCCACAATCCAAAAATCACCATTTGCCGTCTTAACAATTCCCTCTGCATCTAGACCAGAGAGGTTGTACAAAGTATCGGCAGTAATTCCCTTCACATCTGTTGGGACCGCGTCATAGCCTTTAATGTTTGGCAATCCTGTTGCACTAGCCCCGGTCTTTGTCTTAATCGCGTGTGTTTCAAGGATTTTTACACTGGTACCTGAAATCTGAACCTTCAAGATGAGGGGAGAGAAAGTTGGAACCACAAATCCAGTTCCTGCAGATTTATCTGGTTGCACCGTGTCATTGTTTGGCCCACGGTCTGTGATTGCATAAAAAATATCTGCTGCATCACCTGGGATGTGGTAAAGATCTGAACCGAGTCCACCCAGTAATACGCCCTGATCATTGGCAACTGAATCAGTGATCGCTGAGTTTGAAGCTACCTTAAGTGCCACATCTGGCAATACTGCTGTAGAGATTAAAACCGGTGTATCTGCGGCAAAGACTGCCTGTGGGACGACAAGTGCTAGCGCAGCAAGTGAACCCAAAATGAATTTTCTCATCAACTCTCCTTTGTATGGTGGGTGAAATCTAAGGAGGGAAAGTGACAAAAGGGCATCGATAACCTGAATGCAATCTAAACACAGAGCAAATATCAGCTCTTACCTGTGGCAAAGGTAAAGAAGCTGTGTGGGGCTGGCGAGCAGGTCATGCCCGCCCTGTTCACCCGGCCATTGGGCGTGTTGCCACCACGTGCAATAGCCCCAGGAGGAACATTTACTGAAGAAAGCACTTACTACTTCAATGGAGAGGTTAGAAAAAATGGATCAGAACCCAGGCATAGGAAGACTTCATGTAGTTGAACTTGGCTTTAACACCACTCGCATGCTCTTTACCTTTGGTAACTTGGCTGCAATTGCCATTGATGCATTGGCAGATTTAAGCGATGGATCAAAGCTGGCTCTATCAGTTGCTGTAGTAATCCTGAATATCTCATGCGTGCTCTCATTCGATGCAGAACTTAAGATTTATGCAGCATTGAGTAAAGACGCAGGTGATGAGAACTCTGCTTATGCCAAAAATGGTAGAGAAACTCCATGGACTGCCTTTAGAGTCTTTTGCTTATTGATCTGCGTAGCTGCAGCGCTCACGCAGTGGATGGCTATTAACGGATAGGTTGACAGCCCCAGTTACTCTCTTGTTATGAGAATGAGGCACTGGGCCCTCAAAGGGGTTTTACTTGCGCTCGTTCTTGCCCTGATTCCGGCGCTAAAGATGTCTGCAGATGCTGCGGGGCCGCAAAGCCCAGCATGCGGTAACTACAAGGTAGTAAGAAATGAAGTCATAGCTGGTGTGAAGTTTGCAAAGGGCACCTATCAAATCAATACCTTTGGAATCTCTTGCGGCAAAGTAATGGGTAGCAAAGGTCTTTTTGCACAGTTCCTTAAACTCAAAGACAAAGATCCACTTCCAAAGCCTTGGCGTTATTTAGCAGGTGCAGTAGGTGCTCCTAAGTTTTCATCTGGTCCAGGAGTGGGATTTCGGGTTCAGTTAATTGGTGCAACACCAACGGTGAGTCCAACACCAACTCCGACTCCGAGCGCAACACCAACGCCCACACCAACGCCAACTCCTACTCCTACTCCTACTCCAACCCCTACACCAACACTGAAAGATCTCACATTCTCAAATATCTCCGAAAATGTCGATGCAATAGCCTTCAATGTCTTTAGCAAGTACCAGACCCATATGGCTACGAATTATCAAAGCACTATCAAAGTCAACACAATAATTGGGCCCAATACAGTTCCAGTCAACAAGAATTCAGCCTCTGCGTATCAGATTGCATCAAAGATATTTCAGAATTTTAAACAGCCCGATGAAGTATTTGGTATTTATTACACATTTGCCGATAAAGAGTGGGCTAAAAATCAAGTGGCAATTAGGGCAGGACAAAATGTTGCTGACTTCCAATTTGGGTATTCATGCCCTAATGGATCGCGCTGCTGGGATGCCAGTGCCTCCATAACTCTAGATTGGAAAGCTATAGCTCACTTTGGAGCATCTGATCCTGGTGGATCTATTCACGGTGCTGAGTTGAATGGTGAAATCCAGATTCATGAGTTCACTCATTCAATTTCTTTCTTTCAGTTAAAGCCAGTTAGAGGCAACTACTACAACCTCACACCTGATTGGTATGGGGAAGGTCATGCCTCCTTTACAGGTAAATTGGGGGCGTCGACTTCTTTTGCAGAATACACAGCGCTAAGGAATGAAGCTATTCGCAGAAATCGTCCGCAATCAGATATAAAAGACTATCAACCTGAAAATATCTTGCGTTTTTATGAATCTTTTAGCAAGGCTCCAGAGGTATCAGCAATTAGCCGCTACTACCTTTACACACTGGGTTGGTCCACTCTCGAAGCTCTTGCCGCAATAGGGGGGATTGATTCACCAATGAATCTCTTCGTTGAAACTGCAAATGGCCTAACTTTCAAAGCGGCATTTAAGAAAATATATGGAATTGAGTGGGAAGCTGCTGCTCCAATATTGGCAGAGGTAGTTTCTAAGCAATACAGGGTTTATTACCCTTAAATTAAGAGTTAGTGGATTCAGCGAGTCTGATTCATTCTCTCCCAAATTCCCTAAAATTCGCCCATGAAGCAATTAAAGTTAACTGATGGTCGCACCCTGGAATATGAAGACAACGGAGTTAAGAGCGAGAAAGCGATCCTCTTTCTTCATGGAACACCTGGCTCGATTAAGACTTGGTCTACATGGCTTCCCCAAGTCACTGGTTGCTTAGCAATTGCTGCAAGTCGCGCCGGTTACGGCAAATCAGATCGTCATTTCGGTCGCACTGTTGCCGATGACTTAGCTGATCAACAATCACTCCTTGATCACTTTCACATCAAAGAATTTGTAGCAATAGGCTGGTCGGGCGGTGGCCCACATTCGATTAACATGACACGCGATCCGCGTTGCAAGGGTGCAATTACTTTGGCGGGTGTAGCCGAATGGGGACATGCCGATTTAGATTTCTTAGCCGACATGGGGTCCGAAAACGAAGAAGAATTTGGTGTAGCACTCAATGGTGAAGCGGCTCTGCAAGCATGGATGGTGAAGAATGCATCTGCTTACAAAACAATTACAGGCCCAGACGTTATTGCAGCGTTAGGTGGGTTAATTGGCGATGCAGATAAAGCAGCCCTTACTCCTGAGGTCGCAGTTGATGCCGCAGAGGGCATGAGGCACGCAGTGGTGGATAGCTTCGATGGATGGGTTGATGATGATTTGGCGTTCGTACAGAAATTTGGAATAGATTTAGGCGCAATTACCAAGCCTGTTTTAGTCTGGCAAGGCGATGATGATTTCATGGTTCCAAAAGCCCACAGCGAGTGGCTCGTAAAGCACATTCCTACTGCAACCTTGAATTTCATCCCAGGCCATGGACATATTTCATTAACGACTGCTTATCGCCCAGAGATTATCAAGCAAGCGATGGGGTTGCTCTTGGCATAGAAAGGTCCCGATTATTAAGAGTTAGCGGACCCACCCATCTGCTAATTGTTGTTAAATACTGAGCGTGTAAGGCAGATTGTCAGTCACCCAGAGTAGTTTGAAGCCATGT
>ENA-ORFA01000294-ORFA01000294.1-marine-metagenome-genome-assembly--contig:-NODE-294-length-21725-cov-3.567166_pt1 | contig 21725 bp, 25 predicted proteins | sample MGYA00248621_ERZ508587 | MGnify/ENA primary metagenome ERZ508587 (study PRJEB26250, sample SAMN06266239) | marine metagenome | isolation source: Columbia River Estuary | place: USA:Columbia River Estuary... | reverse complement strand
ACCCGCTTGGTGCAAAAGGCATCGGCGAGTCAGGCACCATTGGCTCAACTCCTGCAGTGCAATCAGCAGTAATCGATGCGCTCACCCACTTGGGTGTGCGTCACATCGACATGCCGGCCACACCAGAACGCGTGTGGAGCGCAATTCAGTCGGTCAACTAGCAATGGCTAACAGCCGTATTGTTGGTGTATGAATTCGTCTGCTGACCCAAGACAAACCCAACAGCGCGTATTGCGCACGGCACTTGTTTTCTTTGCTCTCACGTTGTGCCCCGTTGTGATGAGCTCGCCTGCGCATGCTGATGCCGCAAGCATGCCGCGTGTTGCCTCCACCAACTTGATAATCAAAAATGGAGTATTTGGCAGAGCCTCAGTTGTGGTACTCAAAGGCGGCACCCTCACCCTAAAAAATGCCGACAGTGTTGCCTACCGCATCAAAGTTGGTGCCACTTTGGTTGTCGTCCCTGCCAAGGGGTCAAAGACCATTCCGCTTCCCCAACGTGGAACATTTTCCATTACCTGCGCCAAAGTACCAAGTTTGCGAGCAACACTTACCGTCAAGTAACTCTTCCGTTTTACAAACCTGCCTCAATGAGGCATGATGATCCTCGCCACGACATTCGTGCACAAGGGGGAATCTCATGAAGGTCAGTATCACTGTCAATGGAACTCGACAAGAAAAAGATGTAGAGCCTCGCACACTGCTCGTACATTTTTTGCGCGATCAACTGCAACTCACTGGCACAAACATCGGTTGTGACACATCGAGTTGTGGCGCTTGCACCATTCATCTGGATGGCGAAGCAGTCAAGAGTTGCACAGTGCTCGCAGCGCAGGCCGACGGTGGCACAGTGACAACCATTGAAGGTTTGAGCAAAGACGGCGTGATGCATCCGATGCAGCAAGCTTTCATGGAGAACCACGGCCTGCAGTGTGGCTACTGCACACCAGGAATGGTGATGGCATCAATTGGTTTACTTAATGAAAATCCAAATCCAACAGAAGAAGAAGTCCGACTCGGCCTCGAGGGCAACCTCTGTCGCTGCACGGGATACCACAACATTGTGAAGTCGGTGCTCGCTGCGGCGAAGAAATAGGAGACGGTCATGACAATGACAGACAACCGCCAAAATACCGTGATCGGTACGCGGCAACTACGTCGCGAAGATCCTGCCCTCTTAACTGGTGAAGCCAAGTTCACCAACGATCTCAATCTGCCTGGTGCACTGCATCTTTCGATCTTGAGGTCTCCACATGCACACGCAAAAATTGTGAGCATTGATACTGCTGCAGCAAAAGCTTCACCAGGTGTAGTCGCTGTGTACACCGGTGCAGAGTTGCAGTCTCAGTGGGCTGGTCCAATGCCATGTGCATGGCCAGTAACTCCAGACATGAAGAACCCGCCACACTTCCCGCTTGCAGCAAGCAAAGTTTGTTACGTAGGTGACGGCGTGGTTGCAGTGCTTGCAACAAGCGAGAGCGCATCGCGTGATGCACTCGACCTCATAGACGTGGAATACAAGGTTTTGAAAGCAGTTGTCGATGTTGAAGAAGCGCTCAGTGATGCCAACATCATCCACGAAGATTTGGGAACGAACAAAAGTTATACCTGGAACTTAAAGATCGAGGCCACCGAAGGTTGCGTCGAAGATGCATTTCAAAAAGCCGCTTTCAAAGTTAGCGAGCGCTATGTGCAGCAACGTTTGTTGCCAATGGCCATGGAGCCACGTGCAGTTGCCGCGGTGCCTCAACCATTTGGTGGCGACATCACGCTCTACTCCTCCACCCAGATACCTCACATTCTCAAAGTGATGGCCGCACTCACACTCGGTATTCCCGAGCAACAAGTCCGTGTAATTGCGCCAAGTGTTGGTGGCGGCTTCGGATCAAAACTCGACGTGTATGCCGAAGAATTGTTGTGCATGGCGCTCGCGCGTAAGCACAGCCTGCCCGTGCGTTGGGTTGAAGAGCGCAGTGAAAACTCGATGGCCACCATTCATGGTCGTGGTCAAGTGCAATACGTTGAACTCGCAGCCGACAAGAGTGGCAAACTCACCGCGGTTCGGGTGCGCATCAAAGCCGACATGGGTGCGTATCTACAATTGGTCACCCCTGGCGTACCTATCCTGGGTGCGTTCTTGTATGCGGGCGTCTACGACATCCCGCTTGCTTACGACTTCAGTTGCGATGGAATCTTCACCACGCTCACACCAACCGATGCATATCGCGGTGCTGGTCGCCCAGAAGCCACATACGCCATCGAGTCGGCAATGGATGCGCTTGCTCGTCAAATGAAAATCGATCCACTTGAATTGCGCAAGCGCAACTTCATTCAAAAAGAGCAATTTCCGTACACAGCGTTTAGTGGTCTTACGTATGACTCAGGTGATCACTTGCAGGCCGCCGAAAAAGCTGCCGGTCTTGCGGATTATGTGGGCATACGTGCTCAGCAAGCTAAGCAAAATGTGCCTGGTGCCAAAAAACGTTTGGGCATTGGCATGAGTTCGTACTTTGAAATGTGTGGTCTTGCTCCGTCGCGCGTGCTCGCCTCGCTCAACTATGGCGCTGGCGGATGGGAAGCAGCAACAGTGCGCGTCTTGCCAACATGCAAAGTGCAAGTTGTGACTGGCACATCGCCACACGGTCAGGGTCACGAAACTTCGTGGGCCATGATTGCATCCGAAAAACTTGGTATCCCGCAAGAAGATATCGATGTGTTGCACAGCGACACTGCGATTTCTCCACTAGGTCTCGATACATACGGTTCGCGCTCGCTTCCCGTCGGTGGAGTTGCCATTGCAGGTGCTTGCGACAAAGTCATTGACAAGGCTCGACTTATTGCTGCACACCAATTGGAGTGTTCTGCTGATGACCTCGAGTTTGCTGGTGGCGTGTTTAGCGTCAAAGGTTCACCAGACCGCGCAGTACCGATGGCGGCAATTGCATTTGCAGCATTTACTGCGCACAACTTGCCAGATGGCCTCGAGCCAAACCTCGAAGCGCAGTACACCTACGATCCACCAAACTTCTCATGGCCATTTGGTACACACATGTGCGTGCTTGAAGTTGACACCGAGACCGGTCAGATCGAGATTCTCAAATATGTTGCCGTTGATGACTGCGGTGTGCAGATCAACCCACTCATTGTTGAAGGCCAGGTGCACGGCGGCGTCGTTCAAGGTCTCGCACAAGCGCTATTCGAAGAGGCCGTCTATGACTCTGATGGCAACCTGAAGACAACAACGCTTGCCGAATATTTGGTGCCAGCAGCAAGCGATGTTCCATCGATCACCACTGCCCACACCGTCACACCTTCACCGACAAATCAACTCGGAGTCAAAGGCATCGGAGAAGCCGGCACGATCGGTGCAGCAAGCACAGTCATTAATGCAGTTGTTGATGCACTCTCTGGCATTGGAGTCACCTCTATGCCAATGCCAGCATCACCACAAACTGTGTGGCGCGCAATTCAATCAGCGGCAAAAGCAAAGTAACTACGAAATAACTCAAGGGAGCACATCGTGATACCAGCAGCATTTGACTACAAGCGTGCATCTTCGGCAGCCGAAGCAATTTCGCTCGTCGGGCAATATGGCGACGAAGCCAAGTTTTTGGCAGGCGGACACAGCCTTATTCCGTTAATGAAACTTCGTCTGGCCCAGCCTGCGATGCTCATCGACATCGGTCGCATTAAAGATCTCTCATACATCAAAGACGGCGGAGACTTCATTGCGATCGGTGCACTGACTCGCCACATGGATGTAGAGAAATCGGCGCTTGTACTCAAGGAAGTTCCACTGCTCGCCCACGCAGCCGGTCATGTAGGTGACGCTCAGGTTCGCCATCGCGGAACTATTGGTGGATCACTTGCTCACGCCGACTCGGCGAGCGATCTTCCGGCAACAACTCTTGCGCTCGGTGCTACCTACGTTGCACAAGGCCCGAAAGGCGAACGACTCATTGCCGCAGCCGACTTCTACAAAGGCTTCCTTGAAAGCGCGCTCAAGCCAGATGAAATGCTGACCGAAATTCGTGTGCCAAAAATGAATGGTGCAAAGTGGGGTTTCGAAAAGTTCAATCGCCGTGCCCAAGACTGGGCAATCGTTGGTGTGGCTGCGTGGCGAAGCAAAGACGCATCAGGCGTCGCACTCGTCAACATGGGCAGCACCCCAATCTTGGCAACAAGTGTCTCGGCAGCCCTCAAGTCTGGTGCATCAGTCGCCGACGCAGCCGAAAAAGCAGCAGCCGAAGCCGAACCACAAGACGATTTAAACGCTTCGAGCGAATACCGCGTGCACTTAGCCAAAGTACTTGTGCGTCGCGCTCTCGAAAAAGCGTCGGCATAACACTTTCGCTAAACTTGTAGTTCTGTCAGTCGCAACCTTTCTTCGGCGTAAACCAACACGCACGCGTGTAGTCGCTATTGCGCTGTATCTAGCGCTGTTTGCATGGTCAATCAAGCGTTTTGGATTACCCGTTGATCGCATTGCGGTCACAGGTTGGGTGCTCGTCGCATTTATTTTTGCCAACGTTGGCAGGTCGTGGAAAGACCAATTTGCGATGTTGCGCGACTGGTCAATCTTTGCAGGAATGTTGTTTGCTTACGAATACAGCCGAGGTCTTTCCGATCAACTGGGTCGCCCCATCTCCTATTTGGCGGTGCGCAACTTTGACCGCGCACTCTTTTTTGGCACAGACCCCAATGTGTGGATGCAACAGCACCTCAATATTTCGAAAGTTCTCAGTTGGTACGAATACCCGCTGGCTGTCACCTACATGACGCACTTTATTTTGCCTCCCGGCGTAGCCGTGGTGTTGTGGTGGTTTAATCGCGACGAATGGGTGCGCTATGTACGCCGGCTGAGCATCTTGTTCTTTTTGTCATGCGCCACATTCGCGGCATTTCCAGTTGCACCACCTTGGCTCACAGCCAAACAGGGCTACATTGCACCGATACAACGCATCACCGCTCGTGCATGGTCGCACATGGGCATTAAGTCAGTGAGCAAAGTGTTCGAGCGAGGCACTGCCATTACCAATCCGTATGCAGCAATGCCTTCGTTGCATGCTGCGTGTGCACTCTTGGTTGTGTTGTTCTTTTTTCCATACATGCCAAAGTGGTTGCGAATCATCTCGCTTGCATTGCCAGCAAGTATGGCGATTTGTCTTGTCTATTTCGGCGAGCACTATGTTGCCGACATTTTGGCTGGCTGGCTCTACGTGGGTTTCGCATTCTGGATTTCATCCAAATGGGAAAATCGAAAATCTGGCGCAGTGAAAGCCAAGCGCGCGGATTAAAAAGTGATTTGAGCCGATGCTCTCGAAGCAATGTACGGCTTGAAATACTTTGCACGAATCTCGTTGTGTGATGCATCTTCGTCATACTGACGCCACCCATCAACATCGTCAAACGTTGCAACGATCAAGTAGTCGGCATTAACTGCAGTCGACACACCCAAGTCGGGCCCGCAATGATATTCACGCACCGACGAAATGTGCGATGCCATTTCTTGCAGCACTGCCGAAACAGTTTCGGCATAGTTCGGTGGCACCTGATCATTCCACGTGATTGCGACAACGTGCTGCAGCATTACAACAACCCTCCATATGATCCACCGTCTACTTGCAAACTTGCACCGGTCACAAACTTTGCACCCTCGCCACACAAAAACGCAACTACCTGACCAAAGTCTGCAGGATCGCCCACAAATCCGGCAGGAATACCGAGTGCCGATGCGTCGGGCGTCGCTCCATACAGTTGCGTAATGCGATCTGTCGCATGAATGCCTGGTTGCACGGTGTTGACCGTGACTCCATCTTGTGCAACTTCACGAGCAACAGTTTTCAAAAATCCCGTTACTCCAGCGCGCGCAGTGTTAGACAAAATCAAGTTTGCCATTGGCTGACGCACAGCGACTGACGTAATAGCAACGATGCGGCCCCACTTGCGAGCCTGCATTCCTGGCAATGCTTCTTTGCACATACCAATTACCGACAACAGGTTTTGTTCAAGCGCTGCTGGGTATGCATCCAAATCAGTCGATGCAAAGTTTCCCGCTGGTGGTCCACCACCGTTTGCTACCAAAATATCGATGTGTCCAAGTATTGCTATGGCTTCGCGCACAAATTTTGCGCCGCCCTCACCCGTCGAGACATCCGCAACAATGCCGACGCAGCCATTACCGATAGTTTTTGCTGCTTCGGCCACACGCACAGCATCGCGACTACAGATAACTACTCGCACTCCTTCGTTTGCAAGTGCCTGCGCAGTTGCAAATCCCAACCCCGCAGACCCCGCAGCCACTGCGGCAGTTCGCGTGCTAATTCCAAGATCCATAGCCCAAAACGCTACTGCGGCTGGTGCTAACTTGGTGCCGTTAGGTGGTGAGAAAACCCATGGCTGGGTATCAAGAAGACGAACGCTTTCTGGACGCGATCGCTGATGCCGAGCCGTATCCGTATTGGATGGAAGATGTCGACGAACCCGACTCCAATCCGATGCTCGTGCGTGACGACTCGTGCGACTTGTGCATTGTTGGTGGTGGCTACACGGGTCTCTGGACAGCAATCTTGGCCAAAGAACGCAACCCATCTGCAGATGTCATTCTGATCGACTCACACGAAGTTGGTTCTGCAGCGAGCGGTCGCAATGGCGGCTTCATGGATTCGAGCCTCACGCACGGCATAGCCAACGCGCAACAACGCTTCCCCAAAGAAGTTGGTCTGCTTGAAGATTTGGGGCTTGAAAACCTCAATCAAATTGAAGCAGCGATTCGTCGCTACAACATCGACTGTGATTTTGAGCGCAACGGTGTAATTGAAATTGCAAGTACGCGTCATGCAGGCAACTATCTCGAAGAGATGCGCGAAGACTACGAACAACTACTCGAGTTGGGTCACAAAGTTGAATGGCTCGATCAACAAGCAGTGCAACGCGAAGTTGCATCGCCAATTTTTACTGGCGGCATGTGGTGCAAAGACACCGCAGCACTTGTCGATCCCGCTCGCCTCGTGTGGGGGCTCAAAAGTGCGGCCGAAAGTCTTGGTGTGCGCATCTATGAAGACACGCGAGCAACTGGTCTCGACTATTCGGGAAGTGGCGTCTCTGTAGAAACTGCGCTCGCTGACATCAAAGCCAAGCATGTTGCGCTCGCCACCAACGCCTTCAAGCCACTACTCAAGCGCATGCACAACTACATCGCACCGGTGTACGACTACTGCCTCGTTACCGAGCCACTGAACGCACAGCAACTGGACAGTTTGGGTTGGAAAAACCGTCAGGGTTTATCCGACATCTCCAATCAGTTTCACTATTACCGACTCACTGCCGACAATCGAATTTTGTGGGGCGGTTACGACGCCATGTATTTCTTCGGCGGAAAAATGAGTGTTGATTTGGAATCTCGTCCAGAGAGTTGGGCAAAGTTGTCGCAACACTTCTTCGAAACTTTCCCCCAACTTGAAGGCGTCAAGTTTTCACACGTGTGGGGCGGAGCAATTGATACATGCAGTCGCTACAGCGTGTTTTGGGGCCAAGCAATGCGCAATCGAGTTGCATACGCAATCGGCTACACCGGCCTTGGCGTGGCGAGTTCGCGCTTTGGTGCCGAAGTCATGCTCGATTTGCTCGACGGGCGCAAAACCCAAGCCACTCAGACCAAATTCGTACAAAGCAAGCCGCTCCCGTTTCCACCCGAACCATTTCGCTTTATCGGCATTCAGACAACGCGCTGGGCGCTCAGCCGTGAAGACCGCACGGGCAAACGCAATCTCTGGCTACGCACCCTCGACCGGCTGGGTTTGGGCTTCGACTCGTAACCCTCGTGCCTCTACAGTGAGTCAATGAGTTTGCCCGCACTCACATCGGTAGCCCAAGTACGAAACGCACTAGGTGGGCAAAGCTATTTGGCCGATGAAGGCCTTGCGACTGCAGTTTTTTTGGCGTTGTCGCTCAAGCGACCTCTCTTATTGGAGGGTGAAGCAGGTGTTGGCAAAACCGAACTAGCAAAAGTGATTGCAGCAATGACAGGTGGCGAACTTATTCGTTTGCAGTGTTACGAAGGCATCGATGCCTCGCAGGCTGTGTACGACTGGGACTACTCGCGTCAGTTGTTGCACCTGCGCGCAGCCGAAGCATCTGGTGAAGCAAAGTCAAAAAACACTTCGCTCCTCGAAAGCGAGTTGTACAACGAAAGGTTCTTGATCAAGCGTGCACTGTTGCGCGCTATCGACAACCGCACTACTCCTGCAGTGCTCTTGATCGACGAAATTGACAGAGCCGATGACGAGTTTGAGGCATATCTCCTCGAGATTCTTTCCGATTTTCAAATCACCGTTCCCGAATTGGGCACGTTCAGCGCAACTACCCCGCCAATCGTGGTGCTCACTTCCAATCGCACGCGCGATGTGCACGACGCACTCAAGCGTCGATGTCTCTACCACTGGGTTGAACACCCAAATTTTGAACGCGAAGTTGCCATCGTCCGTCTACGTGTTCCGCAAATCGCAGAGTCGCTCGCACGGCAAGTTGCTGCAGCAGTCGAAGCAATGCGCGGACTCAATTTGTACAAGCCACCTGGCGTTGCCGAAACGATTGATTGGGCAACTGCGCTTGGTCAACTTGGGATTCTCGAACTCGACGAGACCAGCGTTGCTGCAACGCTTGGCACAGTGCTCAAGTACCGCGAAGATCACGAACGTGTGCGCGAAACGGGCATTGCCGATCTTGTCAAACAAGCCTTCGACCGCGGCTTGTCTCATAACTAGAGAGCATCAGTTATGTCAACAGCGCTAAAGCAGCCTGCTGGCTCATCGGCAGACGAAATGGCAGTTTCGTTTGCGCGTGTGTTGCGCGGTGCGGGCATCAGCGTTCCCATCGATTCAGTAATCACGTTTGTACAAGCGCTTGACGTTGTGTCGATGACCAAACGTGACGATGTGTATTGGGCTGGGCGGGCCACATTGGTGCATCGACCAGAGGATCAGCAACTGTTCGACAGAGCATTTGCAGTTTTTTGGGAACGACGCAATGCAACAGACGTCGACGAAGACGGTCCACCACAAAAGATCACGCTGTTGCTTGACGACGAAGACGGTCCAGACGAAAATAATGCTGATGCGCAAGACGATAATCAAACATTGCAAATGCGCTTTACTGCAAACGAATCATTGCGCAGCAAAGATTTCGCTCAATACACCGACGAAGAACTACACGAATCACAACGACTCATGCATCAACTTCGTCTCGCTGGCCCTCCCCGACAATCACTTCGCCTCACACATGCAAAACGCAGTGGTTCTCGTCACGACTTGCGTCGCACTGTTCGTGCGTCTCTCGCATTCGGTGGCGAGCCTGCGCAATTGCACTGGCGCAAACCAAGCGAGCGCCAACGTCGACTCGTTGTGCTTCTCGACATCTCGGGCAGCATGGAGCCATACGCGCGAGCACTGCTTCGTTTTATGCACGCAGCCGTTGTCGGCAGGCAACGCGTAGAGGCATTTACGTTTGGCACAAGACTCACTCGGCTAACAAAAGAACTCAACAGCCGCGACCCAGACAAAGCACTTACTCGCGCTGCAGCACAAGTGCCCGACTGGAGCGGAGGCACCCGACTCGGCGAAAGCCTGCGCAAATTTAATGCAACATGGGGCGTGCGCGGAATGGCCCGCGGCGCAATTGTCGTTGTGCTCAGCGATGGTTGGGACAGAGGTGACCCGGAGGTTCTTGCCGAGCAGATGCAACGCCTACAACGAGTTGCGTTCAGAGTCGTTTGGGTCAATCCGCTCAAAGTCACTCCTGGTTATGCGCCGCTTGCTCGGGGTATGGCTGCAGCGCTTCCGTATGTAGACGATTTCGTAGAGGGCCATTCCATACAGGCTCTCGAGCACCTCACTCGAGTGATTTCTCGCGATTGACTGATACCTATGCGTGAACTACTCAACGACATCGAGCGCTGGCAGCAGGCAGGCAAACAGATTGCAGTTGCTCGCGTTGTCGACATCGAAGGCTCTGGCCCACGCGATCCCGGTGCCGCAATGGCCGTTAATGAAGATGGTGAAGTTGTTGGTTCAGTGAGTGGCGGTTGCGTCGAAGGCGCAGTGGTTGCTGAAGCACTCGAGATATTGCGCGGCGACAAACAGCCTCGTCTTGTCAAGTTTGGTTACTCCGACGACGAAGCATTTGCAGTGGGTCTCACTTGCGGCGGCATCATTCATCTTTTCATCTCCCCTCTCACCTGGTAAATCATGACGCTCCAACCAATGTCGCTTTACCCAGTATTTGCCGAACGAGTTCGCTCCAATATTCCGGTTGCACTCGTCACGGTTATCGATGGTCCACATGTTGGCGCGACGATGCTCGTCTCGCCGTCAATAGACGCAGTGGGCACGCTTGGTGATGCTGAACTCGACCGAGTAGTTGCGCGCGACGCGCTAGGCGAAGTTGAAGCTGGACGAACAGGAGTGCGTCACTATGGTCCGCAGGGTCAAACAACTCCAGAAGATTTAGTAGACACGCCAACAGTTCGTGTTTTTATCGAAGCATTTTCACCACCGCCAACAATGTGGATCTTTGGCGCCGTCGATTTCACTGCCGCGCTTGCCAAAGTTGCAAAAGTGCTCGGCTATTACGTGGTTGTGTGCGACGCCCGCGAAGTTTTTGCTACTCGCCGTCGTTTTCCAATGGCCGACGAAGTTTTGGTTTCGTGGCCAGCGCCGTTATTTGCTCAGCGCGGCGCAGCGCTCACCTCTCGAGATGCTGTTTGCATTTTGACCCACGACCCAAAGTTTGATGTTCCTGCAGTGCAGGGTGCTCTTGCCACCAACGTTGGTTACATCGGTGTAATGGGCAGCCGCAAAACACATGCAAAGCGGCTTGAACGACTTGCCGAAGTTGGTGTTTCAGGAGCCGATCAATTGGCTCGACTCATGTCCCCAATTGGTCTCGACATCGGTGCAAGAACTCCAGAAGAAACAGCGATTTCAATTGTTGGAGAGATCATTGCGCGGCGCACGGGCCGCGGTGCTCCATCGCTACGCGACAGCGACGGACCAATTCACAAATAAATTTACAAAAAATCAGATCAACGGATTTGCGTATTTCACCCAAGAAGTAATGCGTTCATTCATCTTTTGCAATTCAACACTTCTGCCCGAATATGGAGTTTGCAAAACTGCGCTTGGTACTCCCAAGTACATCGAGATGTGACCGGGACGCCAAATCAAGTCGCCAGGCTGCGCTTCTTCGACTTTCACAAGTGTGGCGCTCGCAAATTGCGCTGAAGACCCGCGCGAGAGTGCAACCCCTGCTTTCCCCCATGCAAATGCAACAAGTCCCGAACAATCAAACGCGACATTTTCAATTGCCGAATTCAACTTGTACGGCACACCCAGTTGCGTCAGACCATTGATCAGTGCCCGTTGACGTACCAAATCTGCTGTCAACCAGGCCTGTTGCATTGCACGCACATCTACTCCCAAAAACATTGCTGCTTGTCTTGCAATGTCGGCAACAAGCGCAGAGAACACATCGCTCCGGTCTGCCGCATTGAGTTCAGTGAGTGAATTGAAAATCGCAACCGCTTCTTTTGCAGATTGCGCGATCACTCGCTCTTGACTTTGTGGCATCGGTTTGGCAGAAGCCTGTTGAGGCAGTCCAAACAGCGCTAAAGCTGCTGCAACGAGGGCTAAACAGACATACCTGCGAATATGCGTATAGACATGTGTTGTGGTCATGGTGTGGGGGTGACAGGGTGGCCCTGACTCGACCGGGGGGCGGTGGAGTTCACGGGGGCGATTACTCGCCATATGTCAACTAGGTAACAGTTTATGTCATCTAATTGTAATATTTGGGGATCCCCCAAAACCCAAGTAGACATTGGGTATGACAGGGTCTCTCACCGTTGCTGTAGTGCTCGCTGCAGGCAGTGGAACCCGATTCGTTGGATCGACCCACAAGCTGCTGAGCGTCGCTCAGGGGCGCCCTGTGTATCACTGGGCGGTCGAATCAGCCATCGAAGCCAGCATCGGACCAGTGGTTGTGGTGACCGGCAAAACGCCACTGCCGCTCGATTTTGCCCTCAGTGACGAGGCGCAGGCATCCATCACAAAATGGGGTCTGCCACATTCAATGAACAATCCCAATTGGTCGACCGGCATGGCAAGTTCGGTCCACTGCGCAATCGAGTTTGCCGCATCGCTCGGCGCACAGGCAGTGGTCATCGGTCTCGCCGATCAACCGTGCGTTCCGCCAAGTGCTTGGCAACGTGTTGCAAGCAGCACTTCCCCACTTGCAGTAGCAACATACGACACCAAGCGTGGCAACCCAGTCAAGTTGCATGCAGAGATGTGGTCGCACTTACCAACAACAGGCGACGAAGGCGCGCGCAACTTATTGCGCTCTCATCATCAACTTGTCAGTGAAGTATCCTGTACAGGGTCAGCAATTGACATCGACACGATTGAAGACCTCGAACAAGCAAGCAAACTTATTGTCGAATCTCGGAGAGCTGTGTAATGGATCTAAATCACGAATTCATCGTCAATGTGCCAGTCAATGACGCATGGATAATTCTCACCGACCTCGAGCGCATCGCGCCATGCTTGCCAGGTGCGCAACTCACCGAAGTTGAGGGTGATACATACCGTGGTCAGGTCAAGGTCAAGGTTGGTCCGATCGTTGCTCAGTTCAAGGGTCAGGCAAGTTTTGTGACACGCGATGATGCGGCTCACACTGCATCGCTCAAAGGAGAAGGTCGTGACACCACAGGCAAGGGCACAGCATCAGCAATCATCACTGCTCAGCTCACCTCGGTGACACCAACCTCTACAAAATGCACCGTAGTAACCAACCTCACCATCTCAGGCAAAGTCGCGCAGTTCGGTCGTGGTGCACTTGCCGACGTGAGCGACAAACTGCTCGCACAGTTTTCCGAGAATCTGAATCAGTTGATCACCAGTGCGCCAGCAACTACATCTGCGCCAGCAGCTGCTACGCCTGCAGCAACAGAAGTTGCTGCCGCAAGTCCAGAAATTCGCAAAATCGATAGCGCCGAAGTTGCACCGCTCGATCTGCTTGGCACAGCCGGCGCACCGATACTCAAGCGCGCAATTCCTGTTGTCGTTGCACTCATTGTGGTTGTGATTGCCGCAATCAAATTTTTGTAGATCATGAATCCTGCCGACATTGCCCGAGTCGGCGAGCTTTTGGGTCGCATACCCCAAGGACAATTTGAAATCGTTGTTCGCACTAAAAGTGGTGACCCAGTTGTGTTGCGCAACGCACCATTTCTTGATGACGGCACACCAATGCCAACGCGATATTGGTTGTTGGGTGAGCGTGAGACAGTAATTATTGGAAGACTCGAAGCAAGTGGCGGTGTTAATCAAGCCGAAGCAGACATCGGCCCTACAGCTCTTGAAGAAACACACAATCGTTACGCCGCCGAGCGAGATGCCGCGATCGATCCAACCCACACCGGCCCTCGACCCTTCGGTGGTGTTGGTGGCACGCGCATTGGCGTCAAATGTTTGCATGCACATTTTGGTTGGTGGCTTGCAGTTGGCGATGACCCAGTGGGCCAATGGGTAGCCGACAAGCTTTTAATCTCGCGAGACGATTACGTGGTTACAAACAACATGCCAACTCGACCCGTTTTCACTTCGCCCGTTGCAGCGATCGATATCGGCACCAACTCCACCAATTTGTTGATCGTCGATCCACAAGGCAACGAGATTGTTCGAGAAGTAAACGTGACTCGGCTCGGCAAAGGTGTCGCTGCATCTGGATTGCTTGACGACAGTGCGATTGCCGCAACCGTCCAGCAACTTGCGGTTTATGCATCACTCTTAAAACAGCACAATGTCGAAACTTTTCGCGTCACCGCAACCGAGGCATGCCGTCGAGCATCCAACGCCAACACATTTCTTGATCAAGCCCAAACCGTTTTGGGCAAGCGTCCAGAAATTATCTCAGGTGTTGAAGAAGGACAACTCGCATTTCGCGGAGCCTTAAGCAAACTCGAGCCGCACAATGGCACCACCATTGTTATCGACATTGGCGGTGGCTCGACCGAAGTCATGATTGGCCAAGGCAACTCACTGCAACACACGTCGAGTTTTCCGGTTGGCGCAGTTGTGCTCACCGAAACCGAATTGCACCGCGACCCGCCACGTCCAGAAGAACTCACTAATGCAATTGGCCTTGTTACCGATTTCATGGATGATCTTGTACGCGAGCAACCTCACGTGCTTGACGCAACCAGAGTTGTGGGCGTTGCGGGCACCATTGTCACAATCGCTGCTGTCGAGATGGGCATTGCACGTTTCGACCCTGTTGCGCTGCATGGCATGACGCTCACACGAGAAGCCGCAGAAGATGTTTTTCGCACTCTCGCCACCGAGTCTTTGACCGACCGTAAATCAAACCCTGGGCTTCCGGGCGAACGTGCCGATGTCATCGTGGGTGGCTGTTGCGCACTCGTTGGCATCATGCGCCGACTTCGCCTGCCCTCTATCACGGTGTCTGTGCACAATTTGCTTGACGGCGTCGTGCAACACATACTGGATCCACAATGAGTTCGCCATCTAGTCACCAGTTGCACCCAGCAAGTGTCGTCACGTCAGCAGGCGCACCACTGCGCCTGTATGGCAAACGCATTATTGTGCGGCCACTCGTAGCAACAGATTTTGAAGCCTGGAGCGAAGTTCGCCACCGTAACGGCGAATGGCTGAGCAAGTGGGAACCCATCAAGTCTGCGTATCTTCCAGACCCATCAACCAATCGCGAGGCGTTCAACAATCGCTGTATTGCTCGCGATCGCGAGCGCCAATCTGGCGGCTCATACGCATTCGGAATTTTTATTGAAGGCTCATTTGCGGGCGAAGTCAATATCAATAATGTTGTGCGCAGCGCTATGCAGTGCGGCACCATTGGCTACTGGATCGATGAGGCTCGCGCCGGTAGTGCCTTCATGTCAGAAGCAGTGCTCGTGGTTTCAAAATATGCGTTTGAAGATCTCGGCTTGCATCGCATGGAGATCTGCATTATTCCTCGCAATTACAACAGTCGTCGTGTGATGGAAAAACTTGGCATTCGCGAAGAGGGTTTGGCCGAACGTTTTCTAGAAATCAATGGCGTGTGGGAAGACCACGTGCGCTACGGATTCACCATTGAAGAATGGCAACAACGCCGTGACTTGCTCAGCGCTGAGTGGCTGCAATAAAAATTAAGTTCTAGAAATATTTACGCGATGTCGCGCAGATGTTCTATCTCGAGCACTCGCTGCTTGCGCACAACCTTGCGCCGCTTCCACGCTTTTGTCTTCCAATGCTTGATGACTTGTTTGCGCGATTGCTCGATACCAATTTCCGCATCGTGATGATGCAGCGGTTTCCAAGCCGGACCAGGCTCGATGACATCATCGGGCTCTACCCCGTGGCTCACCAAGTTGGTCACCAGATGCAACTCTGAGTTCACTCGGTGACGCTCATTGTGGGCGTGTGCTCGAGTCTCAATTGTTGGTGGCAACACCACTTGTCGGTGTTTGTGACGCTTGCTCATTGCTTCCCCCGCCTTTCATATCTCTCGATACTGACGAATTCGACACTGCTAGCTACCTATGTTTCACCGTACACCTACGGCCGGCACCCGCGCGACTTTGGCGCTATCAACTACTTGTACTTACTTTTTGGTGATTTTTGCTTGCAGCGCAGCCAAACGCTCGGCAAACCAAGGTTGGCGGGTGCTCCACAATTGCGGGGTAAGTTCGCGCGCCACGGCGTCTGGGTGAGTTTGCACATCGGCCATTGCTGCAAGAGTTTTTTTGGTTTCAATCACAAGTTCGCGTGGTGCGCTCGCAGCACGGGCCGCCATCTCGTGCGCAACGGCAAGCAAGTCTGCATCCTCAACGCAGCGATACGCGAGCCCAACCCGTTGAGCTTCGGCGCCGTCCAGCACTTCGCCAAATAACACAGTCGCTGCCGTTACTTGTGGTCCAACAATGCGACGCAGCATCCATGTGTGTCCCCCACCGGGGTGAATGCCGAGTTGCAAAAATCGTGTGTCAAACTTGGCTCGTTTTGCAGCAATGCGCACATCGCAACCAAGTGCCAAATTCATTCCTGCCCCTACCGCGGCACCATTGACCGCAGCGATCGTTGGTAACGGGCTGCGCGCTATGCGCAAGAAACCTTCATAGATCACGCCAAGCGAATCGCCATCGGCTTCTGCCAGGTTTCCCAAATTGGCGCCGGCGCAAAAAGCAGGGGCGGTACCTGTCACCACGAGTGCGCCAACCGCACTGTCACTTTCGATGCGGTCCATTGCCGCAACGATCTCGGCAACCATCGGCGCAGTCATCGTGTTGCGCTCGTCTGGGTTATTGAGTGTGAGTGTTGCTACACCATCCGCAATTTCAAGTAAGACCAATGCCATGACTCAAGGTTAGCGACTACTCTAAATACGCATGCTCGACCATGTCTTCACCGATGCAATCAGTGCTCTTCGCGACGCTTTTGGCAATGCATTTCTTGAGCGTCAAGCGTTTGAAGAACATCTGCAATCCGACATCTTGCTCGGTGACTTGGTGTGGGAAACGAGTTATGGCTTGCCCGGCGAAGGTCAACCACCGCGGGTAGTTGCACACATCACGTTCAATTGGCCTAGTCGTAGTCAAGCCGCTTATCGCAGTTGGTATGTGGAAGAAGTGCTCGACCACAATCCATCCATCGAGATTGAAGTTGTGTTTCGCATTCAGCGACTCGCACAGCAACCAGACCCTTCAGTTGTCGACGATGTGGCGGTCATGTATAGCCCAGTCGTTGGCAATGGCAAACTCGAGCGCGACAACATCACGATCGAAATTGGTCATCCAACTTCTAGCGACGACACCGACTTTGCGCTTGAAATTACTTATGAAGGCGAATACGAATTGGCAGAAGAAACCCTGCAAGATGGCACGAGCGCTGTGCTCGACGAACACTTTGGTGCACTTGGACATTGGGTTGCATCAACGCTGATCAATCTTGGCGACCTCAAATTGGAGTTTGTACCAGCCGACGAGGAGGCGTAGTTAGCTAGCGGTTGCGCTCGGCAACAGCATGAACTTCAATGCCACCACGTGGTCGCTGTGTGAGTTCAACTTTGACCCACATTGGTTTCACAGTGGTCATCACTTCGTTTGCAATCTCGGCAGCAAGTGCTTCGGCAAACACGGCCATGTCGCGAAAGCGCCACAGGTACAACTTGAGCGACTTCGACTCGATGCACAGTTGATCGGGTTTAAATTCGATTGTTACGTGTGACAAGTCGGGTTGCGAAGTTACCGGGCAAATCGATGTCACTTCATCAGTCGTAAATCGCACCAAGGTGACATGGGCCGGTGCCGGAAACACTTCGACGTGGTCGATGGCGTGACGAATTGTCGAGCCAAGAACTGTCAGATTGTCGTGCGAATCAGTTGCCATACGTATCAGCGTAGGTGGTTTGGAATCAGACTGCTCAGCTGCACCAATGGGCGTGGACCAACATGTGTAATCACTTCTGATGCCGAAAGCGATCCAAGTCTTCCGCAGTCTTCAATCTTCATGCCGCGCGTAAAGCCATATAAAAAGCCCGCCGCATACATGTCGCCCGCACCAGTTGCGTCCACTACTTGATCTACAGGTTCTGGCTCAATGTGCACAACATCGTCACCGTTGATTACAACCGAGCCGCGCTTGTCGCGAGTAACGGCGCCAAACTCGCAATCGTGGCGCAGCTTTTCGAGCGCTTCTTCATACGAACTTGTTTGGTAGAGCGACTGCAACTCAAATTCATTGCAGAACAAAATATCGATGTCGTTCTTAATGAGCGCCATGAAGTCACTGCGGTGGCGGTCAACACAAAACGAGTCAGAAAGAGTCAGTGAAACTTTGCGTCCAGCCTCATGCGCGTATTTTGATGCGGTGCGAAATGCTTCTTTTGCCAGATCACGATCAAACAAGTAACCCTCAAGAAACAACACGGCGCCAGATGCAACTGCTTCACGTGAAATATCTGCAGGATCAAGCAAACTTGCAGCACCCAAGAATGTGCTCATTGAACGCTGACCGTCAGGGGTGACTGCAATGATGCAACGACCTGTTGGTTCAGTTGTCGACGTCGCTCCAGGGTGAAACCCAACACCGACTGTCTTCATGTCGTTGCCGAATACGCGACCCAAATCGTCTTCGGCAATCTTGCCAATGAATCCCGCTCGCCCACCGAGACTCGCAAGTCCGTACGCAGTGTTGGCTGCCGAACCACCACTCGTTTGTGTTGGTTTGGTGATACGCGAATACAGGTGCGCCGAGCGCTCGGCATCCACCAACGTCATCGATCCCTTTACGACCTGCTCGACATCCAAAAACTGGTCTTCAACTGCAGCGATCACGTCGACCAATGCGTTTCCGATTGCAACTACGTCGTATCGCACCCCGCCGTCACGGGTCAGATCAATTGGTGGCACGTGACAAGACACTAGTTGCTATGGGCGACCGGAGAGAAGCCGGTATTTGCCTGTGCAACTGCCTATTGAGCAATAACTATCGTTTTGTAGGAACGAGGGTTCCTTTAACGATCTGTTGCTGCAAGTCGCGCTTCAAAAACTTGCCTGCAGCGTTGCGCGGCAAAGGCTCATTGATGATCACAACCTGCGTAGGAATCTTGAACTTGGCAATCTTGTTATCAAGAAATGCCCACAGTTCTTCAGCAGTAATTGTCATGTTGTCGTTTGGATAAATCGCAACAGCAACTTCTTCACCAAGTCGTTCGTGTGGCACACCAAATACTGCGGCTTCGTGAATGGCCGGATGCTCATAAATTGCGCTTTCAACCTCTGCGCCATAAATGTTTTCGCCTGCGCGCAAGATCATGTCTTTGACGCGATCTTCCACATAGACAAATCCATCCTCATCAAGTCGACCCAAGTCTCCCGAGCGCAACCAGCCGTCAACAATTGTTTCCTTTGTTGCATCTGGACGGTTCCAGTAGCCGCGAATCAACATCGGTCCGAAGAACCAGATCTCGCCCGATTTGCCAACTGGTAATGCATTGAGTTCTTCGTCGCGAATCTCGACGCGCATCGGCAACACCGCACGACCTGTTGAAGTTGGGTGAGCCAAGTAATCAGAACCGGTGATGCCAGGACCAAATGCATTGGTCTCGGTCATGCCGTAACCCAATTGTGGACTTCCGTTTTTCACTTTGTCATTGACCTTGCCCACGAGGCTTGTTGGCGATGGTGCACCGCCGCCGCCCACAGCACGAAGGCTTGATGTGTCGTACTTGTCGAAGGCTGGCGAGTTGACCAAGTCCCAACTCTGCGTTGGCACACCAACAAAGTTGGTGATCTGTTCGCGCTCAATCATCTCGAGAGCCTTCTCGGCGTCCCACTTGTACATGATTGCAAGTTTGAGGCCGGCAATAAAGCAGCTCATCATCACGGGCACGCAACCTGTTACGTGAAACAGCGGCACAATCAAAATAAACGATGTTGGAATCTCGGGCCCTGTTACCTCTTTGAGTTTTGTACCTGAGAGCGTAAGCACTGAATTACGCGACGAGAAGCCCATCAACGACGACACGATCGCGCGATGTGTCGACACTGCACCCTTTGGTCGGCCGGTTGTGCCTGATGTATACAAAATCGTTGCATCATCGTCGGGGTTGATCTCTGCGCCTGGATGCGCGGCACCAAGTGGCAGGACTTCGTCCCACTTGTCAACGCCTGCAGGCATTGGTTTGTCGGTGCGCACTACAAGCACTTTGATTCCGTGCTTGGCACACGTTGGGGCACCAACTGCGTAGCGCTCTTCGTCACAGATGTACACGGTCGCACCAGAATCTTCGAGTGCGAAATTCATTTCGTCTTCTGTCCACCACGAGTTCATCGACACGTTGACTGCGCCTGCCGAAATAATTCCGGCAAAAGAAATCACCCATTCTGGATAGTTGCGCATCGCAACTGCCACGCGGTCGCCTTTTTTCACGCCATAGGTATTCACAAGTAGCGCTGCAAGTGCGTCAACATGATCCATCGCCTTTGCAAACGACCATGTTTCGCCTTCGTAGACCAAAAATGTTTTGTCACCGTGGCCACGTGCGCCAGCAAAAACTAATCCGAGGTGCGGTGGTGCATTCTTAAAAATTTGTGTCTTAACGCCCATCACTTCAGCATCGATGAGTTCAAAAATTTGTCCTGGTGCAGTTACTGCTGCGTTCGCTTCTGTCCAACTGAGTGCCACTTGTTGTTCCCCTGTTCGTGTTATGTCGCCGTTGGCGTGGAGCTGAGGGGAATTGAACCCCTGGCCTGTACATTGCGAACGTACCGCTCTGCCAACTGAGCTACAGCCCCTATTTCCTAGCAAACCCTAGCGGGCAGCGGCTTTAGGCGACGCGTCGAAACTGACGCAGGTACCGCTCGTTTTCGCGCTTGATGCGCAACTGCACCAACACGTAGCAGTAACCACACAAGGCAAGCAGGCTCACCGTAAAGAGATACACAAATGCGCTCGACCCGGTGGTGAATGCCAAGAACAACGAGATACCAGTAACGACCGCCATGCCAACTACCAAGTTTTGGCGACGCTGGCGCACCATGGCCTGCGGGTTCAACATTGCTGGAGCACGATGATGACGCACACCTTCTGGACGAATCAATGCGCCCGTGAGGTTGCTCAAAGCACCCTGTTGTGGGCGCGAAGTGCGAGTAGTGGCACCGCGATATTGCTGCGATGGGGCAAGTGGGCGCGCCATGTTGCGCAACTGACCCTGCTGGCTGCGGCCACCCGAAGATTCGAGTGAGTTCAACTGACGACGGAAATTGCTCACCGAGTTGGATGGGCTGCCGTGCAATTTGGCTCGAACCATTGGAGGCAAGAGAACTGCGAGCCATGCGGCGCCGACGATGATCAAAATCAATTTGCTCATGAGTGGATTGAGTGTATTACAGAATGACTACAAATAGGACAACAACGGGGTAATTTGATCTGTCACTACAGCCAAAACCCTTATGTTTATTGGCCTAGCTGATCTTCTCGTCGGTAGAGGCCTTGGCGGCCACCCGACTTTTCCCACAGCGTCAACTCACCGATCACCATGGCCCTATCGGCGCTCTTGCACATGTCATAGATGGTCAAGGCGGCAACGCTGCACGCATGCAGGGCTTCCATCTCGACGCCTGTGCGATCGACGGTGTCAACTTGAGCCTCAATAGCAATGAAGTCGTCGGCGATTTCAAAGTTGATATGCACCGCGCCGATGAGCAACGGATGACACAGCGGAATCATGTCGCTCGTGCGCTTTGCGGCCTGAATACCGGCGACTCGAGCGACCGCAATAACGTCGCCCTTTTTCACTTCACGATTGGCAATCGCAGCGGTTGTCTCGGGCTTCATAAACACTTTGCAACGCGCAACTGCACGACGGTGCGTGGCTTCTTTTGGCGTGACATCGACCATGCGGGCATTGCCTGCTGGATCGAGATGTGAAAACTGTAAATCAGACATGACTAACCACCTATCTGGCTCATTGAACGTCGCGGACGCACAAACGTCACGTTACCGATGTTGTGCCCCGCCCACTTGGTGCCAACTGCGCGTTTGATCTCTGCCGCAATGGCATCATCGCTTGCACCCTCGCGCAACATTGCACGCAGATCAAACTCATTGGTCGAAAACAGGCATGTTCTAAATTGGCCGTCTGCAGTG